>Ga0181465_100264_pt1 | contig 19017 bp, 23 predicted proteins | sample InSIn3gowninarea_FD_119076 | JGI IMG/M metagenome (GOLD analysis project Ga0181465, IMG submission 119076) | Clean room microbial communities from NASA Spacecraft Assembly Facility at Jet Propulsion Laboratory, Pasadena, California, USA -... ... | reverse complement strand
TACCCAGGTAGCTACCTCAAAATCGACCTTGTCGAGTGTAGACAGTTCTAAGACTGTAGCCGGCGAGACAGCTTCACTTCAACCTTTTACTGGCGGAGGGAGTCGTATGAGCTACAGCATGATATCTGGGATAGCCGTCGTCGTCGCTACTAGTATCATGTGGTCACTGCTCTTTCTGTAGTGCTTAGAAGTGCAGTATTAGTTATAGATCAAGTTGAGGTTAATATGACGGCGGTATAGTGTCCATTTGGTATAGTGTCTGAAGCTGGCGTTGTATTGTGTTTGTCCACGATCTACGTCGGTGTGTGAAATCGTAATATAGAATGCATAGTAGAACAACTTCATTCGACATGATGTACACTTTCTAGCTTACAGCTAAGCTGAGCTTTATCCTTGTTGTCCGGCGCACACTCAGCGATAAGCAATCGCCGAAAGTGGACTTTCGTCACTGAAGAAACTCTTAATGTCATCTTAAAGAGCAATCTAGCTATAATCGCGACAAACTTTGCAGTGCTTCGTTGAAGCACCAATTTAGTCCACAACCGAGAATGTTTAATGCGTTAGCCCGGCCTTACAGATACTTAGGCAGCTAAACCTCATCTCGAAGTATCTCCTATATAAGGCCACGCTATCCATAATGGATGTGGTTGCCTTATATGCACTACTATCGCGTACCGCACATCGCACACGTGATAGGACTCTAGCCACGTGGTTAAGTACTGAAGTCGGGCTTGAGCAGAACAACAACAATGGTGTCTGATCGCAGACCAAAAACGGCGTGAAGGATTTCGTCAGCTGATCGATAAGCAAGAAGTGCCTATATATAACAAGAAAATCAGTCCGGTCGTAGGTAGGGTGCTTTTCGTACGTGATGAGAAGACCTTGCGTGCTGTGGCCTACTAATCACCTTAGCAGCAAGGAGCGCGTATCAAGCTCTAATTGGTATGGTTGCAGCACGTATATCGTTTTTCAATCAGTAGGGACGTACTGATTACTAAATCATCGTAAGTAGCTGTAGGTAGATACGTTGGGAGTTTACGAAACCTTGATTGACTCCTACCGGTCGCGCCTCTACTAGCCAATGGATACCTACATAAGTAGCCGGTAGGTACATACCAGCCGCATGTATGAAACAAAACACACACGCTAAGATTCGTCCGCGCCAACTCTCGTATGTCATAAACAGTCCATAAAAACTGTCGGGCAATTCGAAACTGCGTGTCGAGCTAATGTAGTTGTGACGTCATCTACTTGATTGCAGTCAACACGAATTTCTACCATATTCCGTCAAGTCTGAGCTGACTATAGCTGCGACACACAGTCTCGAGTTGCGAACAGTTGCAAGCCCCTCTTATACTGGTGCGAAAGAGGACGAAATTCTGCAGATCCGTGTTCGCCTCCACGAAGCTGCTGCGTTTTGATCGAGCTTTCTGGGGAGGCCAGAAGCCATGCAGCCCTCGGGGATTGCAAGGCGGGCATGACACCGACAGGTGCTTTGACACGGTGCATTTTATGTCTGACAACGTATCGTTCATCTCTGATGTTCAACTGGCCGACCTCGACCAAACGAGTGAAACAGGGAGCCTCATTCTTGCTGTGGACAACAACACAAGTCCCGTCACATTGGAATGACTGAATGACCAGAGTCTCATGAGACACCACCTCAGCCACAGACAATGTGGAACCTGTCTGGGACATGACCACCGCCAACCACAGCTCAATCATCCATGCACCCAGGTGCATCATCCGAATCGTCACCGACGGCCCATCAAGCTCAAAGACGACACAGGCACGGACAGAGCCAGCTGAGTCCAATGTCCGACTTGATGTGAGCTTGATTGATGGGTTTGTTACCGCGAAGCTGTCGGGACTATGTCTAAATGCCAATCAGGCTGGCACCAGATCGTACGTCGTGGTGATTAGGCACGAAGGCAGTAATAATGTCATTCCACTGTCGGAAATCGCAGCACAGATGGAGTACCTTGCTCACTTCGAACAATATCGGAGAAGTCACTCCGTGTTGCGGACTATGGTTCGTGGAAAGGATAAGTTCATTGGGTTCACACCCACCAAAGGTATATGAGATGAAACAAATCAATTCGGTTGCGGACGGGTCCCAGATGGCTTGACATCGTACGATGTCCTTGTCTTCATGCCCACTGGCCAAAACTTTAGTGCAGAACGGAGGCTGGCGACGACGACCACCACGACTATAGATGACGAGGAGCTTTGACAACGAGTATCTTTCAGCTCATTTCGCATTGCCTCTAGTAAGCACGATGCTCACAACAACTACAGCGACGACTATAACCAGGCCGAATGCAATTACCACGACCCGGATCTTATTACGTCGTGCACGAGCCGCCTTCTTTGTGGCGTCGTTCAATTCTACATTCGCCTGTTCAGCGTCAGCCACGACCTGGGAGCTCGTCTGCTCCATTTGTACTATATCGGGCTCCTGAGTAACAACCAATTTGTCAAGGTGGCCAAATAGTTGGGCAACCTCAACCATCTCGCGCTCCACTCGCTTTAACGCCCCAGATCGGTCTCTCGTTATCTCCACGTTGGTATGCTTTAAAGGCAAGGGTCAGCTGTACGTTCTGTTTCCTGGGAGTTACACTAACAAGCTTCCGTACAAGTGGATCCCTCTGTTCGGGCTGGTCGCTCACGAAGCGTGGTGATTCAGGGGCATCTTGACCTTGACTCATAAGAGCCCGCCAGCGTGAGTTCAGGGTGAAATCCCTGTGCTCCAGCCTTTTCTCGTGTTTGTGGCGAACTTTGGCTGGGTGCTCCGTGCTTTGGGCGGCTAGTTTGAATTCCTGCCACAGCGTCTTTGTTACCTTCGTCGAATGCTCATAATCTCGCTGCATCGAGTCAAAAAGTTCTTTATGGATGTCGCGCCCTGTTCCGATACACTGAACACGTTGTGCGTATTGATCCAGAATTTGTTCCTGTCGAGCGAATTCTCTACTGAGTCGTTCGACCTGCTCGAAGAACGTATCCATCTCTGCTGCTTTGTGTTCGGAGCGCTGCCTACACTCCTGTTTTGATCGAAATGCCTCTCTCGAGAGTTATTTGCTGCCGGCGTGATGCAATATGATTCGATGCTCAGTTGATCGTACACGTTATCCCGCGTTGAGCTCATGTCTCAGGGAACAGAGTCGCAGATATCGGAGGCGTGACTCAAAGCAGATGCGATAAGACCAGGGTTAAGGAGGAGAGGGATGGGAAAGAGAAACGGGAATCGACAAAGGGAGGGAAGAGGGCATAAGACCCAAAAAGAAATCGGGGTTTTGACTAGGTTTTAGCACGACATGAAAGTTTTATGGAGATTCCAAACTGACAGCGAAATGGTGTCGTCCCGCCATACGCTTCTTAAGACACAGGTTTTCTTCTGTCGTTGTCGATGCTGCATGCAACTCGTTCGTTATGGGAGTCATCAGCCTTGCTCTTGTCATTTTTGAGCTGTACAATGCAATCTCGGTGACCGCTATTACGATATACTCCGCGAGAGCCTTTGATAGGATGAACGAACATGATATCCCTCTTAGCGACGTGTCAATGTACGCTCTGCTAGTTACAGGGTCTGGAATGATGATGTGGGTTCTGCTGATCTCAAGAATCCTCACTTGGCGGTGGACAGGTCGGTCACAGCCTCGTCTCAAGCTGGCGGGCACGTTAGCCGTTGGTATCACTACCCTCTGGGCTCTCTTTGTGATTATATCGCAGCAAAGACAGCTCAGCAGTGGAGTGGGTTTCATGGTCAATGATCTAGTAGTGGGTTCAGAAAACATGTTAGGGAGGTACCGCTGACCTTTCTCGTCAGCCAACAAACACAGTTGTCGCTAGTATCTTGTTCCTCTCTTGCGCTTTGGTCCATATCTCCATCTTCTTGTGGAGTGCACCCCTCTGTTCTGCTTTGAGAGAGCTTGCGCCGTCTTTCGGCATGTTCGACGACGAAGTCGATGTGATTGTCCTTACGGAAGACTCTGATTCACCGATGTCTCAGTAACAGGATTTGGGCCGATTCAACATATCACTGTGTCTGCTGAAAGATGTATCCTTTAGTTTTAGTTCGTATTGACTACCTAGTTTTTGGACATAAATTATACGACATTTGGTGACAGTGGTACATGACTAGACAGTCATCTCGAAGCGCTTTGACTTGTTGTCAGCAGCCTGATCACAGATGACAGTGTGTCATCATATAATCTGGTGGGAGTATATAGGCTACTTGACAGGCTCCAGGTAAAACACCGCTCGGCCGGGGGCGAAGTTCGGAGTCGTAACGTTGGTTTCGTGTATTTAGTTTTGTGTATTAGCCGTTGTGTGGTGTAGCGTGCTTGTCGTCACGAAGTGGATGGCTTTGGTATACTTGCCGGAACAGGTTGCAGCGAGTCGCATTGAGTGGGCCAGTTTGGTGAGCGACTGTATCACTCGCCCTCATGTGTCCGAAAAAGCTCGGCCCCCGAGGGGTTAGGGACCTGTCACGTCCTTTGCTTTTAAAAATTGAAAAAGTTCAGGCTGTCACATCAAGCATCGTCATAAGTCCAAGTCTTCCATTAAACCGGAAGAAGGAATCGTGTCCTAAGAGCTGAATCGTTGTTGATGCCTGTCTCACCTATTGGACCCGGCATACATATGCTTAGGTTGGGTAAATTTAATCCATGAAAAACCATGCTCAACAAGGTCATTTCGGTTTTCAGCGTAACTTCTCGACGCAGTCAACTATATTGAGCGGTGGTTTTGAATCCGTATCGCCAATGATGAGGTGTGTTGTGTCGAAGGACTAGGTTCACCCAGCCAGAGGCGCTTGTCAGCCGGGATTTTGGCGCCATACAATCCAAACAGTGGTTTCTCCCAATCCTAACTACTGCGTTCACCGTTTCCCCACCGTTTCCCCGAGAATTCGACTCCCTTGCCCTGGCCAGACTGGAAGAATCGCTCGAGCCCATACCTTCACAATATAGAGTACTTCTTTTGATGTTTCCGTCACACTAAAGTGAGCAATTTATCGACAAAGACAGCAAGCACTGCTCGACTTCCTTGTCTTCTACACCCGTGGCCTCAAGTTTTGGCTCCTTGCTTCCCGTAGTCGAAAGACCACCGACAAAAGTCTACGGCACACGTCGGACGAAAGCAGTGTGACTTCGGTGCGATTCGCTGCTGAACAGAACGACCAGCGTGACGTGGTCTCACCTTGTTGAACATTTCAGCGTTTTTGACCCCCGCATGAATTTGGGACACAAGTACCCATTTATACAGGCTAGATAGATACCCTTGTGAATCAACAGCATCGTGCTCTTACCTCGATCAAAGCATGCTCACTGTCATCATCCTATAGCAAGTCAACAACGAATCTAGATCACAATTCTGAAGGCACTCTAACAGGCAGTTCTCCGCGCGGAGTAGCGTACTCAACCAGAAAAGGCCAGTCAATGTCAATTGTCTTTCACGGTATCTTGGAATCGTTACACCAATTGTCCTGTTCTTTGGCCAACCTGTCCTTCCGTCCTGACTAGGCGGTAGCGCAATCTACGCCTCGAATCCAACATGCAAGCTCGCTACCTGCTATTGACCGTCGCAGAACTTCTAGCAGTGTCGTCAGCTTGCAGTACCGCCCCGAATGTGGTGACCTACATCATCTGCCCATCCACCAAGAACGCCGGCGACTTGGTGTGTGGATCAGCCAGTCTACAAGCAGGTATCTGTCCAGGAAACGGCGGGGCTGCGTCGCAATTTTGGTTGTCATCGGGCGACACACGATGCGACTATCCTAGATCCACAGTCTTCAGCACCACAACCTTTTATGTCACAACCGTCGTCACCCCCACGCAGGAGGTCAGCACCAAGGTGGTAACAGTGGGTCCGTCAACGGTCACCGCTACCACACGTTGATCACCGTTTTGTCCATTGTCCACGGCTAGTTATGGGAAAGCCATCTTACTAAATTTATACCACCTCCTTTGTCGATAGCAACTATTGATGGTTACTAGCGAAGGAACGGAGACAGCTTAGAGCCTATCTCATTCAATCGCCGATCGTGTTAAATATTTCTTCTACCATAGCATCGTCATTCTTGCCCGGACTATAAGGCCCCAATTCTCTGCTCCGTCGCTATTGCCACGTACGTATATATTTTGATAACCTATATACATCGATCTACCCTGCGATAGATTTTCTTCTAGTTCCTCCTAGATACTTTCTAGTATCCGAATATATAACAAAATATTATTATATAACTCCTTTTTTCTGTAAGAGAGATATATACTTTCGTGCCTCTATATTATAGTTTTCTAAAGTTATTTTTGTATATTTTAGTACTGATTTCATCGTCGTAGTATAACATATACGTAGCTGACTCGTCCGAGATATAGGGTATGTCGGTTGCATCAACGGTGGAATCGTTAACCGATGATGTTTGTTACACTATTAGAGGTTAGGAAGAACCAGAGGTGGCTTGTCTTACTAGGCATTTAAAATCCATCGGGAACCGTACCCGTGCTCGATTCGTGCCACTGAGCTTAACGACGATGGGATGACAGGGGTTCAATACCCTTATCTAAAGAGTAAAGTATTGACAGTGTACGTAAAGTGTACTCCTCAGCCCCATTAATATTCGGACGCCAAGGCTTACCAAGCACAACTCTTTCATGAAGCAACGACTATTTCGTAGATGCATCACTCTATAATTATCTAAATCTGATATACTATAGATATTCTAATACCTCACTCCTTGACAGCTATTTATATACCAATTTTGTCGTATCCTATTCATAATAGATATCACGCAAGTTCCTAACCCTAGGGTAAGTAGGGTCAATCACAGGAGTGGGTTGGCTATGTTGGCTGGTTAGTAACAAGAAGTGTGAACACGACACCGGTACCGATGATGAGGTCTCGAAGGTATGGGTCGAGTTGGTGAGGGAGATTGATTACAAGGAGACTATATAACAGTATCCCATTTTCCTATAGCTATATAGACATCAGTATCCATCGTTGCTCAGTTGTGATCAGTATGCTCAGTGGGTCTGAGGTGTGCTCAGTGTGCTCAGTGACTGATCACGACTAATCACACTGATACAAGGCATGTCTCCACTGATCACACTGATCACCTTATCGTCGTGCCTTATCTGCACGTGTTGGTTTGCTGGGTGTGTATGGTGTGTCCGCCGTGACAGAGTTTGTCGGGTTTGTATGCTGTGACCGAAACATGGTCATGACAATAGAGTAAGGAAAAGGTCACAAAGGAGGGGAAGTACTGCTCTTATTTAAACACACGTGAGTAGAGAAACCACAAATTAGCCAATAAGCAGGCGTCCGAACGTTAATGGGGTTGAGGAGTAAAGGACATGTTACCTTATATAATTGACTTCAGGTGCAATACTCGGCACACTTACCAGTTTCGGCCTAAGCCCCTTTTTGAACCAAGAACCATACAGACAGTCTCGCCTTAATTTAGCCTCTCCTAGTGGTTATTTCACGTTATGGTTATGTATACCTATTCCGAGTTCAATGTCCAGTTGCTCTTTATAGTCTAAAAAGAATTCGTTCTAGGTCTGACGGAAAAGTGCATTTCCCTTCTATCATCGATGTAACATCGCATGTGTTTTGACCATCTCTAGTGGTTCGTTCTACTCCTAGACTACACACCCCTTGGCCAAATATACATGTTTCAACATCGCTGACACTGATCAATGCGTCACTACCCTGTCTCGCCTTGTTGTCGTAACGAAAGAACATGTCGAACTGCCAAAGACCATCAGATAGCCTTTAATATGATGATCATATCTGTGAATCGCTACCTGTATTGGCGTGCGAGGACAGCACTGACGGACTTCCCAGTCACTATCGCGTGCGTCCTTGTGTCTTTGATGATTGAAAACAAAGCGATGGATCTCAACGCCGTCAGCTTCTATCAAGGGGGATCGTCTGACGAGAAATGCTACGACGGAACGTTCGTAGCAAAATATATCAACTCTGTTCCTGTAGTACGACGGACAGAGGACCAACAGCAGATACGAAGTTTGAAAGAGACGCCTATAAGCAGGTGAGAACAAGTTTGGTATCTTCAATCTTGCTTATTCGTGTGGAATTCGTGCTATGTTTCGTTCGTCCTTGAGCTGCTCCGCGAGCTTGGGACGCTATATAACAAGTGCTTCGTGGTTCGTCTACACCACAAAATTGCTCAGCCCGATCTGGTGGGTTTATGTCGCCCATGGCGTAAAAAGTACTGGTGACAACCACCGCACCGCCACCGCCACCGCGGATCGCTGTGTCCGACAGGTCGAGCACTGTTCCGGTTTGAGTCATGAGGCAAACGTCACAGACGAAGTAAACTTCGCGCCAGATTCTGGCGACCACCAGAACGTCACTGATTCGACCGGGTGCATGTGTGGCACGCTGGTATGTATATCCTTGAGTCGCCGCGTTACCATATTACGATATAAGGAATTGAGATTTTGACACTTTACAAGGCCTCATTCCCGCTCATCATGCACCTGCCAACACAAGTAGCATACCGAACACACTCGAAGGCCTCGGACTGTTCGTACTTGACATTTTTTGTTGGTCCTAAGGCAGTAAGGTGCTTGGTAAAGCGATTCATTGTCATCCTTACGCTGGGACAAGGCGAGCATCCGCGCGTCCTATAGTTCGCTCATGTAGCTCGTATAGTCGGCATGTGGTCGGGTCGTCTTGCAAAGCCCCTCCATGCCCTAGCTTCTTCTGATGCCTTACAGTTTTGACAGCAAGAAGAACTTGCCTATGGACCTTGCACAAGTTTCAAATAAATAAAAACCCAAACTGTTATCTTCGGCCTTGCACTTTGTGCAACCATTGCAACCCGATTTTCTGAGGTCGAACATGGTCGGCGAACTGAGATAATGTTAGCAGACAATGGAATTGAATGATCAAGACAGACCTCGTGACGTACTGTAGTAAGACTACCGTACGTGTCGAACCATGTCATCCGATCCCGACTGAAATGCCTGTTTCCTGAGGCACAAGTCACGGGTGAACGATTCGAGCCTAGACAGTGTCTCCTATGCACCCAGGAGCTCTTCAGCGGCCAAGTGGTTACCACATTCTGCGCAACAACCGAGAGGATGCAACAATCTGCCGTGTGACCGGGCATTTTAATAGTGGTGAGGAAAGCACATGAAACGGTATGACTGCCAGCGACAACAAGTCTAGCCAGATCATGGCCGAAAGCTGATGGAATCTTAGACTGATCAGACAGACAGAGCAGCACAATGTTCCGTGCGTGCGGTTGTATCAATTGTTGTTGTTTTCCACATGCTTGTTGATTTTCTGTGCTAGATACCACGGAAGGTTTATTTCTGGTCTCCCTTGGCATCTAACACCTTGCGGCTTCTGCTTGCTTGCCGCTGATCTAGCGTAATGCTACAGATAGCATATATGGTGCCAACCCCTGAGTTGCCCAGAGCAGCCTGTAAGCGCTCTCTCGCGAAATATTTTGCATAGTACATCTCACCACCACCCTCCCTTCACTTGCGATGGCCACAAAGAAACTCACCGGCCACCACGTTGTGACAGGACAGTATTGCGGATATTGTCAGCATGCAGCGCGGACAACTTTGATAATTTGAATGACGGTGATCGAATGGCGGTCGTTCCCTTTGCTGACCACGTAAGGGAGTCCAAGGGTTGCTGTCAATGACCCCGTTGAGGAAGCAATAAACTACAGTCGGACTCGAGTACAAGTCTCTCGTCGAGTATCCCTCACATCTCCAGACCACTCATAGTATTTGTAATGTTCAAGAAGCATTCATCCTCACGGACGCCAAAGCATATATGCCCTTGTCAAGGATACGCTAAAAAGACCTCGTCTCTTTTCTTTCTTCGGCTTCTCTACAGACTGAAAGCTAACACGTCCTGCTAGTCTAATTTCCCACCGCAATTCCACTACACAAAAACATCGAGGCATCACGGCAGCGTGAAGATCTGCTGCACAATAATGCGTCGTGTCCACCGGATCCCGTGATAGAAGCTCTGCATGAGGCTGAGGCTACTGTAGCGCAACGGCACCGTGATATGCCAACAACTTCACAGGCGCTCATGTCGTTAACTGGGCTGTCCGGATCAAACAGTGATTGATGTGTGCCGTGTGTACTTGTGAGAGAGAAAGTACGGAGGCGGATTCCACTCTAAGAGTGGATAGATAAAGCCGGTTTTGAAAAAGTATGGCAGGTAGTTCAATCGTCGACGAAGCGGTACATCAAGACATGAAGAACACTGATACCAGTCATGTGCGAAACCGAATTCCTGCTTTCGACTCTCGTACTCATCGAATGAAGCTTCTGGTCGGTGTTCGAGGAAGAAAATAGACATAACGCAGGAAGTAGTGTATTGTCATTGGAAGTGGATTCTATCTTTTCCGAGCCTGCGCTTAATCGGAGAAACCCCCGAATTTCACGTGCTGTGGGCCGATCGCGGTCAGACAAACCCGTACACCGTATATCATTGAAGCTTCTCCCATGAGTTTCCAAGGTGTAGTTACATGATATACTTTCCAAGGCGAAGCCCCGGTGCTAACCGCCTTTCATCGAAAACAGCATGTATGCTCCAGCTGCCACTCAACTGCCTTCAATTTTCTTAGCTTGCCCTTCCGCACGAGCATGGCATGGCATAGCTCGTGAGGCTAGATGGTCTCCAGCAAATTTATCTCCAGGATATGCAAGCCCACTACCTCAGGCCTACCACGACCACCGCCTCGAGGGACGAAATAACAAGAGTGGTCCATTGCCGTCAAAGCCAAGTCACTCTTGTGAGACACGATGCCTATACCTCCAGCGATATCGATGTATGGTGGATGAGCTATCTGTGGTTGCGATTATCATACCGAGAAACTGAGCACAAGGCCACATTGTGGATATGGAACCGCGGGGAATCTCCGCACTCGTGGCTCGTGCCGCAAAGTACACGTGCGAAGGGCCTCGACAATGCAGGGATAACTAGATACCTCTCTTCAGAGCATTGGGCACGAACCGTCGATCGATCCGGTCTCAATGGCGACTCTGTCTTACATCCCTCGCGACTGGTCGCCAGGGTTCTCTATAGAAGATTACAATAGTGCATATATTTATGGTGGAACACCTTCCGTCGCAGACAGACAAGTGTCACCATGTCTGGATGCCCCGACTCCTGCATTGTACATTGACAGTCGAGGACAACAACGATGGTCTCGGTCCACCTCAAGAACGCCTCTCGAGGCCTCCCAACGAAGTCTTGGTTTTGTGCGTTATGAAGATTGGGATCCTGATGCAACACACGGCAACGTCCCGTCAACATGCATCCAATATCGTGTCGACTGGTCAGTCAAAACTAACAGAACAGTGGTATCTCGGAACATAGGAGAGGACATAGTTCTTGAGCCCACGTCATATAGACCGCTTGTGTTGCAGCCTCGCCTAGAAGAGTTGCTAAAGAGGAAGATCATACCGTCAAGATCTGTGCAGGCCCAGGATACAGATGTAGTGTTGAAAGTAGCAGATAGGTCGAAAGCCGATTTCGTGACACAATATGAAGAAACAAGTGTCGACTGGGTGCAGGTGCAGAGGCGGCTCCTGACGTCGAGTGAACTGTTCCGCAAAGGCAGGCAGTGAGGGGTGAACATTGTCTTTCGTTGCGCCGAAGTCGGTTCGTCGACAGCCACGAATGGATCAAGAACCAACGGTCATCAAGTCGGGGGTACTGCCACTCAGCGGATGCAAGCAGATCGTACTGCTGAACTTAACGCTGTACATGCGACAACGGGTGAACCAGCCGCCTGGCAGCACGTCTATGCCCCTTTCCGTTGTCTGGGTGCACCGTGCGATTTAAAGCCCCGATGCTGGTTCGATTCTTAACAACACAGACGATTTGCATTGAAATCTCATCACGTCCGCGCACTTGTTCGCTATGTGGAAAGTGGGAATACTCTAGATACTCACGAGCAAATGCCCGAAGATCTTTGGCAACATGTTTATCGAGAAGAAGAACAGAGCAGCAAGCATAAAAAAGCAAACCACACAGCTCATCAGTCCGGGTTGCACCCGATCCAAATCACCAACGTCCTGCCTGGCCAGGCTTCAGTGCAATCAGAGACGGTACCTAAGGCAGAAGTGTGCCCACTCGATCTCATCGGTCTTGGTGATGAAAACGTGCAAGACTACTGCAACTGCCAACAGTCCCAAATTGGTAAACCATCATGGAAGGCGCAGTTTCAAAAGGCAACTGATTTCGTGCTGGAAAAATGTTTAAACCTGGAACTGCTCCACGGAGACCAAATCCACAGTTTCTTGTTGACGAAGCAGGAGTCGAACTAGGAGTTGCTCAACAACACTTCAAAGTCATCAAGCCTTGGGCTAAACGTCGCAAACTCAGTCATTCTTTAGACCTTGCAGCAAATTGAACGTTCGCTCGTGGAGCATGTGTTTCGAACAGAACGAACATTATTTGTGTCGGCTACGCATTGATTTAGATTGGGTCAATGTAATTTGGACAGTACTTCGTTATTCACAGATAGAATGTATGCGCTTACACTCCCACGAGCACGCCAATCATTCATCGTCTCGTTCCTCGATGGTCACTCCTGCATTATGAAAGTGGTCACATACGCTTGTCTTTCGTGCCTCTACTTCAACAACACACCATCCGAGAAATGCCTCAAACTCGAATCTGGGATTTGCTTCAAACACCATCCAGAGTTTCTTGATGAACGCTTTGAGCTCCGCGAAAGATTCCTCAATGTGATTGCAGTGATGTGAGTATGGCGGAAGGAAGACTAACTTTACCCGCGCACGCGCGCACGCCTGTTCGACGTCTGGACTACGGTGAAAAGATGCATTGTCCATTGTTATCACCGACCGTTTCCCGGAGAAAGGGTTCAGGTGAGACAGTAACTGTTCGATGAGGTCTAGAAAGAAAGCAGCATTAGTGGACCCCTGGAGGATCTGTACGTGAACAACACCATCTGGGTCGTATGCAGGTAGAATCTGCTACCGCGGTCCTCGTTGAAATTGCGCAATCTGCTGTGGTATTACACCGCGCGGAGACCATCCACGTTGACGGAACCCGTTTCTCTTATCAACACTCGACTCATGAACATATACTCGAATCCATGACGGAAATTCAGAAACGATATGTTCATAGTAGTCGCACAGGTCAGCGTTTCGGCCTTTTGCGATGCGTTGTATTGTTTTAGGCGTTCGATTAGCAGACGCCAGGGCTCTTCTGATCGCCCAGCGCGAACGAAGCTCTCCGAAGTCATCCAACAAGAATAAAACCATGCCATCCAGGTCTTCGTTAGGCTTTTCAACCAAATGGTCGCTTAGTGCCGTAAGCATCGATGAAGTTATAAGAGAGCGGCGTCCGCTACGACTTCGGCGCGCAGTTGTGCTGCCGGAACATCTCAGGTTCGTCCTGTGTCGTCGGATAGTTTCACTGCGCTACCTTGGCCGTCTCGGAATCTGGAAGTTTTCCTGCAACGATCATGTCATGCGTCTCGGCATGTTGTCAATGTGTGGAAACTCAAATCGGCATAGTGCTCAGGGTTAACCCTAAGCACTTAACTTTGGTAGTTCGATGAGATGTATGGGTCAAAAAGGCGATAATTAATATAAACTTGGTATGGAGACGATCGCCTAGACGTCCTGTCTACGAATATAAGCTCTGAATCATAATCCGATACGTGGTAGTGGAATAATGTATATGAATGATAAAGCATAAATATGGCATATCTACACTAAAAATTCAATCACTACCTCGACAGGTATAGTAGTAGTAGCGGGAGTAATCTCGGAGGAAACTGTATAAACTAGTACCAGTCCAACCGCGATGACTCGAGGAATACAGAGATTATGAATATATTGATTTGCGCTGCGTAATTATGAAGTTATCTCTAGTTAAAGTGGAAAGTAGTGGTTTTTGCACGTATGCCAGTTTGAGTTTCCGGAGGTTGGTTGTGCAGCAGCTAGGTTTGGAGCCATTAAGCGACGAAGCTTTACCGATATCGATAACAGCACTTTACGATGTATTGTACCTGTAGATCAGCGTGGCATCATTGCGCGTTGGGACCCACAGACGTTTCCAGGCCTCAGGCAGCACCTTTACGAAAAATGACGCCAAGTTGTAGGCACATACGATGGCGTGTGAACAGGCACGGTACTTTAACTCCGCCCAAAATATCAAAAAATAAAGACCAAAAAAATCCGAGCTTCCATGCTCGAGAGACATCTCGAGCAAATAGCATAACTCAATGCCCTTACCAATCGAAACTCAGAAACATTCATGCTGTAAAGACCATGACTTTCAGCAGCCCAGCGACATACGCGAAAAATCTGCCGCTAGAACCTGCTCAGCTGGAGCAGCTGAGAATCGACGATCATGTGTAGACGACAGCCGCCCTCGTTCTATCTCAAAGGCTCCCGCGAGCAAGAGAAACAAATGTGACAGCTCGCTCAATGGCACACAAAGCCTTGATCGATTGTGAGTTAATATGAAGGAGTTGTTAAAGTCTTGCAAGAATTGTCGGACGTCTTTGACAACTTGTCTGGGATTGACCAGCGCCGCAAAAGCAGCCATGCTGATAGAACGAACAGACTTATTATCAAAACAGCCTGTGCTTTGGGTACTCTTACTGTTCAACAGTACCGTTCTTCCTCTCAAAGCTTCAAGGATTCTTGCGAGGAAATCTTTGCAGGCGTTCACTGCCTGGGAAGCCATTATCTCCAGCTCATCATCTCGGTCGTCTGGATGAATGGCTCCATATGTAGCATCGATATCCTGCAAACACAGACTAGCGTCATTGCAGTGTTCCGATATCTGCCTGTCCACAAGCAGATACCGCACGTCGCTGTTTGAGTCCGTCATTCGAGAAGGCAGTTCGATTAGTAACGACGAGATTGCTTCCAGGTTCGATATCAAATGGTAACTGGTGAACTCAATCAGCCAGAAAACTCAGAATCGTCGGTTTTCACATAATGTACATACCCGACTTGAGGTTTTGCCTGCTTAGCTTTGCTCTGACAGCGTTGCCGGATCCGTTGCATCCATTCCTCTTCTTTCCAACCTCCACGAAGCTCCCCACAGGTTCGGGCGACCTCAAGTAACAAAAGTCGTCGAAACGCACTTTGGTACGGCCTGTGATATAAGGCATAACTCGGATGGAATGCATTAATACGTTTGGTGGGGTGGCCTGAATCAAAATGAACAATAGGCTTGTCGAATGTTTTGCCCACTCCAATGCTTTTGAACGTTGCTAAAGCCGAAGGCACTTCCTCTCTTTCCTGCCACATGCACAGAACTGCCGCTGGCCGTTTCGCGTGAAGTATGTGAAGAACAATATCGCGGATGTTCCGTCGGAAGTTTGGGGTCGTGGTATCCTTCTTTCTCGTGTAAGCCAGGGAATGGATGACGGTAATGCGGTCAAGCTTCAGAGAGCCGCAGCTTGCAAACTCGAAGCACTCGTTCAATGTGACTAGGGCTGAACAGCTCGAGAGGGTAGTTTCGGGCCCCAAGTGATATGGATGCTCGTTCGCAGGCTGCTGAAGCAACAGCCGCTGTCCCACCTGTCGATGCAGGTTGAGATAGCCATGGTGTGAAATTGATCTCTTCCGGACGGACTTCCTCGTTCGGACGTGTGATTCCGCGGGCAAGTTGTCTGATTAAGTTGCAATGGTCACCAGTACCGGAAGTATCGCAAACCAGTGCGGCTTTGAGAAGAGCTAGAAGCCGATGGTCGACCGCAACATCATGCAGCTCGCTCGACCGTTCGACATGATTCGGTAGGTGCCGTCTCAAACCACATTCGAACATTTTCCGGTGGAATGGAGTGGCCGCTGTGATACAAAGTATCGAATACTGTGCAATGATTGCGGAAGCGGGGCCTGGTGGGCAAGCCTTGGAGAAGCTATCGCAATCCGTCGTATCGCGTCGTGCCAGGAAATGTGGCTTGTCGTAGCTCGGGCTGGCTTGTGAATGTGTTGCTGGTTGTAGGCAGAGGCAGTCACACCATTCGATACACTGTACATTCTCGATAGTACTATCGTTTTCAAAACCGGAGTGTTGGAGAACACGATTGCGACAGCTCAAAGACACGTATGTGGATTGAGGCCCGAAAACGCTGGATCTAGAGCTTAAGCTTAAGATAGCTTAGTGTGGGGAGCTGTGGCAGCCAATGAAGCTTCGATGCCTGAAAAGAGATCGCTCCGTTATGACCTGTCCAACATCTCCATCAAAATGGTATACGATACTCAATACCTGTTGGCACTGATCTCCCTCTGCAAGCCCTTGACAAAACCATTCGTCCCGCGCAGGGTAATGGAAGAATTGTTATTTGTCTAATTGAGCCTGTCGATAATGCAGACTCGTCACGTGAGCGTGCTGCGACACTCAACCTGGTGCTAGTCACACATCGCATAATCACTTGGATGAAGTTGTAGAATCCGAAAGCACGACTGATTTGATGAATGTAGCGCGGCTTAGCCAGAACATAATCTACTCACACTGTGACTGGTGGGATTGTCAATATCAAACCTGATAATCCGCATGTTGCGAAGCCCGCCCCTGCGCCGCTATGTGATCACGTGCTCAAGCGACTTCCCCGCACTCGAAAACAAACATTGCGGCAATATCGTGCTGTGAGAAGGACGCGGGATTGCTTTGAGAGACTGCACCAGATATGCTCGTTACATCACTCTGAAGATGTTATGTCAATAAGGGCAGACTGGGTCGAAACTTGGCTTCGAGATGAGTTCGTGCTGCAAGCAGGAGAAGATGCTGATTGCTGTGCGGGCAAGACGAAATGAGCTCGGACATTCAGCTACTCGGATGCTATGGGACCTCGACTCAAGAGGCAAGCCCTTACACGTCTAGACGCGGATCTGCCACCAATTGACCTCCGTTCTACGACAACCACAAACTCGGGTGGTACTCGAAGCCCACGCAAGGGTTCGCCAAAGAGGAAGGCAGATCTCGGACTGTGCGTGCCGAGCATCAGGCTTATCGAAAGCGCCGACATCGCTGAGCACGATCGAGAGTTCTTCGATAGCATCAGAGACGCGGCCGAGGTACTTCCCTTCTCTCTCAAAGACAAGTTCGAATCACACCCTGTTGTCAAAGGTGCGTTGAAGCGTGTGGTGTGGACGACAGCTGTGGACGAGTTCAGGGCAGACGAACTGTGGGTGGCCGCTCGAAAGATCGAGGACAATGCGAGACTCTGTCATGCAGAGGATCGACCTGAAGAATCATGGAGTGATCAGGTGGTGCTGAAAATACTGGAGCTGGCATTGGAGTCCTCCGGCTTAGCGGAGCGCGTGTCGTTATTGACACTGTAAGAGTCATCTTTGCCGTTTGAGCACTCTGCTAACCATAGCAGAAAATCCGTGGCGGTTGATCCTCCAACCTTGCTTCCTTTGTATGGTGCCGGCGGCGCTCCCGTTAGCATGAAAGTTGACTACGGCTATGCGATTGAGTTGGACAAGGAAGAGATAGCGAAGGCTGAGCTGGTCTGGACACGGCGAGAGCTTGCGGAAGCTGACGATGTGGCGCCGTCCACCGCGTCCGAAAGCTTCGCATCGAATATGATGCCGAGCCTGGGACCCTCAACTCTACCATTCCTGCGTAGGCGACCACTGTTTTGCAATATCGAGCTCGAGAAAGAGACGACCAGTAGCGATCCGCGAACCCAAGGAGCGGTCTGGTCATCAGCAAATCTGAGCCATTGGTAACAGCTAGGCCAGCCGGCAGTTGTGCCTCCATAACTCTGCTGGACTACCCGAGGTCATCTCTGGCATTTTCATCGTGTGAGGCGGGCACACGATGGTGGACGGGTATGTGCTTCGCCGGGCTTACGACGTGCGAGTACGTGCTGACAGGAAGCAGGAGATTTCGAGCTCGATCGAAAGCTATCACACCGACAACCTCACCCACATCTTTTATATCATCTTTGCCCTACAATATAGCTTACGGTGGGGTGACGCGGAGTTCCGCAAGGCCTTTAACAACTTGCTATCCTCTGATCAATCGGAAGAAGTCCTAGATAGCATCGAGACTCCAACAGAAACATAGAGGGATGTGATACTAGCATACCATTTGATTGACAAGCCCACATAGCAGAAAGCATTCGATCAAGTGCCAAAGTAGGGTCGATGGTAGAGAGCAGACCCTTAAGCGACTCTGTATCCTCGCAGCAACTGTACAAATCCTCATCAGGCATTTTGCCGTATTGTGAGCGTCGCACTCAAAGGACCAAGAAAGTGTTTAGGCGGGGAAGATGTTCTAAGCTCATCCAAGATTGCTCTCGGCATGCATTGTGGGGTTTCTGTAGTACTGTACTCTACGCCGCAACCTCAATCCGCACCACTTTAGTGTGATACAGCAGGTTTAGGTCGCTAGCTCGAGTGCTTCAACGTGGGGAGTCTACAGTAGATATTCTCTATATGAGGCTTCTCGCTGTCGCTTCACCGAAGACTGACGTTAGTTGAGCTTCAAGATGACGCGACGAAAGACAGCTGCTCCAAAACCACCCGCTTCCAAACCACCCGCTTCCAAACCACCCGCTTCCAAACCACCCGCTTCCAAACCACCCGCTTCTCAACAACCTCCCCAGTCTCCTCCTTCAACGAGCACCAATGCAAGCATGGCCGGGACTTTCAATGCGCTAGACTATATGACCGGGGAAGAGCTGCTCAATATAGACAGACAATTTGCTGTGGAACTCAAGGGAGTGGACGTGGTGCTGTTCTGGACTGGCGTAGAGTGGGCTCATGTCCAGAGGTGGGCCAAGATGTGGAAATTGAAGACATTGACGCTCGCGATGGGGCCACTCATGGACCCAGCAAATCCCAAAAGCCCCAAGGCGCAAAAAGGGAAAAAGGCGTATTCCAGGTACGTGAAGGGTGCATCCGGTCGGCTCGCACAGTATGCGCGCCAGCATTGTCGAGTCGTTGTTATGACCAACCCTCCACCCAACATTTACAGTAGCAGGGAAAACAACACCTACCAACAGCTTGA
>Ga0181465_100263_pt1 | contig 19028 bp, 19 predicted proteins | sample InSIn3gowninarea_FD_119076 | JGI IMG/M metagenome (GOLD analysis project Ga0181465, IMG submission 119076) | Clean room microbial communities from NASA Spacecraft Assembly Facility at Jet Propulsion Laboratory, Pasadena, California, USA -... ... | reverse complement strand
CACAATCTTGCGTAAAAATTTAAAAATTACCTCAGGGTCGTTTCACGGTTTTAGATACTGCCGGGCATTTTTGTTTAGCCACTACGGCATTTGCACGGGGTACAGTCAAATTGCGGGCATCGGTTTTTCTTAAATTAACGGGTGCGGTGTTGGTTTGGCTAAGCCAATCCGTCATGTTTTCTGCCACTAATATTACCCCTCTAATGGTAGTTTCTTTTACCTGTGTTTTTAGGTAATTATTAACCTGCACCGAATAATTCTGGGCTTGGCTGGCAACTGGTTGCGAAAGGTGTAAGACTAAAAGCAAAAAGAAGATACTCCATCTCTTACTACCCGCAGCGAAAAAGAGTGATATGGCTGGTTTCATGATCTCGTTGTATTAAGGAATGATACATCTGTTTGGTAAGGAGTAGTAACTATAACTACCGGTACAAAGATACACATAGTATTATGTATTACAAGGTACTATGTAAATTTATTTTGTTGCATTTTTTAAAAATAAAAACGGCTGCCAGTACTGGCAGCCGTTTTTAAGAATTTCAAGAATTAAGTGTTAATTAACTAGCACTGGCCTTTAAAGCCGTTGATTTTAACTTAGCTCGAAACTGCTTTTCGAATTTATGCACTTTGGGCGCCGTTACTGTTTGTACATACGGATTATTCGGGTTGTGTTCGTAGTAGTCCTGGTGATAACCTTCAGCGGTGTAAAAGGCTTTGTAGGGCTGTATTTGCGTTACAATGGGGTTTCGGAAGGCCTTCTTGGCTTCTAATCCTTTTACATAAGCCTGGGCTTGCTGCTTTTGCTCCTCGCTGTGGTAAAAAATAGCGGAACGGTACTGCTTACCTACATCCGGCCCCTGGCGGTTTAGCGTAGTTGGGTCGTGCGTGGCAAAAAACACCTCAAGTAATTCCGGGTAAGTAACCTGCTTCGGATCGAAATAAATTTGCACGGCTTCGGCGTGGCCGGTTTCGCCCGCGCCCACCTGCTCGTAGGTAGGATTTTTCTCCGGACCACCACTGTAGCCCGAAATTACCCGGTCAACGCCCCGCAGACGTTCAAATACCGCTTCGGTGCACCAAAAGCAACCACCCGCAAAGGTAGCCAACTCCAAGCCATTCGCCTTTATTTCGGCAGGGGCAAGCGGGGGCAGCGGCGGCGTAGTTACCGGTTTTGTTTTAGCTTCGGTGCAGGATTGCAACGCTAAAAACAAAAAAACAAATAGATTAACAAAGATCCGATTCATGTTATTAAAGGAGATTAAAATAGATACAATTAGGTAAGCTTTACTGCTACAACAAATAATAGGTAGTGCTTGGTTTAAAGATTTTACTTATTCTATTAGATTACCAGTTAAAATACCAACAAAGTAGGGCAGCCAAATTAGTTTAAATGATGATTTAGCTTATTTTACTAATTACTAATAAGGCATGAATAAAACAGTGAACAACCAACCACTACTAGCTTACCTACGAATATACTGCTACTTTGGCTTTACCAAGAAATTTTTAAAATTATTCCCTAATTACAGCACTTGTATTGGCAACAACTAAATGAAACATTTCTTATTTTGGCACAACCGGAAATTATTGCCGTTTTCTTCCTAAAAGAAGGATTTTTAGCGGTCAATATGTCGTAATTTTTTAAAATTAAGGCCATTGTGGCTTACAATAATGCTTTAAAGCACCGGTTAAACTCTACAACCCACGTGGTACGGCGTTTGCATAATACTAAGCATAACATTACCCAGGAGATAGAGATGAAGCTAATTAAAAATAAAGAGTTTTTACAGCAAATTGCCCACCAAATTGATGTTTTAAATACCTTAGGTGGTGGTATTGCGCTGCCGCAGGTAAAGGTAGACAAACAAGAAAAAGGGGCAATTATCCGGGTTTCTATTCCTTCGGTGAGTCCGGAAGCTTACCACATCGCGTTAAATCAAAATCAATTAACGGTTGTGGTGGCTCATCGTTTCGAAGAAAATTCTAACTCGGTTATTCCGCTGTTCAGTCAGCAGTTTATGCTGCCCCCACAAGTAGATTTATCGCGCATTGATGCGGTTTTCGAAAACCAGGAATTACAGGTGCGTTTACCTTATCACACATCGGTTTACAAAACCCGTAACATAGATATTAACATTAAAGACTAAACTGCCAATGGCAGCTAAAACAAAAAAGGATACTTGGGCAAGTATCCTTTTTTGTTTTAAACTAATTTAACCTTGCGGGTAAGTTTATCCTACCCATACCAGTCTTGGCAAAATTAACAAGACCACCGGAGGCGAGTGCCTCCCAAAACTTAAAAAGTTAACGATTTCTCCCCAAAAAATTATTAAAAGGCTTATCTTGCCCGAATACGCTTGCCCGGGGTGAGTTCGTTTAAGGAACATGAAAAAGTATTTTATTCTTCTTTTTTTGGGTGTGCTTGTCCGGAATACCTGGGGACAGGTAGCGCCCACCAATCTACAGGAACCAGGTATGTTTATTGGTTTAAACAACGGCCAGCGGGTATACGCCCGCAAACTGCAGATAAAATCGCCTATTTTTAAAAAAAGCTTTGTGCTGTTAAACGATTCGGCGCAGTACGATATGGCAGCGGTACAGTATTTCCAAGACCAAGAAGGTTTTTATACCCGCATTAGTAACAGCAAACGCGCCGACTTTGCGAAACGTGTATCGGTAGGCCGCATCTCCCGTTTTTATACTTCTAAAATATCGTACGATAATTACTATCCCGGCCTGTACGGGGGCGGTTACGGATACGGAATGCCCATGACATCTACCCGCCGGATTTATTATTTTTCGAAAGATGGTGGCCCATTGGCCGATTTAAACTACCCGAATTTAAGAAATGCTCTTTCGGAAAATGCCGGCAGCATGGAAGTGCTCGAAAAATACCGCCGGGGTAAACGCGTAGAAACAGGATTAACGGTGCTGGGCGCCGGTGTTTTCGTGTACGGATTAGTTAATTCCTTAAAAACGCCGGCACCGAACGCTGCCCGGCGCGCCGACCCGACTTTGTATTTGGGTTTAGGCTTATCGGCCATTCCGTGGGTCATGAATTTGTTTCAGAAAGATCATTTAAACGAAGCCATTGAGCTTTACAATTACGATCTAGCCCAGCAACCCGCTCCGCAGCGGTAGTGGCAGAGAATCAATAGTAACCAGAAGGTAATTTTTAAATTTTCGGGCAGATCAGGGAAAGTATAACCAGTTGAGTAGAACATATAGTTTTGCGTTTACTAATAAGCAAGCAGCATGGATGAATTTATGAAAATGGCCATTGCCGAGGCGCAGCAAGGCTTAGCTGAAGGCGGCATCCCGATTGGTTCGGTACTGGTGAAAGAGGGGCAACTAATTGCGCGCGGCCACAATAAGCGAGTACAGGAAAACAACCCTATTTTGCACGGCGAAATGGATTGTTTAAATAATGCCGGCCGCATAGGCAGCTACCGCAACACCGTTATTTATTCTACTTTAATGCCTTGTTACATGTGCGCGGGCACGATTGTGCAGTTTAAAATACCCAAAGTAATTGTGGGCGAATCGCAGACTTTTGGCGGGGCCCGGGCATTTATGGAAGCGCACGGCGTAGAGGTAATTGATTTAGATTTACCCGAATGCGTAACTATGATGCAGCAATTTATTCAGGCGAAGCCCGAAATTTGGTTCGAAGATATTATGGAGCTCTAAGAACCCGTATGTTTTTTACACCGTTAAAATGCCTGCTTTACACCCTGGTAGCCACTTGGCTGCTGAGTAGTTGTGCCCGTAGCGCTACTTCCTGGAAAGGCTACACCGAACAAGGTAATGCCTCGTATTACGCCGATAAGTTTCAGGGTAAAAAAATGGCCAATGGCCAGCCTTACCGCAAAGGCAAGTTAACGGCCGCTCACAAAAAAATCCCGCTCGGCACCCGGATAAGAGTTACTAATCCTAAAAATCACCGCTCGGTGAAAGTAAGCATCACGGACCGGGGTCCGCATACCCGCGGCCGGATGCTGGATTTATCGCGAGCGGCCGCCGGTAGATTAGGCATCATTCAGGCCGGCGTAGCGCCGGTAAAAATAAAAGTGCTGAAAACTAAGCCAAATAAATAGCTAAAGCCGGCGGCATAAAATTTTAAAAAGTAACGCTGATCCCCGGAAATACGCTCTTGAAATTATCCGTTACATACAGTTCCGGCACATTCTTAATAGTCCGTTTCAATAAAAGGTAGGTATACAAAATCTTTGTGATGTTTTGCCAAAGTAATCGCCGATGATTGTACTGGGCAACCAAGTAAGTAGTGAATCTAAAAGTAAGATTGCTGGCTTGAAACATTGCTGCGATTTTGGTTTTATAATTATTTTTTTAATTTATTGCAGGAGTTATTATGCTAAACCAAGGAAAACAACCCTCAAAGCAACCCTATTAGTAAAAATGGAGGAGGCTATTGTAAATATAATGGTACTCTGGCAACTAAAATTTGTAATGACCTTAGAAAGTATCGGGAAGAGGTAGGGATTCAAAACTTCTTAATATATTTATAGTTTAGAAGTTAACGAGTATGAAGCAATTTTTAACTCTTTTCAGCAAGCTATTTATCGGTTGTTTTTCTATTATTTCAGTTACTCAGGCTCAGATTGCCAAACCACCGGTTATGCCGGCCCGGGTAAACAGCCAGCCGGTAGCGGATAAGAGTCTCCAATTTATCCAAAATAAAAATCAATGGCCCGCTTCCGTCCGGTTTGCCGCCGATGTACCCGATGGCCGGCTTTTTCTGCAAGACGATGGTTTTGTGTATAATTTTCTCGATGGTTCCCGGATACCCAATCACCATAGCAAACAGGCGGTACCTACGCGCAACACGGCGCTTCCTTTTAAAATTAAGGGCCATGCGTACCGGGTATCGTTTCTGAAAGCCGCCAAAAATACAGTTAAAGTGAGTGGTAGTGATTTACGGCCCGGTCTCCGGAATTATTACCTTGGCAAAGATCCTCGCAAATGGGCTTCCGGGGTAAAGAGTTACGGTGAGGTGACCTACCAGAATTTATACCCCGGCGTAGCCATGCGACTTTACCAAAAAGCCGCTCATTTAAAATATGAATTCCTTCTTCAGCCCAATACCGATCCTAACCAAATTCAATTACAGTATGATGGGGCAACGGTAGCCCTGCAAGCCAACGGCGATTTGCAAATTACCACTTCGGTTACTACTGTAACGGAACGCAAGCCGGTAGCTTACCAAACCATTAACGGCCAGCTGCGGGAGGTGCCTTGCCGGTTTAAATTAAGCGGAAAAGTACTTTCGTTTGATTTCCCGGCGGGTTACGCCAAGAACTTACCCTTACTCATCGATCCAGAATTACTTTTTTCCACGTTTAGTGGTTCTATCGCCGACAACTGGGGTTTTACCGCTACTTACGATAACGATGGCAACATGTATTCCGGCGGCGCTACTACGGCGGTTGGTTTTCCGGCTACGGTGGGCGCCTACGATATTGAGTGGAATGGCAATGCCGAAACAAGTTCGGAAGTTAACGGCGGCTGGGATATTGCCATTTTAAAATATAACCCAGTAGCGAGCGGCCCGGCTTCGTTAATGTACGCCACGTATATAGGCGGTAGCCGCACGGATTTGCCCAGTAGCTTGGTGGTAAATACTAAAAATGAACTGATGGTGCTGGGTACCACCAGTTCCGAAGATTACCCCGTAACGGCGGGTGCGGTTAGCTCTACCTTTAAAGGTAGTAATACCCCTGTTAGTCCGTTACCAGGCATTGGTTACGGATTGGGTTCGGATTTAATTATTAGCCGCCTTAGTGCCGATGGTACAGCGCTCTTGGCGTCAACATATATGGGAGGATCCCGGAACGAGGGATTGCTGGATCTTGAATCCCCTCTGACTCATAATTACGGCGACCAATTCCGAAGTGATATTATTACTGACGCCGCGGATAACGTATACGTAGTTTCTTCTACGGCCTCGGCCGACTTCCCGGTAAAAAGTGCTTTTCAAAGTCAATCTGGCGGGGGTGCAACCGATGCTGTTATATTTAAGTTAGATGCTAACCTCAGTAATGTGGCCTGGAGTTCGTATTTAGGGGGTTCCGGCACCGATGCAGCTTATTCCATTCAGTTAGATGCCTCTACCAATTCTGTCTTTATTTGCGGTGGTACCAACAGCGCTACCCTGCCGGGAGTTGCCGGTGCTTACCGACCGGAATTCCTGGGAGGTGCGGCGGATGGTTTTGTGGCTAAAATCAGTAACGATGGCCAAGCTTTACAACGGGTTTCGTACCTGGGCACGAGTAATTTTGATCAGGCGTATTTTGTGCAGCTCGATGGTACCGGCAATGTGTACCTGCTCGGGCAAACCCGGGGCAACTACCCGGTTACGCGGGGTGTTTACACCGTTCCTAATGGTCGCCAGTTTATTCAAAAATTAAATAATAACTTAACTGCCAGTATCTTGTCAACGGTATTTGGCAGTAATGATAACCCGGTAGTAACCAATATATCGCCGACGGCTTTTTTAGTGGACGATTGTAACCGCCTCTATATATGCGGTTGGGGCGGCGATGTTAACGCCAGAGCACCTTACTCCAACGGCACGACCCAAGGTTTGCCGGTTACCCCTAATGCTCAGCAAGCTACTACGGACGGGCAAGATTTTTACCTGATGCTCTTATCCAGCGATGCCTCCGCTTTGGAATACGCTACCTTTATTGGCGGCACCGGAGAGCGCGGGGAACACGTGGACGGGGGTACCAGCCGTTTTGATAAACGAGGATTTGTTTACCAGGCGGTGTGCGGCGGGTGCGGCGCTAGTTCCGCATTTCCTACCACGCCTAATGCCTGGTCATCGGTTAACGGGTCCAATAATTGCAATAATGCGGCTTTTAAGTTTGATTTTAATATTGTAACGGCCCGGGCCGGCGATAATGAAACAGTATGTGCCAATGCGGCGCCCATCCAACTCACCGGTTTTTCGCCGGCGGGCGGCACCTGGTCGGGGCCCGGCGTTACTGCCGATGGTGTATTTACTCCCGGCACCAACTTAATTGGCGTACAAACTATTAGTTACACCGTAGCCAACGGTAGCTGCGTGAGTACCGCCACCAAAACCATGACGGTAGAAGCAGGGCCTTTAGCTACTTTTACTACTTTGCCGCCAACCATTTGTTTGCCCAGTGGAGCAATCACCTTAGCTGGTTCACCAGCGGGCGGAGCCTTTTCCGGCCCCGGCGTATCCGGCGACATATTTGATCCGGCAGTGGCGGGTGTCGGAACCCACACGATTACGTATACCTTAGCCAATCCTACCGGATGCCCATCCATCAGTAAACAACAAGTAGTGGTCAATCAAAATCCGGAGGTGGTTGCCGGCCCTGATGAACGCTTTTGCTCCGGCTCCTCCCCTATCCAACTTACCAGTTTTTCACCGGCGGGTGGTACCTGGTCGGGAACGGGTGTAAGCGCCAGCGGCCTTTTTACTCCCAGCAGCGATCTATCTGGTTCTTATGAACTTACTTACACGGTAGTTACCAATAATTGCTCGGCTTCGGCAGTTAAAATAATTACCATTGATGCTACTGCCCAGTTTGTGCAAAGCCCCGAACAAATAGTTTGTGCCGATGCGGCTCCTTTCCAAATTACCGATGCCGTGCCACCGGGCGGTACGTGGTCGGGTAATGGAGTTAGCCCCAGTGGTTTATTTACGCCGGGCCCTCAGGTAATTGGCACCAATGTACTTACGTATTCGGTAACTCTCGGCTCCTGCCGGGGCCTTACCACCAAAACCATTACGGTAGCCCCCGTACCCACAATTGTAGCCAGCGCCGAACCTACCGAATGTGGTTCGGCTGCCGAACTAAGGGGCTACGCGCCGTTAACCGCCAAATTTATAAATACCAGTACTGGCGCTACGGGTTACCTCTGGGACTTTGGCGATGGAGATACCTCTAATGAACCCGTACCCAACCATATTTATACCAAAGACGGGAATTTTAAAGTAACCCTTACGGTGTACTTCGGTGATAATTGCCAGATTACGCAAGAAATAACCACTGTAATTACCGATAAAAAGCAACTGATTCCGAATATTTTTACTCCCAACGGCGATGGTAAAAATGACACTTTTGTGCCCGGCATTACCTGCTTACCTACCGATTTAAAAGTATTTAACCGGTGGGGCCAGGTGGTTTATAATCAAAAAAACTATCAGAATACCTGGGATGGCAAAGACTTACCCGAGGGTATTTATTACTATCAATTAACCACTACCCAAGGCAACAACTGGAAAGGTTGGGTTGAGATTATCCGGTAAAGACTTCAACGATTCTTTACTAAGCCAATCTGTAACTTGCGAAATAATTACCGGAACAGGCCGGAAAATTTAAAAAATTTAAATTTTCCGGCCTGTTCCGACTTTAAGCGGTTGGTTCGAGGGTGAATAGTTGCTCTACGGGTTTATTAAAAAGCTGCGTTATTTTAAGCGCCAGCACCGTAGACAGCACGTATTTACCCGCTTCAATGGCGTGAATGGTTTGCCGGCTTACCCCAATCTGGGTGGCCAGTTCTTCCTGGGTAAAATTTTTCTCGGCCCGTTCTACTTTTATTCTATTTTTTATGCTATTTCTACCCGCTGTGCTTGGTAGTATACCCAATGAAAGCGAGCAATAAATAAGATTAAAATAGTAGGAAAGTTGTAGAAAAGTATATCCACGAATGCTCCACCATAAACAAATAACAAGGCACTTAACAATACAAAAGCATTGAAATAGGTGGCCCATACCAATGATTCTAACCAAATCTTCAAGATAAACTCATCTTCTCGTTTTACTTTAGAAAATGCCACCAATAAACCACCTATAATAAAGAGGAGCCCTGTTAGCTCTAGTGCAAAATCGTTTTGAATAATACCGAAGTATTTTCTGCTTCCTTCGCTAAAAAGTCCGCCAACATAAAAAATATAAAAAATAGATAAGTTTAATTCGTTAATAGGAGCAATAACACTGCTATACGTCCGTAGCAGTAAAGCAAACAGCAGTAGCACTCAACCAAATTTCTTAAATTGGTTAGGAAGTAAATAGCGGGTTTTCATAGCTCCTACGTTTAAATTGTAAACAGCATGCATGTAGAACAAGACTTACAATTTATAAAGCAAAGTTTACATAAAATTTAAAAATTATTTCGCTTAGCTGGCTAGCAAGTTACTCCTTACAACCAATCGGTAAGTAACGACAGCATAACGCCCGCCAGCGTAGCCAGGATTTTACGACGATTAAAATGATGTTCGGGGCTGGTTTCGAAAAGAATGGTGGTAGAAATATGCAGGAAATTACCGGCGACCAAGCCGGTTAAGATGGTATACAAATTACCGGCTTGCACTTGGTCGTGCAGCACGTAATTACTGAACCATAACCCCAGAGGAGAGGCAATGGCAAAAAAGATCAGGTACAAAAAAGCTTTGCGAAAATTTTGTAACCGCGACACCAGAATAGACATTAAGGCAAAAGCGGCGGGTACGTGATGAATGGCAATGCCCGCTAAAATCCGGTAGAAGTTATTGGCGCCGGCATGATGGTGCCCGGAAACCTGATCGCCTCTAATCAAAATACTGCCTTCCAGAAAAGAGTGAATCATCAAGGAGAATAAAAGCAAGTACGGAATGGCATCGGTTTGCTTTTCGTGGTGGTGCATGTGGCCGTGCTCAATGCCCTGCGAAAATATTTCCAGAATTAGTTGCAGAAAAAAGCCAGCCAGAATATAATAACCTACCGCGTGCGGATCAGGAGCATCTACCAACACCTCCGGCAATACGTGAATAATAGTTAAAGTAAATAAATAAGCGCCACTAAAAGCCAGGATTAACTTGAGCCATTTCTGGTTATGCTGCGGAAAAAACCGAACCAGGGCACCCGAGAGCATCACCGTCAGAAACAAAATAATACTGGCTACAAGCATAGCAAGGCGTTATTTTTTAAGAATAAAAATCATCCGCTCGCTGGTTTCCGGATGATAAGGCTCCAGATTGTAGGAACCAAATATGTTTACCAGGCGCAAACTCGTCATCCGGAAATATTTCATAAACTGGTCGTAAGTAAGCGCCCGCACTTTTTCGTAAAAAGTGTGCTGCTGGCCCTGGTCGGTTACTGTAATGGTTTTCACGATAAAGCCTTTTTCTACCTTTCGGGAAATTTGAAACAACACGTCGTCGATTGTTTTTTCTTCGCTCCCGGTTGTATGCTGAATGGCCTGGTTGGTATTCAGAAAATCTATAACGAGTTTGCCACCGGGTTTAATAGCCGAAACGGTAGAACGCAAAGCCACTACGTTTTCCGTTTCCGAATCAAAATAACCAAAACTGGTAAATAAATTTAAAATTAAATCGTAGTAGGCGGTCCGGAAAATGTCCCGCATGTCGTGCTGGTAAAAATGCAACTGTTGGTTTTCAAACTGCTTCGCAAAAGCAATATTTGCTTCCGAAAAATCGAGACCGGTTACCGTAAATCCTTTTTGATTCAAGTAAGCCGCGTGTTCTCCGGTGCCGCAGCCCATTTCTAAAAGCTGGTACGTTAATTTGGTATTTAAGTGCGCAATCAATTTATCAATAAACGCGTAGGCTTGCTCAACGTCATGGTTCTTGTACAAAACCTGGTAATACGGCGAGTTAAACCAGGTAGTGATCCACTCTTCCTCTTGCTGGTACATGGGTATTTTTATTAATTGGCCGCAAAGGTAAGAGTATTTTATGAAACAAAGTCACGCAAATCTTTTTAAGCAAAAGTAACGCTTGTAAAACCCGGTAACCTGATTTGCTTTTTTAAGAAAATATGCGTTTTTCTATACATATAACTAAGAAATTTAAAGTTATTGAAATATCAGCAATGATAGTCGTAGAATCTTTTAAGATAATAAACCAGATCCTTATAGTCTAGCCTTAAATTTATAGTCGCACTCGTTTTATCGGCAATATTGCTTATTACTGACTACCTGAAAGCAGTAGATAGAAAGGAAATTAGTTAATAGGCAGTACCTAAGTAATAGCAATTACAGTTATAACAAACGCCAAGAGGCCGCTAATTTTAAAATTAACGGCCTCTTGGCGTTTACCTAAATTAATATATTTACAAAGCTAAGGAATCCGGAGTAGCCGTGGCCCCGGCATAATCCGGATTTTTCACCAGATCCATGCTGCACACCGGGCATTTACCGGGTTCGTGGCTCGCGCTGCCTTCGCATTTCATAGAACAGATATACGCAAACTGAGCCGTGCTGGCCGAATCAGGAGCTGTACTGGTTTCGGCAGCTTGTGTGGTAGTTTTTTCCTCGGCAGCTGGTTTATTGCAAGCACTCAAGTAACCACTGCTTACCAAGGCTAGGCCCAAAGCTATTTTTTTAAATTTCATGCTGCTAAATAAAGATATTGTACGTGGTTAAGCAGAACCGGTAAGTTGCGCGAAACAACTACTCGTGGTTTTCTACCGAATCGCCCTGGGTAGTTTTGGTATTTTCTTTTACCTGTTCTTTCGAATTATCAAGCGCCTTGTTGGCGTGCTCGTCGTGGTTCAGGTTTACGTCTTGCCGCGCATTATCGTGGGCACTATTATCATCGGTGTTATCCAGATTAGGTGAGTCACGGGTACCCGCCGGCACATAATCTATGGAAACTTTCTTATCCGGACGTAAATCCGAAGGCTCGCTGCTGCAGGCAACCATAAAGGCGGTGCCTAGGGCTAAGGCTAAGGTTAGGGCTTTTGTAGTCATTTATCTTTTACTGGTTGAGTCTAACAAATAAGTTATTCTGTAAAAACGGCACTTTGCAAGAATAGATACCGAAATGGATGATTAATTTACTTTTACCGGAAGCTACCGTTTAGTAAATAACTTGTCCCGAACCGATCAGGCAATTAAGTTTTTCCGTTTTAAATAGGCATCCATCATTTTTAAATCGTTCGAATTGTTAAAAATCCGGAAGGGCAAATGAATGAATTGCGCTTTCGATAAAGATAGCAAATAAGCATCTTTGGTTTTTTTGGCCGTTTTAATCATATCCCAGTTTACCGGCATGCCTTGCTTCTCGTTAATTTTCATTAAAATCTGGCGGCCGTCTATTTCGTAAGCCATTTTTTCAAAAATAATTTTGTTTTGTTCTAACTGGGTAACTCCGGTAAACTGCACTGCCCAAAACAACAAATAAAGCACTACAATTAAGATAGCCCCGGAAATAAACCACCACGATGGCCAGATAAAGGCCAGACAAGCCAGGGCAATCGGGCCAATAATGAACCACCATTGCTTACGCAGTAATTCCAACATGGCCATTTTAATGTACGTACTAGTCTCCAGCTTGTACTTTTTGGTTTTAATAATCACAGAAATAAATTAGAAATTATAGATTAGAAATTAGGGATTGCCAAACAGAGGCTCGACAATCGGGCACAAAAGTAGGTAAAAATTTACCTGTATAAAAAAGCAGCGGTATATTTTTACACGTTCCGGCTTAGATTTAACAACTTAATTTCTAATGCAAATGGTTTTACTGCACAGCCTTTAAGCTTAGGTCCAGGCTGCGAATAGAATGGGTAAGCGCCCCTACCGAAATAAAATCGACGCCAGTAGCCGCAATAGCCGCAATAGTTTCGTTGGTAATGCCGCCCGATGCTTCCGTTGGGAACTGCCCGTTAATTAGTTGTACGGCTTCGCGCAACTGTTCGGGGGCCATGTTATCGAGCATAATGCGGCTTACTCCCCCCGTTTCGAGCACTTGCTGTACTTCCTGCAGGTTACGGGTTTCCACCACAATTTGTAATTGCCGGTTGGTGCGTTGCAAGTATTCGTGCGTAGCCGAAATAGCCTGTTTTATACCGCCGGCGTAATCTACGTGGTTATCTTTTAAAATAATCATATCAAACAAGCCGTACCGGTGGTTTACTCCTCCCCCAATCAACACGGCCCATTTCTCCATCATTCTAAAGTTAGGCGTAGTTTTGCGGGTATCCAGTAAGCGGGCGTTAGTATCGGCAATCAGTTGGTTTAACTGGTGGGTATACGTGGCAATGCCGCTCATACGCTGCATGCAATTCAGTACCAAGCGCTCGGCGGTTAAAATAGATTGCGCTTTGCCGGCTACGTAAAAAGCAATGTCGCCCGGTTTCACCGGCGTTCCATCGGTTAAAAGCACTTCCAGGGTTAAAGTAGCATCTACGTGGCGGATAATATCCTGGGCTAGTTCTACGCCCGCCAGAATGCCGGTTCCTTTCACCAGCAACTTGGCTCGATTTTGCGCCTGATCCGGAATGGCCGCCAATGAGGAATGATCGCCGTCGCCTACATCTTCGGCTAAGGCTTGTTTAATAAACTGCTCTAAACTTTCATCGGTTATGTAGGATGGTCTCACGGGCTAATTATTAATTGCAGTTGCAAGTTACAGGTTACAAATAACAAGTTGCAGGTTTAAAACTACCTGAACTAACCAAACGGGGAAATCATTATACAAGTTTTTTAATTCGCCGCCGCAAAAATTAAAAAAACCCCCATTGAACAAGAGTTTAAAAATAAAAAGCGCGGCCTTAATCAAAGCCGCGCTTTCAAATATCTAATTTAACGAAAATAGTTTAAAGAAGTAGTTATATTCTCATTCCTTATTCTTTGGTAAACTCAATCGTATCAATCAGGTTTTCGCCTTTAAATTGTTTAATGTACACCATTACGCGGTAAGAGCCGCCGTTGTACTTATACTTCATAATCTCGTAGGTTAAACCCTGATCAGAGGCCCCGCTGTGCAACTTTTCTAAACCGATAGGCGCTTGTTTACTAAAGAAATCGCGCAGAACAAATTCGGCTTGGGTTTGGCTGTAGGTTGATTTATTACCATCAATGCCAACTTCTACGGAAGTATTAAAAAACTGGGCTAAATCTCTGGAATTTCCTGCGCTTAGTGCCGTCCGAATTCCACCCAGCACATCATCCTGAGCATATGCCTGACCCGTAAATACCAAAGAGGTAGCTACTAGAGCCAGCATCGTCAGAACTAGTTTAACTTTTTTCATAAATATAATAAAGATATTAATTTGCCTACCCACCAAAACTGTGCCAACGTGTTTTCTGAATATTGCTATAGAATTTGGATTTTAGAAGGGCAATTTAATAAAAATTATACATTTTACGCCAGAATATTATATTTGCAGCATGAACAAAAAAGTTATTCTGATAATTCTGGATGGGTGGGGAATTTCTACTAATCCGACTGTATCGGCTGTAGATCAGGCGAATACCCCGTTTGTAGACTCCCTTTACCAGCGTTTTCCGCACGCTAAATTAGAAGCATCCGGCGAAGCGGTAGGGTTACCGGAAGGTCAGATGGGCAACTCGGAGGTTGGTCATATGAACATTGGCGCCGGCCGGGTAGTGTATCAGGATTTAGTTAAAATAAACGTATCGATCCGCGAACACGAACTGGAAAAAATGCCGGTGCTGGCCGATGCCTTAGATTATGCCGCAACTCAAAATAAAAAAGTGCACTTTATGGGCTTGGTATCCGATGGGGGCGTTCACTCGCATCTAAACCATTTAAAAGCCCTTTGCAATATTGCCGCCGATAAAGGTTTGAAAAAAGTATTTGTGCACGCTTTTACCGATGGCCGCGATACCGACCCAAAAGGAGGCGTAGGTTATCTGCAGGACTTGGACGCGCACCTGCACCAAACTACCGGCGAATTAGCGTCTATTGTGGGCCGTTACTACGCCATGGACCGCGATAACCGCTGGGAACGGGTAAAAGAAGCGTACGACTTAATGGTACACGGCATTGGCCAGGCTACCACCAACCCGATTCAATCGTTGCAGGATTCTTACCTGGCGGGGGTAACCGATGAATTTGTGAAGCCCATTGTAAAAGTAGACGCGGGTGGCAAGCCCGTAGCCGTGATTGAAGAAGGCGACGTGGTATTGTGTTTTAACTTCCGCACCGACCGCGGCCGGGAAATTACGCAGGCTTTAACCCAGCGCGATTTTCACGAGCAGAACATGCACAAGTTGAACTTGTATTATTTAACGCTTACCAATTACGACGACAGCTTTGTAGGCGTAAAGGCTATTTTTGATAAAGACAATTTAAATAATACGCTGGGCGAAGTAGTAGCGAACGCCGGTAAAACCCAGATCCGGATTGCGGAAACCGAAAAGTACCCGCACGTTACGTTTTTCTTCTCGGGCGGCCGCGAAGCCGTATTTACCGGTGAGAGACGTTTAATGGCGGCTTCGCCCAAAGTGGCTACCTACGATTTAAAACCCGAAATGAGCGCTTTTGAACTCCGCGATCTTATTTTGCCGGAACTGCGCGATAAAACCGCGGATTTTATTTGTTTGAACTTTGCCAACCCCGATATGGTGGGGCACACCGGCGTGTTTGAGGCGGCTGTAAAAGCCGTAGAAACCGTTGACCAGTGCGCCGAGGCTGTGGTTACTACGGCCTTAGCCAGTGATTACGCCTGCATTCTAATTGCCGACCACGGCAATGCCGAAATGATGGTGAACCCGGATGGTACGCCTAACACCGCGCATACGACGAACCTGGTACCCTTTATTCTGGCGTCTAAGAATTACCCTGGCACGTTGCAGAACGGTAAATTAGGCGACTTAGCCCCAACTATTTTGCATTTAATGGGTATACCTCAACCAGCCGATATGACTGGCCAATCGTTACTACAGCTAGCATAAAACCTTATTTTGAAGTATTTTTTTAAATTTTTTCTAATTTTAACCCTTATATGGGCCAGCAGTTGCCAAAATGAGTCGGCAAAACCGAACCAAAAAGCAACTGCTTCTCCAGCGTACTTCAACTTAAGCGAATTTATCTCAGGACAAATCAAACAACTCCAAGCAACTAAACCACAAGTAGAGAAGACTATTATAACTCCGCCAGATGCTCCCGAAACAAAGGTGCTGCGTGCCGTAAACTGGGAGCAGGAACTGGAAACTTTTACCCAAGCCGATATTAATAAACCGGCTTTATGGGCTGCTTACGCCATAACTGTTATTCCAGAATCAAATGGCCAAATCAAAACCATTTACCGCAAACGCCCCGGTTACCGCGACACTCCCGTAGAATATTTAGAAATAACCACTTCGGCGGATAAGCAAGTAGTAGCTATTACCGGCCGGCACCGCGACAATAATTATTTAGTAAAATCCGCGAAGGATTTTTCGTTGCAATGCGCTCCCGTTAATGGCCAGAACCGGATTACCGCCTACCAGATCAATGGTTCACAAAAAACCGTTTTCTTCAATCCGCTCCAGTATCAGGTACAAGGCAAAATTCAATAAACCTGCCTATTTTTTAAAAATTTGCAATATTAATGAAGCCATAATTACATATTTAGCAGCAATTTCTCCGTTCTACCCTCCAAATTTGCATCACTTGCTTTAAATTAGTTTGGGACGTTACCTTGTAGTAATTCCAAAATAATTTACTACTTTCGGCTGACACGTACGTGCACGGTATTATTCATCACTTCTTCTTTCAAAAAAACTCATGACCAACAGTTCGGTATCTCGGGAGTCCGTTAAAAGTCCGGCCGCCACTAATGCCAATTACATGCGCTCTATTATTATTATTGGGGCCTTATTTTTTATTTTCGGTTTTGTTACCTGGCTTAATTCGGTACTAATTCCTTACCTCAAAATTGCCTGCGAACTCAATAATTTTGAATCGTACCTGGTAGCTTTTGCCTTTTACATTTCTTACCTGGTGATGGCTATACCGTCGGCGTGGGTACTCAAGGCTACCGGATTTAAAAAAGGCATGTCGGTGGGTTTATTAATTATGGCGGTTGGTTGCTTAATTTTTATTCCGGCGGCTACCTCCCGTACCTACGTTTTGTTTTTACTGGGTTTATTTGTGCAGGGTACCGGCTTGGCTATTTTGCAAACGGCTTCTAACCCGTATATTACCATTTTGGGTCCCCGGGAAAGCGGCGCGAAACGCATTAGTATTATGGGTATCTGTAATAAAGTGGCGGGCGCTATTGCTCCTATTATTCTGGGCAGCATTGTACTATCCGAAGCAGACACTTTAGTAAACCGTTTAAACGGCATGGACGCCGTTCAGAAAGCTACCGAATTAAATGAGTTGGCTTCCCGGGTAATTACACCTTATATTATCATGACGGTTATTCTTTTGATATTAGCCGTTCTTATTTACTTTTCAGGCTTACCCGAGATTGATACAGACAAAGAAGACGAAACTGTTGCAGTAGCCAACACCAACAAAACCAGCATTCTGCAGTTTCCGCATTTAATAATGGGTACGCTGGCCATGTTCTTGTACGTAGGCGTAGAGGTAATGGCCGGCGATACGGTTATCAGCTACGCTAATAATGCGCAGGGCATTCCTTTAGATACGGCCAAGTTCTTTACTTCCTGCACCTTAGTGGCCATGATTGTGGGCTATATTATTGGCATTTTAACTATTCCGAAGTACATCAAACAAGAAAAAGCCTTACAGATATCCGCCGTACTGGGCGTTATTCTATCGGTTGTTGCTATTTTCACGGATGGCTATGTGTCGGTGCTTTGTGTTTCTTTGTTAGGTCTGGCGAATGCCTTGGTTTTCCCGGCTATTTGGCCGCTGGCCATTGCGGATCTAGGTCGGTTTACCAAAATAGGTTCGTCGTTTTTGATTATGGCACTAGCTGGGGGCGCTTTAATTCCGTTGGCTTATGGCCGCCTGGCCGATGTGCTCGATTTGCAACAAGCTTATTGGATTATGGTACCTTGTTATTTATTTATCTGGTACTATGCCGTTAGTGGCCATAAAGCCAGAGCGTAATATGTAATTTTTTAAATTTTTCAAAAGCCTGGCTCTGTGCCGGGCTTTTGTGTGAGGTAGTGATTCGTAAATTAAAAGTATTTTTAACAATCAAATACTAAAAACGAAACGTAACAGTTACCGATTACAGAACTAAGATCCCTGGTCTCTCTAAGCAGGATTATATTACCTATAGATTTTATTTTTTTAAATTATAGCTCATGCGGTTGCGAGCAAATAAACTTCTCGTCTTTTTCATTTCATTAGCTGCTTTTCACCATTCTGTACTAGCGCAGCAAGCGGCTCCGTCGGGGCGTTGCGCTACCAACGAGGTTACCCAACAGCTCCAAAAACGCTTTCCGGATGTGGCGCAACAACAGCAAAAAGTAAAACGCCAGGCGCAGGTGTTTCAGGAACAAAAAAAACGGGCCCGTTTGCAGCAACCGGTTATTGTGGTACCAGTGGTGTTTCACGTAGTGTACCGTACCAGCCGCGAAAACATTTCTACGGAACAAATTCTCTCCCAATTAGAAGTATTAAATACCGATTACCGCCGCCAAAATGCCGATACAGTGGAAACCTTATCCCAATTTAAAAATATCGCCGCCGATACCCGCATTCAGTTTTGTTTGGCTACCCGCGATCCACTTGGCCGAACTACTACCGGCATTACCCGCAAAAGCACCACCGCCACCAGTTTCGACCTGGATGATGCCGTAAAATCTTCTGATGATGCGGGCCAGGATGCCTGGGATCCAGAACGTTACTTAAACATTTGGGTATGTAATTTATCGGGCGAAACGCTGGGTTATTCGCAATACCCGGGCGGCCCCACCGAAACCGACGGCGTAGTGCTAGATTACACCACCGTTGGGCAGCCCCCGGTAAACCCATTCACTTCGAACTACAACCTGGGCCGCACCGGTACGCACGAAGTAGGCCATTGGCTAGGTCTGCAACATATTTGGGGAGAAGACGATGCCAGTTGCACCGATTCCGACGATATTGCCGATACGCCTAACCAGGAAGATGCTACGAATGGTTGCCCTACCGGAACAAGAACCTCTTGTAACAACAGTTTACAAGGCGGCGATATGTACCAGAACTACCTCGATTATACCGATGATGCCTGCATGAATTTATTCACTCAAGGCCAGGCCGAATACATGCAAAGCATTTTAAGCACGGTGCGTCAGAATATTTTAACCACCGCTGTGGTTTGCAGCGTACCCTT
>Ga0181465_100219_pt2 | contig 19062 bp, 30 predicted proteins | sample InSIn3gowninarea_FD_119076 | JGI IMG/M metagenome (GOLD analysis project Ga0181465, IMG submission 119076) | Clean room microbial communities from NASA Spacecraft Assembly Facility at Jet Propulsion Laboratory, Pasadena, California, USA -... ... | reverse complement strand
TAATGTTTATTCTCGAAGTAACCTTTACGCCGTTAATCGGTATGGCGTCGAATAGTACGATATTAATCAGCATTATTATCCTCTATCTCTATCAGGCCATCGCAGTTTGACGGTTAAAAATAAAGGTCGGAAGTACAGGTGTAGGCGTCCTGCTTCCGACCTTTTCTACGTCGTTATTGAAGATTGTTAGCGACGAATTTAAATTTTTTATACTCGTTATTAACCACGAAACCAAGTTCGTTAAAGCGTTCGACCAGCTTACTATTTTTACTCCGAATTTTAAAGTAGACTTTTTTCAGCTCATAGTGTGTAAAAGCAAAATGTAAGACATATTTCAATAAGTCAAACGCAATACCTTTAAAACGGTAATCACGATGACTCGTGAAATATTTGATCTCTGCGATGCGATTGTTAGGATTCACTTGAAGATAAACGTACCCTTTTAACAAACCTTCAGACATATAGATAAACAAGCGATTATGTTCATCCAATGCGTCTACGATGTCTTCTGCACTCATTTCTGCTCGCTTAAAAGCTTTGTCATGTAGTTTGCGAAACGCTCTAAAGTAAGCCTTGTGATATTCAGTAATTGTAGGATGAGATGATGCGAGTGCTTCGGATTGTTCAGGGTAAGCTTCTAAGTAATAATCCGTAAAGTTGTAAGCGACGTCCATCGCTTTCATTTCACGTGCATACGTTTGTGTTTGCGCTTCATAAGAGAAATTGAAATTCGCTTCAGGTGGTTGCGCTTGATACATGTGCTTAAACAGAGCATCTTGATCTTCAATCGACAAAGTGTAACCTGTTTGAACGATAGGGCCGATGACTTTAAAGCGTTGGGTATCATATGTAAAAGCAAAGAGGACGGCTTTGATGTCATCATCTTCGACTAACGCAAAGACACCTGGATTGTCTATCGCTTGTTCAAGCATTTGATTGATGTGCGCATGTTCTTGAGGAAGTTTATAAAGGTATGACGTCTTGTTATAATCTGCATGTTCAATAAAGTTGAGTATGGTCTGAGTATCAGTGAGTTGAATTATATTCATATCAATGGCCTCCGTATGAGTTTGATATTGCGTAATCTTGGGTTCTTACTTAACCTTATTATATGTAGAAACGGCTAACGTATCAAATCGACGTGTTACAATAGACTAACTAGACGAGAAAGGAAAGAGTTATGAAATCATTAATATTAGCAGAAAAGCCTTCTGTAGGTAAAGATATTGCACAGGCTTTACATATCGATCAACAGCGTAAAGGTTACTTCGAGAATAAACATTATATCGTTACATGGGCGCTAGGGCATCTTGTGACGAATGCTACACCAGAACAGTACGATAAGAGTTGGAAAGAATGGCGTTTATAAGATTTACCTATCATCCCTAAGCATATGAAATCTGTCGTTATACCGAAGACGAAACACCAATTTAACACGGTGAAATCTTTGCTGACGCGTAAAGATGTGAAAGAGATTATTATCGCGACAGATGCAGGACGTGAAGGAGAACTTGTAGCACGTTTAATTCTGGATAAAGTTAACAATAAAAAGCCGATCAAACGTCTATGGGTAAGTTCTGTAACACGTAAAGCTATTCAAGAGGGGTTCAAACATTTACAGAATGGGCGCAAATATAATTCATTGTATCGTGCGGCACTTGCTCGTAGCGAAGCGGATTGGATTGTAGGTATCAATGCGACACGTGCACTGACTACGAAATACGATGCACAACTTTCACTCGGTCGTGTTCAGACACCTACGATTCAACTCATTCAAACACGACAAGAACAGATTAATCACTTTCAACCTCAAGAATATTTCACGTTAAGCGCGCGCATTAACGGAGCAGACTTCAAATGTGAACAACCGCGCAACGTTTCGGATAAAAAGCAGTTGCAATCACTCATTCAACAATTGAAAGGGCAGCAGGCGAAGGTTGTCAAAGTGAATGAGAAACAGAAGAAGTCTTATCCGCAACATTTATTTAGTTTAACGGATTTACAAGAAGCAGCGTACAAACGTTATCGTTTCACAGCTAAAGAAACATTGAATACGCTTCAGAATCTCTATGAGCGTCACAAACTAGTCACATACCCTCGTTCAGATTCAAATTATTTAACGGATGATATGCTGGGTACGTTAAAGGAGCGTTGGGTATCATATGTAGAAGCGGTGATGCCAACGTCGCTGAAACCGCATGCGAAAGTTTGTCGTCAAACGCATTACACTCAGAAGAGCCGTTTTATTAATAACAGCAAGGTGTCAGATCACCACGCGATTATTCCTACTGAAGTGCGTGTAGATCTGAATGCTTTGTCGGCGAGAGAACAGAAGCTTTATATGCTCGTGGCTGAACGTTTCGTTGAGAACTTACTTCCACCAGAGCGCTATAGCCAGCTTACAGTTACTGCACAAATTGGTGAGCATCCTTTCGTTTTCAAAGAGCGTGTGACTCAGGAGTTAGGGTATAAAGCAGTCAGTCAGGGAGATAAAGCGGTTTCGTCGTCCACTGTGCATTTTACTCAGGGGAAAGATTATTCTGTCACAGACTATAATATTCACACCCATCATACTGAGCCGCCTGAATACTTTAACGAAGGTAGTTTGTTAAAAGCGATGGAGAATCCTCAGAAATATATTGATGTACAGAACAAGAAGCATGCTGAAACGTTGAAATCTACTGGAGGTATCGGTACAGTAGCGACGCGTGCAGATATTATAGAGAAATTATTTAACATGAATGCCATTACGCAAAATAATGGAAAAATTAAGGTTACTAGCAAAGGAAAACAAATTCTTGAATTGGCACCTCAACAGTTAACTTCTCCGATTATGACAGCGGAGTGGGAGGATAAGTTGAGCCAAATTGAGCGTGGTCATTACAATGCAGGTCAGTTCATGAAGGAAATGAAAGCTTTCACTCAAGAGATCGTTGCTGAGATTAAGGCCAGCGAGCAAAAATATAAACACGATAATCTAACTACCACTGAATGTCCGACATGTGGGAAGTTTATGATTAAAGTGAAGACGAAACATGGTCAGATGTTAGCGTGCCCAGATCCGGCTTGTAAGACGAAGAAGAATGTGCAACAGAAGACGAATGCGCGTTGTCCGAACTGTAAGAAGAAATTGACGCGCTTTGGTAGAGGGAAGCAAGCCGTTTATCGTTGTGTCTGTGGTCATAGTGAAACACAAGCACAGATGGATCAACGTCATAAAAATAAAAAAACAGACCGAGTATCTAAGAAAGATATGAAGAAATATATGGGGAAAGATGAATCGATGCAGAATAACCCGTTCGCAGATGCGCTCAAAGATTTGAAATTATAGTTAGAAGCAGTTTAAAATCTTAGAAAAATTGCTGACGGTTATTGTAATATCAATATTTTAGTATTAAACTGTTAGAGTATTTGTGTAATAAAAGGAGAACTTACAGTGAAAAAATACTTTGGTTTTCAAGAACATGGGACGAACTTCAAAAGAGAAATTCTCGGTGGATTAACGACCTTTCTCAGCATGGCTTACATCTTAGCGGTGAACCCACAAGTGTTGAGCCTTGCTGGCGTTAAAGGTGTATCTGACAGCATGAAGATGGACCAAGGCGCTATTTTCGTGGCGACAGCCTTAGCTGCCTTTGTCGGTTCTTTATTTATGGGGCTAATTGCTAGGTATCCAATAGGTCTAGCTCCTGGTATGGGGCTGAACGCCTTTTTTGCTTTTACCGTAGTCTTAACGATGGGCATTCCTTGGCAAGTCGGCTTGACTGGCGTGCTTTGCTCCGGTATCTTCTTTGCGATACTGACAGTGACCGGTTTGCGTGAGATTATTATCAATGCCATCCCTTATCAGATGAAGATGGCGGTATCGGCAGGTATAGGTTTATTTATTACTTTCGTCGGTTTACAGAGTTCTGGGATTATCACTAAGAACGATTCCACACTCGTTACTTTAGGGCAACTTACAGATGGAGCCGTCCTACTAGCGATTTTTGGGATTATCATTACGGTCATTCTATATGCCTTGAAAGTACCTGGTGCGATATTCATCGGTATGGTCATTACTTCGATTGCAGGAATGATCACAGGTCAGATACATACACCAACGAGTATCGTAGGTAAAATTCCTAGTATCGAACCTACCTTTGGTGCGGCATTTGATGCATTTAAGGATCCAGGACAATTGTTCTCAGTCCAATTCTTAATAGTCATCCTGACGTTCTTATTTATTGATTTCTTTGATACAGCAGGTACGCTCGTAGCAGTAGCAACGCAAGCAGGCATAATGAAAGACAACAAACTGCCACGTGCAGGACGTGCATTGTTCTCTGACTCATTAGCGACTATCGTAGGTGCTATCTTTGGTACTACAACAACGACTTCTTATATTGAGTCAAGTTCAGGTGTAGCAGTAGGTGCACGTACAGGTTTCGCAAGTGTAGTTACGGGATTCTGTTTCTTGTTAGCGATCTTCTTTAGTCCATTAATGGCCGTCGTTACGAGTGCAGTAACGACACCTGCACTTGTAGTGGTAGGTGTGCTTATGGCAGCTAACTTTGCTGAAATCAATTGGAAACAGTTTGAGATTGCAGTGCCAGCATTTGTGACGATTATCATGATGCCACTCTCATATTCCATTGCGACAGGGATCGCATGTGGCTTTATCTTCTATCCGATCACGATGTTGATCACTAAAAAACATAAGCAAATTCATCCGATTATGTATGTACTCATGATTCTCTTTATTCTTTATTTCGTGTTTGTGCATGGATAAATAAAAAGGGTTTAGGTCTAACAACTTTGTTGTTGAACCTAAACCCTATTTTTTTTCGTCTGAGACAGTAAAAGAGAATAGTATATGTGAACAAAATCTCTTTAACTTTATCTTAGCCTCTAACTTTATGTTTTGAATGAGTGACTTTCATCTTAAAGTTCAAATCTTAAGAGCTGATAATCTTAATTAATGATGCTTTTCATCATTATAAATTGTCTTAGCATGACGGTTCGGAATATAAACAGGTGCTGAGAACACAATAAATAGGAAGAAAATCATCAAGAAGAATAGAATCCAGTGTGTAATCAGCCCTACGATAGGGATAATCGCAATAATCGAACCGATAAGACCAATAAATGGAATGATTGCCATAGGTTTTATTGAATTCTGACGATCAGCAAGTAATATAATAAGAACGACTGCATACAAGAATGCGTTAAAGAAGAGTGGGGACCAGCCACCGTGAACGATAATGAGTCCTCCTAAAAATGGGATACCGTACACGCATTCATCTATAATAAGGATAATACTGAGTATAATTAGTGTTAATCGCACACCATTTCTCATTAATGATTAACCACCTTTGTAATATTCTTACATATAATATACCATATTAAAAAAGAATATTAGAGCGATACGAAGTCTGATAAGGTGAATCTTAGAAAAAATCCTGGAAAAGGTGTTGAAGTGCGCTCTAATATACAGTACAATAACAGGGTATGTGTTAGACAAAAAGTTTAATTAAAGGTAAGCGAAAGCTTGATAAATCAACGCATTTCGTGTATTATATCTAATGTTGGACTTTTAGAAAACGCGATGAAGCGAAAGGTTACTGACACACCCGGCCGCTTTGCCATGGCGTTGTGTGAGATAGTTTTCGTGGAGAAGTCTATCACTTAAATGTAGACGAATAAGGAGGGTAAATTATGGCAAAACAAAAAATCAGAATCAGATTAAAAGCTTATGATCACCGAGTTATTGATCAATCAGCAGAAAAGATTGTTGAAACAGCTAAACGTTCTGGTGCAGATGTTTCTGGACCGATCCCATTACCAACTGAAAGATCAGTTTATACAATCATCCGTGCGGTGCATAAGTACAAAGATTCTCGTGAACAATTCGAACAACGTACACACAAACGTTTAATCGACATTGTAAACCCTACACCAAAAACAGTAGACGCTCTTATGGGCTTAAACTTACCATCAGGTGTAGACATCGAAATTAAATTATAATAGATAACTATAGGAGGTGGACTTTCGATGACCAAAGGAATCTTAGGAAGAAAGATTGGGATGACACAAGTATTCGGAGAAAACGGTGACTTAATCCCAGTAACAGTAGTAGAAGCAGGACAAAACGTTGTCCTTCAAAAGAAAACTGAAGAGGTTGACGGTTACAACGCAATCCAAGTAGGTTTCGAAGATAAACAAGGATACAAAAAAGGACGTAAATCAAACAAATTTGCGAACAAACCAGCTGAAGGTCACGCTAAAAAAGCTGACACAGCACCTAAGCGCTTCATTCGTGAATTCAGAAACGTTAACGTTGATGAATACGAAGTAGGTCAAGAAGTCTCAGTAGATACATTTGAAACTGGCGATGTAATTGATGTAACAGGCGTATCTAAAGGTAAAGGTTTCCAAGGTGCTATCAAACGCCATAACCAAGGATGTGGACCAAGTTCACACGGTTCTCACTTCCACAGATCACCTGGTTCAGTAGGTATGGCATCTGACGCATCTAAAGTATTCAAAGGTCAAAAAATGCCAGGTCGCATGGGCGGCAATACAGTAACAGTACAAAACTTAGAAGTAGTTCAAGTTGATACTGACAATAACGTAATCCTAGTTAAAGGTAACGTACCAGGACCTAAAAAAGGATTCGTAGAAATCACAACTTCAATTAAAAAAGGTAATAAATAATAACGGACGAAAGGAGGAAATGCATAATGGCTAATTATGATGTAGTAAAAGTAGACGGATCTAAATCAGGTTCAGTTGAATTAAATGATGCAGTATTTGCAATCGAACCAAACAACGATGTTCTTTTCGAAGCTATCAATTTACAACGCGCTTCATTACGCCAAGGTACGCACTCTGTAAAGAATCGTTCTGAAGTAAGAGGCGGTGGCCGTAAACCATGGAGACAAAAAGGTACAGGACGTGCACGTCAAGGTACTATCAGAGCTCCACAATGGCGCGGTGGCGGTATCGTATTCGGACCAACACCAAGAAGTTATAGTTACAAGATGCCTAAGAAAATGCGTCGTTTAGCTTTACGTTCAGCATTATCTTACAAAGTACAAGAAAATGGATTCACAGTAGTAGATGTATTCAACTTTGATGCACCAAAAACTAAAGAATTCAAAAACGTACTTACTAATTTAGAACAACCTAAGAAAGTATTAGTAGTAGTTGAAGGCGAAGATGTAAACGTTGAATTATCAGCACGCAACATCCCAGGCGTTCAAGTTACTACAGCTGAAGGTTTAAACGTATTAGATATCTCAAGCGCTGACAGTGTAATCATTACTGAAGCAGCTGCGAAAAAAGTTGAGGAGGTGCTCGGATAATGGAAGCAAGAGATGTTATTAAGCGCCCCGTAATCACTGAGAAATCATCTGCAGCAATGGCAGAAAATAAATATACATTCGATGTTGCGACTACTGCTAACAAGACACAAGTTAAGATTGCAGTTGAAGAAATCTTCGATGTAAAAGTAGACAAAGTTAATATCATTAACTATAAACCTAAGAAAAAACGTATGGGACGTTATCAAGGTTACACAAACAAACGCCGTGTAGCTATCGTTAAATTATCAGAAGGATCAATCGATCTATTCAACTAAAAATAAGTTACCAATAAGGAGGTAAGCGACAATGGCTCTTAAAAAATATAAGCCAATAACAAATGGTCGTCGTAATATGACTACGTTAGACTTCGCTGAAATTACGAAGACTAAACCTGAAAAGTCATTATTACAGCCGCTACCGAAAAGAGCGGGACGTAACAACCAAGGTAAAATGACAGTACGCCATCATGGTGGCGGACATAAACGTCAATACCGTGTTATCGATTTTAAACGTAACAAAGATGGAATCACTGCTAAAGTTGATTCAATTCAATATGATCCAAACCGTTCAGCAAACATTGCATTACTTGTTTACGCTGATGGTGAAAAACGCTACATTCTTGCTCCAAGAAACTTAAAAGTAGGACAAGAAGTAGAAAGTGGCGAAAATGCAGATATCAAAGTAGGTAACGCATTACCACTTCAATTTATTCCAGTAGGTACAGTAATTCACAATATCGAACTTAAACCAGGTAAAGGTGGACAACTTGCTCGTTCAGCAGGTGCAAACGCACAAGTACTTGGTAAAGAAGGTAAATACGTACTTATCCGCTTAAAATCAGGTGAAGTACGCATGATCCTTTCAACTTGCCGTGCTACGATTGGTCAAGTTGGTAACCTTCAACACGAACTTGTTAACGTTGGTAAAGCAGGTCGCTCAAGATGGAAAGGTATCCGTCCAACAGTTCGTGGTTCTGTAATGAACCCTAACGATCACCCTCACGGTGGTGGTGAAGGCCGTGCTCCTATCGGTATGCCATCTCCAATGTCACCTTGGGGTAAACCAACGCTTGGTAAGAAAACACGTCGCGGTAAAAAATCATCAGATAAATTTATCGTTCGTAGACGTAAGAAGAAGAAAAAATAATTCTAAAAACTTATTAGTGTGTGCGGCGTAATCGCTGCACGCCATAATAAGAAGGGAGGCGCCAAAATGGCTCGTAGTATTAAAAAAGGACCTTTTGTCGATGATCACTTAATGAAAAAAGTTGAAGCGCAAAGCGGTAATGACAAAAAGCAAGTAATCAAAACTTGGTCACGTCGTTCAACTATTTTCCCTAACTTTATCGGTCACACATTCGCAGTACATGACGGTCGTAAACACGTACCTGTATATGTTGTCGAAGACATGGTTGGTCATAAATTAGGTGAATTCGCACCAACTCGTACTTTCAAAGGTCACGCAGCAGACGATAAAAAAACAAGAAGATAATATCTAACAAGTAGAGGAGGACAATCCAATGGAAGCAAAAGCGGTTGCAAGAACAATTAGAATCGCACCTCGTAAAGTTAGACTTGTATTAGATCTAATTAGAGGAAAAAGTGCTGGGGAAGCTCTTGCTATCTTAAAGCTAACAAACAAAGCTTCATCACCAGTCGTAGAAAAATTATTAAATTCCGCTTTAGCAAATGCTGAGCATAACTATGACATGAACACTGACGAATTAGTAGTTAAAGAAGCATATGCTAATGAAGGACCAACGCTTAAACGTTTCCGTCCACGTGCACAAGGTCGTGCAAGTGCGATCAACAAACGTACAAGCCATATCACAATCGTCGTAAGTGACGGTAAAGAAGAAGCGAAAGAAGCTTAATAATACTTTAAGGAGGGAACACTGTGGGTCAAAAAATTAATCCAATCGGACTTCGTGTCGGTGTCATCCGTGACTGGGAAGCAAAATGGTACGCAGAGAAAGATTTTGCTTCATTATTACATGAAGACTTAAGAATCCGTAAATTTATTGATAAAGCATTAAAAGAGGCTTCAGTATCTCACGTGGATATTGAACGTGCTGCGAACCGTATTAACATTGCTATCCATACAGGTAAACCAGGTATGGTAATCGGTAAAGGCGGTTCAGAAATTGAAAAATTACGTAACCAAATCAATGGTTTAACTGATAAAAAAGTACACATCAACGTAGTTGAAATTAAAAAAATCGATTTAGATGCTAAATTGGTAGCTGAAAACATCGCTCGCCAATTAGAAAATCGTGCTTCATTCCGTCGTGTACAAAAACAAGCGATTTCAAGAGCTATGAAACAAGGAGCTAAAGGTATTAAGACTCAAGTTTCAGGTCGTTTAGGCGGAGCTGACATCGCTCGTGCAGAACAATACTCAGAAGGAACTGTTCCACTTCATACACTACGTGCTGACATCGGTTACGCACATGCTGAAGCAGACACAACTTACGGTAAGTTAGGTGTCAAAGTATGGATCTATCGTGGAGAAGTTCTTCCTACTAAGAACACTAGTGAAGGAGGAAAATAATAATGTTACTACCAAAACGTGTAAAATATCGTCGTCAACATCGTCCGAAAACAACTGGACGTTCTAAAGGCGGTAACTATGTAACATTTGGTGAGTACGGTATCCAAGCGACAACAACATCTTGGATTACTTCTCGTCAAATCGAATCAGCTCGTATTGCTATGACACGTTACATGAAACGTGGCGGGAAAGTTTGGATCAAAATCTTCCCTCATACACCATACACTGCTAAACCATTAGAAGTACGTATGGGTGCTGGTAAAGGTTCAGTAGATGGTTGGATCGCTGTTGCAAAACCAGGTCGTATCTTATTCGAAGTAGCAGGTGTTAGCGAAGAAGTAGCACGCGAAGCATTACGTTTAGCAAGTCACAAACTTCCAGTTAAAACTAAGTTTGTAAAACGTGAAGAATTGGGTGGTGAAACAAATGAAAGCTAAGGAAATTAGAGACTTAACCACTTCAGAAATCGAAGAACAAATCAAATCTTCCAAAGAAGAGCTTTTTAACCTACGCTTTCAGTTAGCTACAGGTCAATTAGAAGAAACTGCACGTATCCGCACAGTTAGAAAAACTATTGCGCGTTTAAAAACTGTCGCTCGTGAAAGAGAGATTGAACAAAGTAAGGCTAATCAATAATTAAATGAAAGAGGAGGTTACAAAAGTGAGCGAAAGAAATGATCGTAAAGTTTATGTTGGAAGAGTCGTTTCTGACAAAATGGATAAAACAATCACAGTTCTTGTTGAAACTTACAAAACACACAAATTATACGGCAAACGTGTAAAATACTCTAAAAAATATAAAACACATGACGAAAACAATTCAGCTAAATTAGGGGACACTGTTAAAATCCAAGAAACTCGTCCTTTATCAGCTTCAAAACGTTTCCGTTTAGTAGAAATTATTGAAGAATCAGTAATTATTTAATAAAACATTGAGATAAAGGAGGTTTAACTATGATCCAACAAGAGAGTCGCTTAAAGGTTGCAGACAACTCTGGTGCGCGTGAAGTACTAACTATCAAAGTATTAGGTGGATCTGGTCGTAAAACTGCGAACATCGGCGATATTATCGTTGCAACTGTTAAAAATGCTACACCAGGTGGCGTTGTCAAAAAAGGTGACGTTGTTAAAGCGGTTGTAGTTCGTACTAAATCAGGCGTTCGTCGTAAAGACGGTTCTTATATCAAATTTGATGAAAATGCATGTGTCATCATTCGTGACGACAAAGGCCCACGTGGTACTCGTATCTTCGGACCTGTTGCACGTGAATTACGCGAAGGTAGCTTCATGAAAATCGTTTCATTAGCTCCAGAAGTACTATAATTTTAACTTAATCAATTAACACTAAGGAGGTGCCCACATGCATATCAAAAAAGGTGACAACGTAAAAGTTATCGCAGGTAAGGACAAAGGTAAAGAAGGTCAAGTACTTGAAACTCAACCTAAACATGACCGTGTCGTAGTTGAAGGTGTGAACGTAATCAAGAAACACCAAAAACCAACTCAATTCAATCCTGAAGGTGGAATCTTAGAAACAGAGGCAGCAATCCATGTTTCTAACGTACAATTATTAGACCCTAAAACAAATGAACCTACACGTGTTGGTTACAAATTTGTAGATGGTAAAAAAGTCAGAGTAGCTAAGAAATCTGGCGAAGAAATCAAATCTAATAATTAATAATTAGTGAAAGGAGGATCCACTTTGAACCGTTTAAAAGAAAAATTTAACTCAGAAGTTACTGAGAACTTAGTGAAAAAATTCGACTATAGTTCAGTAATGCAAGTACCTAAAATTGATAAAATTGTAGTGAACATGGGTGTAGGTGACGCTGTTCAAAACTCTAAAGTATTAGACAATGCTGTTGAAGAGTTAGAACAAATCACTGGTCAAAAACCATTAGTAACTAAAGCGAAAAAATCAGTCGCTACATTCCGTTTACGTGAAGGTATGCCAATCGGTGCGAAAGTTACACTTCGCGGTGAAAGAATGTACGAATTCCTAGATAAACTCATCTCAGTTTCATTACCACGTGTACGTGACTTCCACGGTGTTTCTAAAAAATCATTTGATGGTCGTGGAAACTACACATTAGGTGTTAAAGAACAACTTATCTTCCCTGAGATCGATTATGATAGAGTAAGCAAAGTACGTGGAATGGATATCGTCATCGTTACTACTGCTAACACTGACGAAGAAGCTCGTGAGTTATTAACTCAATTCGGTATGCCATTTCAAAAATAACTCTAAAGGAGGCTAATTAAATGGCTAAAAGTTCAATGGTAGCTAAACAAAAGAAAAAACAGAAGTTCTCAGTACGTGAATACACACGTTGTGAACGTTGTGGACGCCCACATTCTGTATATCGTAAATTCAAATTATGCCGTATTTGTTTCCGTGAATTAGCTTACAAAGGCCAAATCCCTGGCGTTCGTAAAGCAAGCTGGTAATACAAACAAGTCTGAAAGGAGGCAACAATCAATGACAATGCAAGATCCAATTGCAGATATGCTCACTCGCGTGCGTAACGCTAACATGGTACGTCACGACAAATTAGAGTTACCTGCATCAAATATCAAAAAAGAAATCGCTGAAATCTTAAAAAATGAAGGTTTCATCAAAAATGTTGAATTTGTAGAAGACGATAAACAAGGTGTTATTCGTTTATTCTTAAAATATGGTCAAAACAACGAACGTGTAATCACTGGTTTAAAACGTATTTCTAAACCTGGTTTACGTGTTTACGCTAAAGCTGATGAAGTTCCTAAAGTATTAAACGGTTTAGGTATTGCATTAGTATCAACATCAGAAGGTGTTATCACAGATAAAGAAGCTAGAAAACGTAATATCGGCGGAGAAATCCTAGCTTACGTTTGGTAATAATTAACAAGGAGGTGCGATAACATGAGTCGTGTTGGTAAAAAAGTAATCGAAATCCCTAATGACGTAACAGTTTCTATCGACAACAATACAGTGACTGTTAAAGGTCCTAAAGGCGAATTATCAAAAACATTAAGTGAGAGAATGACTTACAAACAAGAAGATAACGCATTAGAAGTTATCCGACCTACTGATTCTCAAGAAGACAGAACAGTACACGGTACAACTCGTGCTTTAATCAACAATATGGTACTTGGTGTATCACAAGGTTTCAGCAAGTCTCTTGAACTTGTTGGTGTAGGTTACCGTGCTCAAATGCAAGGTGAGAACTTAGTACTTAACGTTGGTTACTCTCACCCAGTAGAAATCAAAGCTGAAGACGGTATCAGCTTCTCAGTTGAAAAGAACACAAACGTGACGGTATCTGGTATTTCTAAAGAATTAGTTGGAGCTACTGCTTCAAACATCCGTTCAGTAAGACCTCCAGAACCTTACAAAGGTAAAGGTATTCGCTACAAAGATGAATACGTTCGCCGCAAAGAAGGTAAGACTGGTAAATAATAAATAACACTCTATAGAAAGGAGTATTGACATGATCAGCAAAATTGATAAAAACAAAGTACGTTTAAAAAGACATGCTCGTGTTCGTACTAAATTATCTGGTACAGCTGAGAAGCCTCGTTTAAACGTTTATCGTTCAAACAAACACATCTATGCTCAAGTTATCGATGATGTTAAAGGCGAAACTTTAGCACAAGCTTCAACTAAAGATAAAGAACTTGCTAACGAATCAGGTTCTAAAGTTGAAATGGCTTCTAAAGTAGGCGCAGCAGTCGCTAAAAGAGCTCAAGACAAAGGAATCTCTACAATCGTATTTGACCGTGGAGGTTACTTATATCACGGACGCGTGAAAGCTTTAGCAGAAGCTGCACGTGAAAACGGATTAGAATTTTAATTTAAAAGGAGGGACACTTAAATGGCTCGCAGAGATGAAGAAACTAAAGAATTTGAAGAACGCGTTGTAACGATTAACCGTGTTGCTAAAGTTGTAAAAGGTGGACGTAATTTCCGTTTCACTGCATTAGTTGTAGTCGGAGACAAGAATGGTCGCGTAGGTTTCGGTACTGGTAAATCTAAAGAGGTACCTGAAGCGATCAAGAAAGCTGTTGAAGATGCTAAGAAAGAACTTATCGAAGTTCCTCGTGTTGAAGGTACTACACCTCACACAATCACAGGACGCTATGGTTCAGGAAATGTCTTCATGAAACCAGCTGCTCCTGGTACTGGTGTAATCGCTGGTGGTCCAGTTCGTGCCGTACTTGAATTAGCAGGTATCACTGACATTTTAAGTAAATCATTAGGTTCAAACACACCTATCAACATGGTGCGTGCAACAATTAACGGTTTACAAAATCTTAAAAACGCTGAAGATGTTGCTAAATTACGCGGCAAATCAGTTGAAGAACTTTACAATTAAGGAGGGAATATAAGTTATGGCTAAATTACAAATTACCCTCAGTCGTAGTGTGATTGGTCGTCCAGAAACTCAACGCAAAACAGTTGAAGCACTTGGATTAAAAAAGACTAACTCTACAGTAGTTGTTGAAGACAACCCAGCAATTCGTGGTCAAATCGACAAAGTAAGTCACTTATTGACTGTTGAAGAAAAATAATTAAGGAGGTGCCGAAATGAAATTACATGAGTTAAAACCAGCAGAAGGTTCTCGTAAAGAACGCAACCGCGTAGGTCGTGGTGCAGCTACAGGTAATGGTAAGACAAGTGGTCGTGGACAAAAAGGTCAAAAAGCACGTTCAGGCGGTAATATCAAACCAGGCTTCGAAGGTGGCCAATTACCTCTATTCCGTCGTTTACCTAAACGTGGTTTCACTAACATCAACCGCAAAGAGTATGCTATTGTTAACTTAGACCAACTCAATAAATTTGAAGATGGTACTGAAGTAACTCCTGCTCTTTTAGTTGAATCTGGTGTAGTGAAGAACGAGAAATCAGGTGTTAAAATCCTAGGAAAAGGTTCACTAGAGAAAAAATTAACAGTGAAAGCTCATAAATTCTCTGCTTCTGCAGCAGAAGCAATTGATGCTAAAGGCGGAGTACACGAGGTGATTTAATGTTTCAAACGCTCGTGAACTTCTTCAAGACTAAAGAAGTTCGTAATAAAATATTTTTTACTCTCGCGATGTTAGTTATTTTCAAAATTGGTACTTATATACCAGCACCGGGCGTAAACCCTAATGCCTTTGATCAGCAACAAGGTTCTCAAGGTGTCACTGATCTGTTAAATACATTCGGTGGCGGCGCCTTGAAGAACTTTTCAATCTTTGCGATGGGAATTATGCCATATATCACTGCTTCTATCGTTATGCAGTTATTACAAATGGACATTGTTCCTAAGTTCTCAGAGTGGGCAAAACAAGGTGATGTAGGGCGGAAGAAATTAACGAACGTAACTCGTTATTTCGCCGTTATACTTGCTTTCGTTCAATCTATTGGTATGGCATTCCAGTTCAATAACTATTTGAAAGGTGCTTTGCTCATTGATCAAAGCATCATGAGTTATCTACTCATTGCAGTAGTATTAACGACTGGAACTGCGTTTCTTATGTGGTTGGGTGAACAAATCACTCAATTTGGTGTTGGTAACGGTATTTCAATTATTATCTTCGCCGGTATCCTGTCAACATTACCGTCGTCAATTAACCAATTCTATCAACAAGCCTTTGTAGGCGCTGAAGATGTCTCAATGGCATGGTTGAAAGTTATTGGTCTTATCGTCGGTTTGATACTATTAACTATTGGTGCGATTTACGTACTACAAGCTTTACGTAAAGTGCCAATTCAGTATGCGAAGAAACAATCAGCACAAAGAATAGGTTCACAAGCAACGTATTTACCTTTAAAGGTCAACTCTGCAGGGGTTATTCCGGTAATCTTTGCGATGGCGTTCTTCTTACTTCCTAGAACGTTAACGCTCTTCTTCCCTGATGCAGATTGGGCACAGAAAGTTTCAAGTGTAGCCAATCCATCAAATAATATCGGAATGATAGTTTATATTATCTTGATCATCGCATTCACTTATTTCTATGCTTTCGTTCAAGTTAACCCTGAAAAGATGGCTGACAACCTTAAGAAACAAGGAAGTTATGTTCCAGGAATTCGTCCTGGTGAACAAACTAAAAAATATATTACTAAAGTCTTGTATCGTTTAACTTTCGTTGGCTCTATCTTCTTAGCAGTCGTAGCGATATTACCAATCCTAGCGACGAAGCTTATGGGCTTGCCACAATCCATCCAGGTCGGTGGTACAAGCTTACTCATCGTTATCGGTGTTGCTATTGAAACGATGAAGAGTCTAGAAGCACAAGTGAGTCAGAAAGAATATCGAGGCTTTGGTCGTAGATAATCTGTAGGAGGGCACTTATGAATATCATTTTAATGGGTTTACCTGGTGCAGGAAAAGGAACTCAAGCGAGTGAAATCGTAAAGAAATATCCAATCCCTCATATATCTACTGGTGATATGTTCCGTAAAGCGATTCGTGAAGAAACTGAGCTTGGTAAGAAAGCGAAGTCATTCATGGATCGTGGCGAATTAGTACCAGATGAGGTGACTGTTGGTATCGTTAAAGAAAGACTTTCTGAAGACGATGCTAAGAAAGGATTCTTACTCGATGGATTTCCTCGTACAATTGATCAAGCCGAAGCACTCAACGACATTATGAGTGACTTAAATCGTGAAATCGAAGCTGTGATCAACATTGAAGTTCCAGAAGAGGAATTGATGAATCGCCTAACTGGTCGCAGAATTTGTGAAAAATGTGGTACTACGTATCATCTTGTGTTCAATCCTCCGAAAGTTGAAGGTGTATGTGATCTTGATGGCGGTAAATTATATCAACGTGAAGATGACAACCCTGAAACTGTTTCAAATCGTCTGAAAGTCAATATTAAACAATCTAAACCGATCTTAGAGTACTATGATCAAAAAGGTGTATTGAAAAATATTGACGGAGCTAAAGATATCGATGATGTCACTTCAGATGTGATTCAAATCTTAGATGATTTAAAATAATGTGTGAAAGTTAAGTTAGACTCATTTAATCTTTACGAGAGTGACGATATGTACATTCTTGATGTTTAAGTGCTGACACTTAGCACTTTTAAAATGAAAGAAATTTCATTAACACAGTATTATCCATCCAAGATCATGAACTATTGCAAAAGGAGGAAGTAACCGATGGCAAAACAAGATGTAATCGAACTTGAAGGTACAGTATTAGATACTTTACCAAATGCAATGTTTAAAGTAGAATTAGAAAATGGTCATGAAATTTTAGCACATGTGAGTGGTAAAATTAGAATGAATTATATTCGTATTCTACCTGGTGACAAAGTAACTGTTGAAATGTCTCCGTACGATTTATCTAAAGGTAGAATCACTTACCGTTATAAATAATCGTCACTCCATAATATAGGGAGGTATAAAAATGAAAGTAAGACCATCAGTAAAACCAATTTGCGAAAAATGTAAAGTCATTAAACGTAAAGGTAAAGTAATGGTAATTTGTAGCAATCCTAAGCACAAACAAAAACAAGGATAATAAAAGAGAGGTGTAATCAAATATGGCACGTATTGCAGGAATCGATATTCCTCGTGAAAAACGAGTTGTTATTTCATTAACTTATATATACGGTATCGGTACTTCAACTGCTAACAAAATTGTTGAAGAAGCTAACGTTTCAGCAGATACTCGTGTAAAAGATTTAACAGATGACGAATTAGGTCGTATCCGTGAAGTAGTAGACGGTTACAAAGTTGAAGGTGACTTACGTCGTGAGAAAAACTTAAACATTAAACGTTTAATGGAAATCTCTTCTTACCGTGGTATCCGTCACCGTCGTGGCTTACCAGTTCGTGGTCAAAAGACTAAAAACAATGCTCGTACACGTAAAGGCCCAGTTAAGACTGTAGCTAATAAGAAAAAATAATAGGTAAAGGAGGCAGAATATAAATGGCACGTAAACAAGTATCTCGTAAACGTAAAGTCAAAAAGAATATTGAGAACGGTGTAGCGCACATCCGTTCAACATTCAATAACACAATCGTAACTATTACTGACGAATTCGGTAATGCATTATCATGGTCATCAGCAGGTGCACTTGGTTTCAAAGGTTCTAAAAAATCAACACCATTTGCTGCACAAATGGCTTCAGAAACAGCTTCAAAATCTGCAATGGAACATGGTCTAAAAACTGTAGAAGTAACTGTTAAAGGTCCTGGACCTGGTCGTGAATCAGCTATCCGTGCGTTACAATCAGCTGGTTTAGAAGTTACTGCTATCCGTGACGTAACTCCAGTTCCACATAACGGTTGTCGTCCACCAAAACGTCGTCGCGTATAATTTTTGATTGTTATTGTCCGAGGGCACTGAGCAACAGTAAATAATAAGTCGACGTATTCGAGGAGGATATTATTAAATGATAGAAATCGAAAAACCTAGAATTGAAACAATTGAAATTAGTGAAGATGCTAAATTCGGTAAGTTCGTTGTTGAACCACTTGAACGTGGCTACGGTACTACACTAGGAAACTCCTTACGTCGTATCCTACTATCTTCATTACCAGGTGCAGCCGTTAAATATATCGAAATCGAAGGCGTATTACACGAGTTCTCAGCAATCGATAATGTAGTTGAAGATGTTTCAACAATTATTATGAACATCAAGAAACTAGCTTTAAAAATCTATTCTGAAGAAGATAAGACGCTAGAAATCGATGTTAAAAATGAAGGCGAAGTAACTGCAAGCGACATTACACATGATAGTGATGTTGAAATACTAAATCCTGATCTTAAGATTGCAACGGTTTCTAACGGTGGTCATTTAAAAATCCGTCTAGTTGCAAACAAGGGTAGAGGTTACGCATTAGCAGAACAAAACAACACTAGTGATTTACCAATTGGAGTTATTCCTGTTGATTCACTTTATTCTCCAGTTGAACGTGTAAACTACACAGTAGAGAATACACGTGTTGGACAAAGCAGTGATTTCGACAAACTCACACTAGATGTTTGGACTAACGGTTCTATTACGCCACAAGAGTCAGTTTCATTAGCAGCAAAAATTATGACTGAACACTTGAACATCTTTGTAGGATTAACTGATGAAGCACAAAATGCTGAAATCATGATTGAAAAAGAGGAAGACCAAAAAGAAAAAGTACTTGAAATGTCTATCGAAGAATTAGACTTATCAGTACGTTCTTATAAC
>Ga0181465_100162_pt2 | contig 19108 bp, 15 predicted proteins | sample InSIn3gowninarea_FD_119076 | JGI IMG/M metagenome (GOLD analysis project Ga0181465, IMG submission 119076) | Clean room microbial communities from NASA Spacecraft Assembly Facility at Jet Propulsion Laboratory, Pasadena, California, USA -... ... | reverse complement strand
CTATGGTGAACTTGGAGAAGTTGTAGTAATCATAGAAAGCTTTGGTGTTCTTTCAAAGGTAAGCTCAAATTGAATGGAGTTCTGCAAATGTCTATCAAGGTGTGAAGTAACAACTTCAATCTGGAAATTTTCAATGAATATTGGATTTTGAACTGTGTGGGTTAACCCAGATTCTGAAAAGCTCTCAAATAAAGAGTTTTCAAAATACTCATCAAAAAGTTCGTCCTCAGGATAGATCCACCTCATAAGACAGGATCTTGATTTGTATAGAGGCCGAAGACTAGTAGAATTTTCTTGGCTCTCTTGTCTTCTAAGAATCCTAGGAATCAGATTAGGATTTTCAAACATAGGTGGTGGATTTGGATCCGGATTTGATCTGGTGTAATGAATCCTTTCTAAAGCTAGGTTTCTAGGTGTATTTTTGGTTTTTTCTTGCAATAGATTTGATAATACAACTTTAACAGTCTCTTCTAGGAGGTTTTAGATGTGGGAATTTTGAACCTTCTTAAAGACTTATTTGAAAAGAGGAATTGATCAAGCATTTGAAACCAACTCTCCAATCTATAAGCTATATTGGAGATAGACTGAAGTAGCATTCATTTACTTCTGCAATTGCAAAGCAAAAGCATTTCAAAGGCTACTGGCTAACTTCATGCTTCGTCTATAGCTTATACAGAAAACAGTAGTAACAATCAAATTATTCAATTCCCCAGCGGAGTCGCCATTGATGTTATCACTTAGGTTTTCCCAAGAGTTGTAAGAAAGGGAAAGGAGGCCAAGGTAACCATAGATCAATATTTTAGATACAAAATCTAGCCAATCTGTATCCAGAGAGGCCTCTCTCTTTATGATTTAGCATTGTTTATTAGGCTAGTTATGAAGTTTAGGAGTTCTGTTTGAGTTTGGGTGGTGAGATTCAATAGAGCAGAGAGGTAAGACAGAGTAGTTCAGTCCATTGGGCTAATGGATTCAAAGAAGATGGCTTTCTGGATTTGGTTTCTTAACATAGGATGGTTTCACAAAGAAAGGTAGTCAAATAAGGAACAAATAAAGACTTGAAACAGATGGAATGGACTCAAATTGGGTGAAGGGAAGTTAAGGATCCTTCAACCTATTTAAAGAGGGAAATTGGATGATTAATGATAAGGAGCAGTTAAGTATTCTTTAACAAATAATCAACATGAAAGAAATAGGAAACAAGAGCAATTAAAATTTCACTACTTATCCTAATTTCAAAGAAAACACAGAGACCAATAATGACTTGAAAACAGAGTGAAATCAAGCATATTCTGAAATTAAATCTTTTCTTTGTCATTCAGATTGTGAAACACAGATGATATAATAAACTAAGAAAACTTTTAAAACACAAGATATAGAGGACTTATTGATCCAATGGTTGATTTAAGAAGTCTGTGACAAGTCCTCTGCTTCAATTCTTCATCTAGTAAGCCATGCAACAGTTGATTCCAACAACTCTTTATTCCAAAAATTCAATATTACAGCAAAGTCTAGGAATCCACCCACAATACTCCATTTGAGGAGGTATTTATGCAAAAAATTATACAACAAATATCTTAGTGAGATAATATCTAGGATGACTAAAAATAGTTTACAAAAAATAGAAAAAGCTAGCCTTGAAAATAGGGAAAAGATGAACTGATGTTGTGCTGGTCTTGTTTTTGGCTTGGAGTTGTTTTCTTTAGGAACTCTGCGCTAACTGCCATGTTTTCATTGATACTATTTAATCCTGACCTGACACCCTTTGACCTTTTCAACTTTGTTCATCTCTGTCTGGTATTTAGCCCAAAATTTCCATTTTTCCAAGGGTAACAGTGCAACCATGGATCTCTCTGTGGCTGGTATGTTGAGTCCTATGGAGATTGTTGGAGGAGCCACAGTAATTGATGCACTGATAGCCATTTATTGAGAAATTTTAAAGGTACCTATGTCAAAAGAGGAGGAAATTGTAAAATGGTAGGTCAGTTGAGTCTGTGAGCTCACCGCGGAGTTTCTCTGGTAAGTTGGCGGTTGAGGAATTGGAACATTGATTTCAGTCTTTATTTTGCAGGAGAGTGCGGGGCATAATGCATTACAGTGAAAAAATGGTGTTTTATCGTTTATTTGACAAAACTGAGGTTTGGCAGGAGTTTTTGTATTCAATCGGGCAGATGACATAAGTGGTACCCAACCTAACGTCAGTGGAGGGCGGATGACGTCAGAGGATGATGTCAGTGGAGGGTGGATGACGTTAGAGGATGATGTCAGTGGAGGGTGGTAAGCGGTTTACCCGTACTGCTTTTGCCGTTGGGTGGTATTGAGTGGAGGGGGAGTGAGCACCTCGGATGGGCGACGCATGGTAGAGGTACGGGTAGAAAACTGCCGGCCGATTGCAAGTTAACGCGCGGTCAAAAGGTAGTCACGATATCACCATCGACTATTGGATGTGAAGGTGGAGATCGGATGGCTGACGGGTGTCGGAGATGGCGAGGAGTTAACTGCTGTGGGCCTGGCACAATAAACAATGTTTTAATCATTTCGGGCGCGATTTGATTGGTTGGGGAAATTTAATTAACCCGGATGGTTAATTACTTATAGTGCGGTGGGGAGGTTTTTAATGAATTACAAACGAATTAATTAATCCTTTTTAAATGTTGTTTATGGTCATAATCAATCGGGGGCGGGAAATGTATTATATCAGGGTTTTTAATATAGTTCCATAGTACAGGAAGGGTAATATTTATCGAGATTTATATAATAATAAATGTCAAATTAATATGAATTATGAAAATGAAAGTGCCAAGTTATAAACAGTTGACTTTTGTGTCAAACTTAGGCTTTGAAGTGGAAAAGGGGTTTATATGATGTATTTGCCATTTTCCTAAGTAAAATAGGGTTTTTACTTAGGCAAATGTTATGAAATGGAATGAATGGTTTATGAGTGATACTAAGAACAGATCTTAGTATTTTTAGGGGGAATTAGTGAATGATAGGGAAAAATATGAAGGGGAGTTAGTTATTCAACCTTGCCTCACCTTAGCTGCATCAAATATAATGTCTGCATTGCACTTGCAATAGAGATAAGGATTAACACATTTAGAGACATGATCTATCACAAGTATCATTCTGCAACACCATCTACCTACCTTGCCTACTTTGGCCTAGTATTTTTTTCTTTATTTGGGTGCACTTAGACTCGCAAACCCTTATCAACTTTCCTTTTCTTTTCATGGTAAGCCTACCTAAGTTTGCACTTATTACATCCAAGGGCTCAGATTAAACTGTTGAGCCCCTTTTTATTTACTCTACCTATCTAGTTATCTACCAAGATTAAACAATTTGGTCAGATTTTATTCTCTATCTCTAAAACATGAAATTCAAATATGAACCAGCCAAGATTAAGCTATTTGGCCATTCATCAATTGTGGCACAAATTAACAAGCTACATACAATGCTTATTACAGAAAATGAAATAGTAGTGGCATTTTGGACTTGCACACTTTCCTGGTCTATTTTTGTTTAGGGTTCATTTCTTTCACTTTTTTTACCATTTTATTCTTTTTACCCTTTGATTTTTCTTTTAGGGTATACCCTCTTTACATTTTTTACATTTTTTGAAATTTTTGATAACATGGAAACCTTTGCAACAAGGAAAGGAATGAACATATTACAGAGCTCAACAAGTCAATCATGAAATATGACACCTATTGGTATAGGAGTATAACACTAAGGATGAACCACATTAGTTGGTTCGAAACATCGACCAAATCCTAACAATGTGATTAATCTGAAAGACTTATATCTACATTATGGATCACAATAGTCTTAGAGCTAATGATGTTGATATGCATGTTGTTTCATTCTATTTTGAGCCAAAGTGAGATTATCCTTTAATAGTTGGAGAATTTTTTGTTGATGCTCAATGTGATCTTCCACTGCTTGAACCTTAGAATTTTCTCTTAAATATGATGTGATGGATGGTGGATGATATCCATAAAGTGCCATAAATGGGGTAATTTTTGTTGCAATATGGAAGGAAGTCTTATACCACCATTCAGCCAGAGGTAACCACTTGACCTATTGTGTCTTTTATTAGGTAAAAAGCAACGAATATATCCTTCCAAACATTTGTTTACTATCTCGATTTTCCCATCAGATTGAGGATGATAAGATGAGCTATGAGATAATTGAGTACCAAGGTAAGAAAATAATTCTATCCAAAAATTTTCAATGAAAATGGGATCTCTGATGCTTACAATAATCTTTGGGTTTACATGTAGCTTTTGAATTGTTTCCATAAATGCAGTAGAAATTGTACTATATTTAAATGGATGAGATAATGCACAAAAGTGTGCATACTTGGTAAGTCTGTCAACTACCACCATGATGACACTCTTTACTTTGGACTTAGGTAAACCTATGATAAAATCTATTGAAACATCCTCCCAACATTGACTTCAAATGGATAAAGGTTGTAATAGACATGGGGTCTTAATTGTTTCAACTTTATTTTGTTGGCAAACCAAACATTCCGCTGCAAACTTTTGAATATCAGATTTAAGGCCATCCAAAAAATATCCTTGTTAACCATGTGGTAAGTTTTTTAAAATCCTGAGTTCCCTCCTAGGGGTGAGGTGTGCAATTACATAAGAATATTTTGTTTGAGTTGGGATTTGTTACATAGGTATAAGTGATCTTTGTACCATAACGTATCATTTTTCCAGCTAAATGTATCAGATGTACTGGGATATTGTTGTAACTTTTAAATGAGTGGCGACAGTTCTTTGTCATTATTACATTCATCCCTTGCTTCGTTTATCCAATCTGGTTGGATAATAGAAATGGGGAAAAGGAATGCTTCCACATCCTCATCCTTTCTTGAGAGTGCATCTACCACAACATTTTTCTTCCCTTTTTTGTAGATGATTTCAAAGTCATAAGCCAACATATTTGTCACCCATTTTTGTTGCTCTTTTGAAGATAATATTTGTTCTAAAAATTATTTAAGACTATCATGATCTATTTTTACCTTGAAGTGTCTTCCCATTAGGTAGGGTTTCCATTTCTTAATTGCATGTAGTATTGCAAACATTTCCTTCTCATAAATAGCTTTGTGTCAATACTTTCCTTCGATTGTAAGACTTTTGAAAGCAATAGATCTTTCTTCTTAAATTAAAACAACACCAATTCCATTCCCTGAAGCATCACATTCCACAATAAAGGTTTTGTGAAGTCCAGCGTAGCTAAGACTGGTGCTTGGAACATTGCCTCTTTAATATGTTCAAAGGCCTTCATTGCTTCTGGAGTCTACGAAAATGCATCTTTCTTCAACAATGTTGTTAGAGGGCTACTATTCTCCTAAAATTCTTAACAAACTTGTGATAATACCCTATCAACCCTAGAAATACTCATAGATTCTTTGTGGATGTGGGGATTTTCTATACTTTAATGGCTTTAATTTTGCTAAGGTCTACCTTAACACCTTCATGAGATATAATATGACCTAGATATTCCACCTCTTGTACTCCAAAGAAAAATTCGGAGCTTTTTTCATATAATTGTTTCTCCTCCAATAGTTTCAACACCCTGTCAACATGTTGAACATGATCCTTCCAAGATTTGTTGTAGATTAGTATATCATCAAAAAATACTAACACAAAGGGTTTGAAAACGGAATTCATCAAACTTTGAAATGTAGAATGTGCATTGGCAAGGCCAAAAGGCATGACCAAAAGTTCATAATGACCCTCATGAGTTCTAAATGTTGTTTTCAGAATGCCTTCAGTCTTCATTCTGTTTTGATGATATCCTGAACAAATATCCAACTTAGCGAAGTAAATTGATCCATGCAATTCATCCAATAATTCACCAATGACAGGAATGGGAAATTTATCTTTAATAGTTAGCTTATTGATCTCCCTATAATCTGGAGACATGCACCATGATCCATCCTTCTTGTGCACGTCCAATACTACCGGAGTAGAGAAATAACTTTGACTAGGTTGAATTATACCAGCCTCTAGCATTTCTGTAACCATACATTCAATTTCATTTTTTTGGGCATAGAGATAGCTGTAAGGCCTGATGTTTGGAGGAACACTTCCTGGAATCAAATGAATAGCATGATCATGATCAATAATAGGTGGAAGGCCTTTGGGAGTCTCAAATACCTCGGAATGATTATCCAAGACTCTTTCGAGATCTAGAGAAATAGATGATTTCGATGTGGGAACCTCTAGCGAACATAATTGTGCAATTACACCTCATTGTTCTTTCTTTAGAAGATTTGTCATTTTGTTAGAGTTGTTTATCTTTCACAGTTTCCCTGTGATACCCTTAATTCAAATTTTTTCCTTTCGAAAAAATTTCATGAAAATTTCTTGAAAATTAAAAGCTATCGTACCCAAAGATTGTATTCATTGGAATCCTAGTACAACATCAGCACCACCCATTGGAATGGAAAGCATTGGGCTATTCAATACCTATTCTCCCATGGATAGCTTGATATTATGGCACTTTCCAGAGAAATTTATGGTTCCTCCACTTGTAACCATCACTTGACACTCTGGTGTTGGATATAGGAAGCAATTTAGTTCCTTGGCTATCTTACAATGAATGAAATTATGGGTACTGCCTAAATCAATCAACATTACTACCTTTTTATTTTTGATATGTCATTCTATCTTGATAGTTTGAGGAGTGTTAATTCTGGACAATGCATTACAAGATATGGTCGGATTCATTTCTTCTTTCTCTAGGGTTTGTTCCTGGTGTATATCCTCTTCTTTTGATGTTTCTTGTTGCTTTTCTTCGTCCTCTTCACAATCTATGTAAAATAATTTCTTCTCAACACACTTATGACCTTTAGTATATTTGCTATCACAATTGTAATGAAGCCATTTTTCTCCTTTTTCTTCCAATTGTTGTGGTGTCAACCTTGTAGGTTGTGGAAGGCTAGGGGAAGAACCACTTCCATCTTTATAATTGTGAGTAGTAGGCTTCCTTGTTGCCATAATTTTTCTTTCCATTTTTCTTTCCAACCTGAATGCCTTCTCCAATGAATCAGGTTCGCAAAGGCAAACCTCATGTTGAATGTTATCCTTTAAAGTCCCTATGAACACATCAATCCTAGCTCCTCTAGAATATATTTTACCCTTATATTCAATTTTTGGAAGTCCTCAATGTGCTCCATCATTTAACCCTTTTGTTTGAGATTTATCAATTGGCTAAAAAAGGTGTTGCTTTTTGTATCCTCATAACGTGCTATCATTTCTTTTGTAAAAATTGCTCAAATGACAATTTGTTTACGAGAGAAAAGCCATCGATACCATATGAACTAATTTGTTTCCAAATATAAAGTTGCAATGTGTACCTTTTGTGTGCTTTTCACATTATGGAGATCAAAATATTGCTCCATCTGTAGTATCCATGTTACGAGATCCTTGCCATAAAACTTCCTCATATTGATCTTTGGCACATGGTGGGTCTTCAATCCAATGTTAGAGTCTATGAAATCATGATTAAAAATTGTTTTGTTCTCATAATGTGTTTCCTTTACTACCCTTTCGCCATTATTAAGCATTTCTTATAGCAACTTTGTCAAATCTATCTTCAAATATTCCATGTTGCCTTGAAGTTTTTCTTCTATACCATCCATCTTATCTTCCACATCTTTATTTAAACGATACATGTTAGCTTCCATGTCTTCTTTAAACCATCCATATTAGCTTCCACACCATTCATTTTAACTTCCATGCCTTTCTTTAAACCATCTATCTTAGCTTCTGTTACTTTTTGTGAGAGTGAATTTTGTTGCACTTAGTCTCGTAATTTTGACATATCATGTTGCATTTCTTCCTCTTCTTCATGAGTCATGCTGATATTTTAGGTTGCCTATTAGGTGTTTCCATTTTATTTATTCGGGGCATCAATTAATGATAATTATTCTTCACTATGCTCTTTCAATTCCTTTAAACTAATTTTTGAAATCAAACTTGTGTAAAATTTAAAAAAAAAAAGTACACATCTTTTTCACTTTGTAGGAACCCAATATTGAATTTTTTGTATCTTTGTAATTTAAGATCTCGAAGGCATAAAATTTCATCTTGTGGTAGCCCTCTAAGTCCTCTTTCCAACCCCACAAGTCTGAGCAAGATTAGATTCTCTAAGGAAGAGTTATGTCAAATCTCCCACGCTGGCTATATTATAGACTAGTTCAATAGAGATAACTTGTACAAAGTTCCACATGTCACTGTGTCAACCTTTGGACCTAAAACCGATACACCAAAAGCTACATGCTATCCTATTTATGTAACAGTTTATGAAATTTCAATCTGATTCTTAGAGAGAACATTATGGCATTTTGCCCAAGTCACCTGTTTGAGATATAATTTAGGAGCCTGTAAAAACTCTAACTTCCTTGGATCATATATAAGAAAATATATAGAGAAAAGATTTGAAATTCGTACCCAAGGTTTATCAAGATTTCAGCTCAAATGAGTTTTAATTTTAGCTTCTAAAACATTGTATAAAATTTAAGTTATAGCGAAAATTTCACAATGACTGGTTTGAAGCAGTGAAACCTTAGAATCTAAAGCTCTGATACCAATTGTTATGCAACCAGTTCACAAAATAGAAGAAAATATAGAGAAATGACTTAGAGCCTCTTCAAGAGGGAAAATCCTTTACATTACACAAATGAACAATTATTAGATGATACAAATGACAAAAGCTCCTTTCTATATTTAGGAGTCTAAGGGGTCACAATATAATCAAAGCTAACATAACAATAATAATATAACGGGGGGCACAACAATAAGAATAAGGTCTACAGTGACAATAGTAATGGGGGAAGCACTAGTATTATCAGGATCTAACAGTTAGCTATCCAAACAGGTACACTTTAGTTGGAAAAAATTGTTTGTTGTTCTTTGTACCAGCCCACTAGTGTTATAAGGAAATGTAAATAATGTTTTAAACATTGTTCTATGCTATCATGAACTTGGAACTTTTCTAATGTATGAATTTCTATATAGAAAACTCAGAATCTGCAAAGTTGTCTCGCAATTATAATTGTATAAACTTATATCAAGAAAGGAGGGTGAGTAATCTTGTCCACAGATTTATCCAACTAATAATTAATAGAATGTAGGAGAAGACCGAGGAAAAAAATTAGGATCATAGAGATGGAAATAATTTAGGATGGAGGATTCCAATATCTTCACATTGAATTACAATATGTTATGGTTTAACTGAGGCTATAAATTTTTTAACAAGTGATAGATTAAGTAATTGGGGAGAAGAGTATGCATTATTTTAGTACCAATATCTATTCATTTATTATATATTTCAATATAAGCAAAGACATTCTCAAGAAAAGAGCACTACACTTGATAGTGTGTGGCTACCTTGTGAGGCATTTTGGCATAAAAAATAGTTTTGCAAACTCTCATATCACATAAAACACATGCCGATTCTCGATATTGAGTTTCTTGATATTATTCATACAAATACACTAGCTAGTGAATATCTACCAATTAAAGCCTCATAAATGAAAGAAGAAACATTTTGAGCTAAAGCTACTCATAAGGTTGATAGTACCCTCTATAATCAAGTTTCACATTAGAGGAGACCATGTACCAAAATATGTGACAAGACATAACATTGGTGATCATTTGAAGAAATGAAATGAGGAATGTGGTATATTGGATATAAGTTTGATTCATGGGTTGCTTGCATTATTTGACATGTCTTGGTACAAATACATCAACATAAATAAGGATAGTTTTGTAATTAGTTTATAGGAAGGGATAGAATGATATGGACTTATATATGATCGCAAGGATTTGTCTTCGTTAATATTCCTACTATAAGGATTTTTAACTAATGGTTTTGGTAGCAGATTTAGATTCACTGTATAGGATGATGTTGATAAAAGTCAGTTTCAATGAATGCTACATGAATGAATTAGAAAAGCTTATAAAAATGACATATTAAAATCTATAATAGCTAAAAATAAACGTGTATTTGAGAAGGAAAAGCCTCTTGTTATGTCCTAGGCACTTGATCTAAGAGTAAAACTTTAACTTCAAAGCTTCAAACTGGACTTGAGGGGTTGATATAAATCAGATTTTTGTTTTATATCCAGCAGGTTCCAAGGCATAACATGTTAATTTTCCTTCATAAAAGTATCTCTAATGGTCACCACATATTACAATGAAGATCTTTTGTTACCACAGTTGAATAAAATTTATCCCTGTTAACATTAATAGGGATGTATATCATGTTTGGTAATTTTAGGCTTGTATAATATGAAATATGCGTGCCTAAGGCACAACTATAGTGTCATAATTTGGAATTTAAAAACCACATATATCCTATCTAAATAGTGTCAAAGAGAAATAGTTTGAAATAAGCTAGATCCATTACCTGGCTTTAGGTGTTGCAAAGTTTCAAGAATTAGAATCTATAGTGTTTCATTTATCACATCACAGTGGAGCAATACAAGGTCACTTGTTGAAAGCAAATCATTAAAAGTATCCATCTATTTGGTGGTTGTAGGGAAATATCTCCACCCTCTCATAACTTTTCCCTTCACATGAAGGGAAATTTAAAATCACCTCTATCATTACACATGTCCCCAAGCATAGGGAAATAATTATGTAAATTTTATACACATTAAGATGACATTGGTCATAGTTTAATTCTTATGAGTAAAAAAAATGTTTCTAGATCCATCATCCAAAAGCCAAAGAAGCCTTTCATGGCTTGAAATGTTTTCAAGGGCTCATTCTTCAAAAAAGATAATGGAAGGTAATTGAAAATTAACGTTGGGAAATATTGATTTAAAGATAATGTTTATTAGTGGAATCTCACTAATGTACATAGATCCAACATTCAAATTCCAAAAAAAAAAATTGATGTTCCAGAATGTGTTTTAAGGTTCATTAATTCTCAAAATCCACTAAATAGTTGACTTTTGAAATCATATATTGAGAGGCAAGTGTTCAAAAAAAGTACAACAAAGATATCAGTAGCACATACCTCGTATAAATTGTAATAGAGGACCCTCATCTTGAATGCCAACCTCTTGGTTGGAAGAGCATAGGCTGAGGTCGATCAGTTGATGATCCAGAGCACGAGACCATGGCAATGGTGCATACCCTACCATAGGGGTTGGAGAAATCTGAGCCAATTGGAGATACAATCCTAGATCTGTGGCGAGGGTGGAATCGAAAGAGATGAGGTAGAAGATTAGCTTCCATGATTGAAGCCTCCTCTAGGAAGACTAGGGGAGATAAGCAAGGGAATGAAGGAGCACAACCATGGATTATTCTATGCACTCATTCGTGATTTTTGAGAGATCAAAATGATGGATGAGAGTGAAGACACGTAGGATGTATCTTTCAATTATGTTATCACTTAGGCAATTCAATGTGATCACTAGAGGCAAACCACTCATCTCATCCATATCCCCCTCCTTACCATTGTTTTTCATGGCCTCCATCTTCATCATCTTTGTCGAGGTCATTCTAGAGGAATGGTGGATTTTACATTAGCGTATCAAAGAATTTCATTTGAGACCTAGTATTCAGGTCTTCTTTATTGAGGGTTTAATGATTTATTAGATTATTTCATTGATGTAAAGTTATGGACTAACTATTCTTCAGGTGTGGATTTAGATTATTGAGGAAAATTTTAATTTGTTGAGGAAAATTCTATTCTTCGGGTGTGGACTAAGACTTTTGAGGAAAATTATTTAGAGTAAGAGTCTTTGTGACCATAAGAATTTATTTTTTATCAATGTTTGTTGATTGGTATTAAAGGATAGATACATATGGAGTTTTATATTACACTTTATATGATCTCTTTTTATTATAAAATTTATAGTCTTTTTCTATATATTTTTTTTACTTATTATTATTATTATTAAATGTTGTAATTTTTTGATTAAAAATTGGTTTGTTGAATTTTAAAATGTTTTGAAATATAATTCTTTTCCAATTCATTGAAATTTTAAATTATGTTGAATTGATGATTGTAAAAAATTGGCTTAGCCAAAGAAGAATTAAGGGGGCCTTGAGATGTGTTCTATGCCTTTCTAAGAGCAAAGCCATTTTTGATATTTTCTTAGAATGTGAAACTTTGTGTGATCTTTCAATTGTTTATCATGTGTTATGTTTGAAGTGGTTTTGTAAACATGATTGTTGTTTCATATGTCAATACTAATATAGGTTGCATTAGTTTGGTATCAAAGTAGGTTTAATGTCTACATATGAAATGAAGAACAATGCCATCAAATGTAATTCTTTTGGTGGAGCTATAATAGGGAGAATTGAAAAATATGACATAAGGGAATTAAGAATACAAGCATAGGGTAGAGGGAAACATAAAGGAGTTATAAATAAAATCACTAAAATTTTTAGTTCCATGTTAGCTAGAATGGATTCCATCAAGGAAGCTAAGAAAAGAGGGGTTGCAATAGATGATAATGATGTGAGTAATGAAGAGTGAAATTTACAGGCCCCATGGGAGATAAAATTAGTTTATTTATTAGATTGGGAATATGGAGAAATCCCTTGAGTTTGAGAAATTGAGGACCCCAAGAGAGTGGAGCATATATTCACAATGTTGAAAGGGCATGCATCCCTTTAGTGGGATAATGTAGAGGGAAAAGCAAATAGGAAGTAAAGATAAAATTAAAACTCGGGATGGGATTATTTCGAAAATAAATGGTATTCAACAACTTACTCTTGTTGGCTTGAAAACAAAATCCACCATGGTATAAAACCTAGGTTGAGTGTCCACCTTCATATTTGGGATCATAATATTTAGAAATACCCTTTCCTTTACATTTTATAATTTAAACTAAGGAATGTAAATAAAAATATGATAATTACTATCAAATAAAATTTCATAAGGACATATATTTTTTTACATTTAAATTTAAAGAATTCAACCATATACTAATTGAGTTTATCTATTTGTTATAAGTGGAGAATAATCCAACTTTTACCTAGGTGTGAGAATGGAAACTGAGATCTTCTCTGCAACCCTTGCATGTGTCTGTAGAATTATTTACAGAATAATATGGTTTTAGTGTAATCCATATTTATATTAGTTGACGATGTTTAAATAAACACACTTTGAACTCAAATTAATAAAACCATTGTCTCTATGGGTCTTGTGTAATAATTAAGCATGGTATGTAACAACACCACAAAAACCCACAACAAATAATGTGTCGTCTCTCTAAGATGTGAGGAACAAATTCTTATTAACCCTTCTATATCAATTTCAAATTCTCTTTATTTACCCTCCTTCCAAATGGGGTATAAAACTATTATCTATTGTAAACTCATACTTTATATTATATAAAATTGTTATAATTTTAGCAGTATAGATGGATTCATAGACCCCTTTAAGGGGGATGTTAAATCCATCTAACTAAATTTTAACATTGTAGACAGATTTTTAGACCCTCTTAAAGGAGTCTCTAAACTCTAACATTGTAGAAGGATTTAGAGACCCCTTTGTCTCTAAATTTTAACATTGCAGATGGATCTAGAGCATCTGCAGTGTTAAAATTTACTAAAATGTAACACTTTGATATCAAATTGTAATTTTCCATTTCCAGAGTAATATAATTAAAAATGACTAATTCATATTTTCTTTTACTTGTTAGTTGGTAAAATTTGTATTGTTGGACTATATTAGTCATTTACGTTAATCATTTTTAATTTTGTCATTCATTCTCTAGTCATATATTTTAGTGTTAGACTAAATTAGTCACTATTAGTTGGGTCACTTATTATCAAGTCATATATTTTATCCCTAAACTAAATTAGTCATTTATGTTAGTTGTTTTTAGTTGGGTCACTTAAAATTGCTCAAATTTAGTAGTAACTGACTTGAAATAACTGTGGTGACTAACTTTGTTAGTCATGTAGTCATTAATCTCTCATTGTGTACTAGTGGAAGAAACAGAAGAACCTACAGCAGTTCAAGGAAGAAAAAATGTCGGACATGCAGTAAATGCATGTCATTGTATCTACAACACTGATAAGAAATATGTTGAAAAACCACCACTGAATGAGCCCCCTCCTAAGAAGCAAAGTGGTCGATACATTTTAAGGGGTAAAGGGCCCATATCTGATCAAGAATTAACTAGATAGAAATTGAAAGAGCAATTATTGAATTTCGCCACCCGTCAATCCTGCTTAGAATATGATCAGGAATTATGAAAAAATGCAACAAAATACATATGTACACATAAACATAGAGATGCGGCAGAAATATAACTTCATTTCATTAATATCAAAGAATTGAAATATGCTTGCATATAGAAATGGAAATAAACTAGTTCGGGTGTTGGTAACTTATCTTTGAGAAGAGATGTGGCGGCTAGATGCATTTGAATTGTGTTACAATGAGTCTCAAAGGCATATTTATTATTGAGAAACAATGAAAAACCCTAAACATCCAAAAACCTAACCCTAGGAGATGAAGCACCAAAATAGTGGGCCCCGTTTGGGTAAATTGGAACATCAACTTCCTTGGGTGGTAACATTGGTATACAATCTCCATTTGTCTATCATAATACCTCGTTTCGATGATCTCAAAGAGGAGGCCAAAACCAAACCAACAAAATTGTTAGTAACTTCTTTGATCTCTCTATTTTCCATAAAACTGTTTTTTAGTCCCTAAAATGACTTTGGAAGTTTAGGACCCCAAAAAAATGCTAAAAATAGTAATTTGTGCTACAATTAAGGAAATTTAAAACAAACAACAGTGGGGATCCAAGTGGAATAGGCAGGTGGCCATAAATATACACCTAGATCAATCCTCCCCCCATTTGGAAGCAATGGTCCCCATTGCGTTGAGTGTCTCCATGAGATGAGGAAACTTCTGTTGAACTTGGTCCCTGGTGAGCCACTTGGCTTGGTGCAGAAGTTGGCCAACTTTGATACCTAATACAGTTGGATCTTCTGTTTGTGAGTGTTCTTGATCTACGTGTCCATGATCCAATAAGTTATGGCCCGTTCCATGTAGTTTGATTTTAACTCTATTGGTGTGAGTTGTTATGCAATTTTTGATGTGTCAAGTAATGGTGGAAAGCATGGTCGAAGGCGGTCCACATTAAACAGTGGGTGTACGCCAAGGAATGGTGGAATAATGAGCTCGAAAGAATTGTCCCCTATGGTGTAAGTCCCATATCAAAGTGGGAAAATCTTGCAGTGGGGCACAGTGGGGAGCTCCTTAAATGTAACCAAACAATGATGCCCGCCTGGAACTTGTGTGGCACCCAATGACATTGCTTGTACTAAGCATTGGCTTTGTCCAATATTTCATGGACCTACTCACGAATGTGTTGAATGTGCTTAATGATCGTTATCCCTATCAACTTTGGACTGAACAAGAGCCAAATCTGCACGAGTAGCTGCAAATGGAATTGCCACATCAATGGGATATAGTTTCTAGAATCACAACCCCACCTGCAAGGGGTTGTGGCCAGTTTAGCTATTGAGAAATATGTTGTATCTTTGTTGGACATAGGGGAGGTGATCATCCCATGTGCATGGATGCTTCAAGTTGTACATATGCAAAATGTATACGATCATCCTGTTGACGACCTCTATTTGGCCATCAATTTGGGGGTGGAAAGTCATGGACTTAGTGAGATTGGTATCCAACATCAACCAGAGAGTTGACCAAAATGTACGTAGGAACCTTCTCTCCCGATCTGAGATAATGGACTGTGGGATACCAAAGTGTACCCACACTCGTTAAAAGAAGAGATTATCAATGGCTTATGTTATGATACTCTTCTTGTATAACACCAGAGTGGTCATCTTAGAGAATTTGTCGATGACCACAAAAACACAGCAATTTCCATGCTTAGTAGAAGGAAGGCCCGACATGTAATCCAAGTAGATGGATTCCCCAGGTTTACTAGGAGTAGGTAGAAGAGTGTATAGGCCTTATTTCTTGATGGTTGGTTTCGAAATGGAACAGGTAGTGCAGGATGTGATGTACTTCCCAACATCTTGTCGAAGGTTCGATCAATAAAAATACTTCTATTGCATTGACACTATTTTCTCTACCCTATAATGTTCAACGACCCGATTGTAATGCACCTCCCAAATCATCTCGGCACACTCGCTTGAAGGAACATAGAGGTGTCCCAAGCGACATAACATTCCATCCTAGAGGTGAAAAATTAGAACTTTCTTGCCTTTCAGGAGCATCTGGTGTTTGTTGTTGATTTCTAGATCACTCTTGTAAAGATGTGACCACCTCGTAGTCTCTTCGCCACAAGAGTCAAGAATAGTGGTTAGCGCCATGAACGGAAGTCGGCTAAGGCATTTTGCAAGATTGTTGGTGTTTCCCTTCTTGTACTTAATATTCTAATGGAATTGTTGCAGGGATTTGGACCATTTATGATGGCCATCATTCTACAACTTCCCTTGTGTTTGTATGAACTGCAGGGCTCGGTGGTCTATGTGGATGACTATTTCTTTTCCCAGAATGTAATGCTTCCATTGTTGGAAGACCTACACAATGGAATACATCTATTTATCATAGGTGGGATAATTTAATACTATGTCTAAAAGTGCCTCACTATGATAAGCCACGGGATGCCCCTGCTACACGGAAAATTTTAAGAACCCCCCCTAAATTTACATGTATAATAAATTGGCGAATCTCCATGGTATATAGGAAAAATGGAAGGCGATTTTATCAATAATATGATATGTATATATAATTTTTTGGCAAATCTCTCACCAGGCATGGCAAATATTTTACTCAATTATAAAATCTTGTGTTTATTGAATACACAAACGAAATCATTGCATTTCTTTAAAATATCTTTTGAAATCAAAATTACTGAAATTACATATCGATAACATAGTGGGTGTAGGATAAAATTCACCCGTGCCATTCACAAAAAGCATGAGAAAAAACCTAATACTATATATAAAACCAAGAAAAATTCAAATTCATCACTTCTAGGGATCTCGTAACCACCCTACCAATACACAAGTATGTTCCTGTTTGCAATTAGAAAAATTACCCAAATTACATCTATTTACTCCAGCATATGTTGGAAAGTTATAGAAGGATGACTAGTGCAATCAATCCATTCCTTTTAGCCCTGGATTTGTTTCAGTTTAAAACAGAAGTATACAAATATACTTGTCCAATGTCTATGCTTTAACCATTCACCTTAAGATGTTTTTACAATATAATTTCCTAAGTCTATTTAATATCTTCATTATCATAAAAAGCAACCTATATCCATCTTAACTCCACATCTACCACTCTTAGGGGGATGAAATCTATTTATCCCTCTGAGCACTTGGTAGACCCAGAATTAAGATGATCTAAGATGATAGAATTTCCCCTTTAAATAGTCTATGCTCACATGAATACCATGGGTCAATACCATGGGTTATCATAAACTTGGAGCTTAAAAATTACTATTAGCAATTTATAAAAATTAATAAAATTAATAGTTGATTTTTATTTTATTTTTTATTTTAACCAAGCTAAAATGTTTAACATACATTAAATTACAACATCCATTTTTACTCTTGATCGAATCAAATATTTTTCCACTCTATGCTAGTTTGCATATCATGATATTTGATACCTGTCGGGGGTTAGTAGATCCAGAGTAAAGATGGATCTATGCTAGTTTAATTCCCCCATTTAAATAGGCTACATTCTAGGTGAATACCATGGGTCAATACCATGTGCCATTTTGGTGAATACCATGTGCCATTTTTTATTTTTATTAATGCTAATATTAGAGTTAATAATGTCTTTTTCATGGTATTAATAACAATCTAGTCCATGGTATTTGTCCCATAGTATTTTGCCGATAGGTTTCACCTAAATATAGCGCATTTTTTGAGTGTTCGTAAATATAAGGTGACTTATGGAGTAAATATAAAAAAAATGTTTTATTTGTTTACCATACCTCTCGTTTATTTATATTTTTATTAATTTACCATACCTCTTTTACAAATATGGTATTTGGCCCATAGGATTCACTTAAATAAAACCTCTTTTTTGAGCCTTCATAAATAGGAGGGGTATGGACTAAATATAAAAAAAGGTTTTATTTATTTACCATGGTCTAGTTTATTTATATTTTTATTTATTTACCATAGCTTTTGAGTAAGTATAAAAAGACGTGTTATTTATTTACCATACCTCCAATTTACTTATATTTTTATTTGTTTACACCCTTGTATGTATATAAGGTGACTTATGGAGTAAATATAAAAAAGTGTTTTATTTATTTACCATACCTATCATTTATTTATATTTTTATTAATTTACCATACCTCTTTTATAAATATGGTATTTGGGCCTTTGGCCTATACGATTCACTTAAATAAAACCTATTCTTGAAAATGGGCGAATGGATTCACTTAAATAAAACCTATTCCTGAAAATGGACGAATGGAAGGTTGTAACTCCTAATTTCAAGGGCTAAATTTACCTTTTCTACCCTCTCCCTTAAAATAAGGTGGGCTATTTGAGGTGATTTGTAAAAATGTACTATGATACAAAATATTCGCCCATTAAAAATTTAAAAGCTCTTAATTTCGCCAAAGGGCGAACATTCCCCACTAAAATTATCTATGCCCTGCTACGTAAGAACTACACCAATACCATAGTCGGAGGCATCTATCTCTATCTCCAATGGTTGCTGCGGGACTGGTAATGTCAGCACTGGTGTAGAGTAGATGTGATGCTTCAGATCGACATATGCCTTCTTTTGGGATTCAGACCAAAATAATTCTTCTTTCGCTCCTCCCTTAGTGACTTGACTCAAAGGCCAAGTGATATGAGAGAGCCTCAACACGAACCTGCAATAGAAGTTAGAAAGAACTAGAAAAATACAGAGCTTTATTAGAGTGGTTGGGGTTGGCCAACCCAGAATGAATTGTATCTTTTCTAGGTCCACATTCACAACCTGGTCATTAAGAATGTACACCATATATTGATCTTGGGTCATACCAAAAGTGAATTTCTCCAAATTTGCACACAACTTGTGTTGTTGTAGGGCTTGGATGACCTGTCAAATATAGTGAAGGTG
>Ga0181465_100256_pt1 | contig 19166 bp, 16 predicted proteins | sample InSIn3gowninarea_FD_119076 | JGI IMG/M metagenome (GOLD analysis project Ga0181465, IMG submission 119076) | Clean room microbial communities from NASA Spacecraft Assembly Facility at Jet Propulsion Laboratory, Pasadena, California, USA -... ... | reverse complement strand
CCAAAGCAGCAATTCTTCAATACCGTCCGCAACTTTCCGTTCCCGGTTTTCCAGTCGCTTTGCCTGCGCAGCTTCATCCACCGGCTTGTCAGCTTTTTCTACTTTTTTCTCTTCCCGCACCGCCCGTTTGCTTATCCATTCCGTAACCCATGCCGGCATGTCCGACTTAGCAAAGCTACCAGTCTGACGAGCCCACAAAAGCATCAACCCCAACCCATGTTTACAAGGAAACTTACGGCTGGGACAAGAGCATTTAAAAGCAATATTATTAATGTCAACTTGTGTCTGGTAAGGCTTACTACCGCTGCCCTGCGCTTCACCCCAAAGCGCCACATCACTCACTCCTTTGGTGACCCATTTATTAGGAATCGCCAGGTCTTTCCCCGATTTTTTAGAAGCTTCATCAGGAGCCAGGGCAAGTATCTGATCTTCAGTAAAATTCAAAACTATAAGGTTAGGTTGAAGGGTTCAATTTAGGGTAAAAGACATTGTGCGTAATGGAATAATCAATATGCCTGAAAAAGGTTTTGCCTTTTGGGAACAAATGGCAAAGCGAATGGTAGATGCACAGGCTCCCGGATTAGCCGGTATGGTTAGGGGGCTTGGACAGGTTGGCTTTTTTAGAGATGGATGGCAAAGTGATTTTATAGATCAGCTTTTGAATATTTACCTGCTTGTAAATGCTTATAAAAACAGGGAGACGCTGCCCGACCTGTTGCAGCAAGATGTACGTACGTGGATAGGCTTTACGCAAAGCCAGGAAGAACTGAAGCAACAAACAGGAGTAACAGATACATGGCTGGTACTATCGAAACAATCATCGGAAGATGATAACCTTACGGTAGAACGGTACTGGCTTCACGGAGTTGAAACAGGGCAATATGCACTAATTCTGCAATTTTTGTTTAGAGGGAATGGAGGCGAGATATCGCTAACGCCGGGAATGTATGTACAAGCAGAATTAGTATACTATCCTTCGGTCTCACCCCTAAGAGCAATTATTAAGCGACAGATATCTACAAACCCTGCGTCGCCTAAAAAAGTATATGCGCATTGGAGGGAAGTGGTAGAAAACGAAACCCGGATAAACGTTCAACTGCCTTTTAATTTTCAACGACCTTATATTATTAAACGGGTAACTCCTGTTAAGTATCAAAACGGGTGGTGGCTGTTAGATGAAAACAACGACCTGGTGCAGATAAAAGAAGGCTTTCAAAACATTTGGAAATTGTTAGCTATTAGTGGTGGTAAGCCCGTTGATGCTGCTATTGTTGGAAAAGAGAACCAGTTTGAGCCGATTGGGGTTTGGGATAATGAAACATATAAAAGTTTGTAGATGGAGTTTTGGCAGAATATTGTGCACACAGCCCTTTTAGGCACGGACAAAAGGCAATTGAAAAAAGAAGATTTTCCGCAGGATTTAGCGGAGACATTTGAATTGGTTACCGAGCAACAGGCTGATAAGGAAATTCAATTTTTACATATAGCATCAGCAGCATTTAATTATCGGAAATGCGGAACAGAACCGCTTAATAAATCGCTCCAATTTACAAAGGCTGAAGCGGAGGAAAGAGCTTATTGCAGCCCTTTAGCTCACCAGCTTTTGGGTGATATTATTGCTGTTGAAAATTTCCCGCTGTTAAAGTTATGGGTGGAGTTGTGTTTTAGAAATAACTGGGTTGTAAAACCTGAATGGGTACCTGTTTTATTGGACTTAGCACTTATGTATAAACAAATACAAAGTTTGCTGGTTGCAGTCACTGGTAAACGGGGTGAGTGGCTGAAAGGATTTAATGAGGCGTGGAAAGCAGAAGAGCCACTAACTGACGAAGAATTGTGGCAAACCGGAACACTTGAGCAACGTAAAGACTTCTTGCGAAAACTTAGATCCACTGAACCCGCGAAAGCCAGGGAGTTATTGCAACAAGCATGGACAGCGGAAAATGCTGCCACCAAAGTAGAATTGCTTAAACCATTTACCGTAAACATTAGTGATGAAGATGTAACATGGCTTGAAAGCTTACTGAAAGATAAAAGTCAGAAAGTAAAAGATGAAGCTGTACGGTTATTAAAGCTTTGTCCGGGGTCAGCAATAGTCCAAAAATATTGGGAGGTTATAAAGGGAACGATACAGATAAAAAAGGAAAGAGGACTTTTAGGAATAGGCTGGAAAACGGTGTTAGAGATTGGGGAGGTTGGCAACCCTGATGAAAGCATTTTTAAATCGGGCATTGAGAAAGTTGCCAGCGAGAAAAATGTGAGCGACAGTGATTTTATATTGTATCAGCTAATAGGTGCTGTGCCTCCCACTCTCTTCGGGGAGCATTATGGATTGGATAAGCAGGAAATACTCGATGTGTTCGAGAAATCAAAAAAAGGTAAATCTTTCGTTTCAGCATTCGGATTGGCGGCAGTCAATTTCAAAGACGCTGATTGGCTACGAGCTGTTATAACCAAATCAGGAAACCAGTTTTATCCACAAGCTTTTGAACTGTTACCTAAAGATGAAGTTGAAAAGTATGCCCTGCAATTTCTAGGTAAAGCAGAAAACGCACACATAGCGCTGGATAATCTCTCGAAATACTTCAAGGGAGAATGGAGTATTAACCTAACAAGAGAGATCTTTAGGTTTACTTCAAAAAACCAATATAGTTATACCAGGCAATTTTACAACCAGCATATACTGTCAATTCCAGCGGGTATCCTACCTGAACTGGAAACATTTGCTCCACCTGAAGAATATATGAAAAACATGTGGACCAGGACGAGCGAACATCTTACGCAGCTACTTACACTAAAAACACAAACCCAAAACGCATTTAGCTTATAAAAGATTAACGATGGCAACCCTATTACGCGAACACGCAGAGCAAATATTTGCAGAAGAACTCGAAGAAATATCCAAACAGGAAACCGGGAGCCGACCAGCAAACTGGAAACTAACTCCGCAAGGAGTAGTAACCTATTTAGTTGGCGGCAAACTAAAAAATGGCTTTGAAGTTTCACCAAAATATATAGGCAACCGGCGATTAATGGAAATTGCAGTTGCGACCCTTACAACAGACAGAGCGCTGCTGTTATACGGATTACCTGGTACAGCAAAAAGCTGGGTAAGCGAACATTTGGCTGCGGCTATTAGTGGTGACAGTACCATGATTGTACAAGGAACAGCCGGCACAAGTGAAGAAGCCATACGTTACGGCTGGAACTATGCAAAACTGTTAGCTGAAGGTCCTACACAAAATGCCATAGTTGAAACACCTGTAATGCGAGCTATGAAAGATGGCAAGATCGCACGGATTGAAGAGTTGACAAGAATTGGTGCAGATGTCCAGGACACACTTATTACAATATTATCAGAGAAAGCCCTGCCCATGCCTGAACTAAATACAGAAGTGCAGGCTGTAAGAGGGTTTAATGTGATAGCCACAGCAAACAATCGAGATAAAGGTGTGAACGAATTATCAAGCGCCCTAAAACGTCGTTTTAATACAGTGATCCTTCCTGTTCCGGATACAATGGATGAAGAAATTGACATTGTAAAACGCCGGGTAGAGAGTTATGGTAAGGTAATGGAGCTTCCTGCGGAACCACCGGCACTACAGGAAATCCGTAGAATAGTAACGATATTCAGAGAGCTACGTAACGGGGTTACCATAGACGGTAAATCGAAAATAAAATCACCAACCGGAACGCTTAGTACAGCCGAAGCAATATCTGTAGTTAACAGTGGGCTTGCTATGGCTGCTTATTTTGGAGATGGCGAACTAAAAGCGGCTGATTTGGCAGCGGGTATTGTGGGAGCTGTTGTGAAGGATCCGGTACAGGATAAAGTGGTATGGCAGGAGTATTTGGAGACAGTTTTGAAGCCGAGGGATGAATGGAAGGATGTGTATAGGGCGTGTAGGGATTTAGGGTAGGAGGTAGTAGGCAGGAGGCAGGAGTAAGGAGGCAGGAAGAAAGCCGAGGCAGGAGGACTTAACGCAAGGCAGGAGGCAGAAGTAAGGAGGCAGGGAAAACAGCTTGCAAACTACAGTCGAGTTTTCCTCCATCATCTGCCTTCTTACTCCTTACTCCTGCCCAAGAATTAGAAGATTTTACCAATTCAAATTTAGCTATCACTATTAAACATTAAACCAATGAACGACTTTAGTTATAAGAAGCTGGTAGTTTGGCAGAAGGCGATTATGCTTTTGAAATTGACTTACAAGATACTTGAGAAGTTGCCGAAAAACGAGGAGTTTGGTTTAAAGTCGCAATTAAGAAGAGCAGCGGTTTCTGTAAGTTCAAACATAGCTGAAGGTTCTGGTAGAAAGTCGATAGCAGAGAGAAAGCGATTTTATGAAATAGCAAGAAGTTCAGTAATTGAAATTGATTCCCAACTGGAAGCTTCTGTAGCACTACAGTTTATTAAAGAAGAAGACTGCGAAGAGATCAATCCTTTGATAATGGAAGAATTCAAAATGTTAACGAAAATGATAGAGGGATGAGGGGAATAGGCAGGAGGCAGAAGTGAGGAGGCAGGAGGATTCGAAGCGGAAGTTTTGTTGAATAAGTACGGTGAATAGCAGGTAGAATCAAGATTAAAGAAACCAAGGAGGGTAAATCTTTAGGAAGCGCTGAGAGTTAAAAACGATGGGGGTAATATATTGGTTTTCTATCTCCTGCCTTTCGCCTCATCCCTCAACTACTGCCTCCCTGCCTTCTTACTCCTGCCTGGTAACCTCCTCACTTCTGCCTTCTGCCTCCTTACTCCTGCCCCAAATAAGAATTTATGGCAACACATATATTAGGAATACGCCATCACGGTCCTGGTTCGGCTAAAAATGTAAGGGCGTTTTTAGAGGAACTGAAGCCGGATATTGTTTTGATAGAAGGTCCGCCGGAAGCGGATGGAATTTTGGCTTGGACGGATGATGAGGAATTGAAACCACCGGTGGCAATTTTATGCTATCAGCCGGATGATCCGCAGCGTTCGGTGTTTTACCCGTTTGCGGAGTTTTCATCGGAGTGGCAGGCGATACGGTATGCGCGGGAGAATAAGATACATGTGAGGTTTTTTGACTTGCCGATATTGAATTATTTTGGGATTGAGAAGGAGAAACGCGAGGCGCCGAAAGAGGATGATTTAGCGGACCCGGTGCATTTGAACAATGCCACTGCCGAGGCGGAGGAAGAGGTGCGCATAAAGGCTGACCCGATTTCGTACCTGGCAGAGGCGGCCGGCTACGAGGACGGCGAGAAATGGTGGGAGCAAATGTTTGAGCATCGCCAAAATTGTGAGCAGGTGTTTGACGCAGTGCGGGAGGCTATGGAGAGTTTGCGCGAAACGTTGCCCTTGCCACTGGACCGGCGCGAGCAACTTCGTGAGGCGTATATGCGCAAAATGATTAGGCAGGCTGAAAAGGAAATGTTTCAAAACATTGCGGTGATCTGTGGTGCATGGCACGTGCCGGCGCTGGTGAGCATGCCTAAACAGAAAGACGATAATGAACTACTGAAGGGGCTTCCCAAGGTGAAGGTGGATTGCACGTGGATACCGTGGACATACAGCCGGTTGAGTTACCGGAGTGGTTATGGCGCTGGCATTAACTCGCCGGGGTGGTACGAGCACGTGTGGAAGCATCCGGCAGATGATGGCACGCGATGGATGGCAAAAGTGGCGCAACTGTTTCGGCAAAAAGGGATGGACACATCGGTGGCGCACGTAATAGAAGCGGTTCGTCTGGCAGAGGGATTGGCTGCTTTGCGAGGGCTAAGTAAGGCGGGCTTGGAAGAGCTGAACGAGGCTACGCTAAGCGTGTTATGCAACGGCGAGAACGTATTGCTGAAGCTGATAAACGATGAACTGATCGTCAGCAATAAGTTAGGCGAGGTGCCGTCGTCTACGCCAAAGCCTCCATTGCAAGTCGACATTGAAAAACTGCAGAAAAAGTTGAGGCTGGCTGCATCGGCTGGTTATAAAGATTATACGTTTGACCTTCGAAAAAATACTGACCTTGAGCGAAGCATTCTGTTGCATCGGCTGCAGTTGCTTGGCATACAGTGGGGGCGGCAGATGCAGGTGCAGGGCAAGGGAACTTTTAAAGAGCAGTGGCGACTGCAGTGGGATCCAGCGTTTTCGGTGGACATTATTGAAAAAGGCGGATGGGGCAATACGGTTGAGGAAGCCGCATCGAAATTTATTGTGCAAAAGGCGCAGGAAGCAACATTGCTGCTGCAGGTCTCAAAGATGCTGCTTGATACGCTTCCGGCAGAACTGCATGCTGCGGTTGAAGTGCTTATAGTACAGGTAAACAACTTAGCAGCAGCAAGCGGCGACGTGGTACAGTTAATGGAGGCAGTGCCCGCACTGGTAAATGTTAGCAGGTATGGCAACGTTAGAAAAACCGATGCTGAACTGGTGACTAACATCCTGGTCGGAATGATCACGAGGATTTGTGTAAGCTTGCCGAATGCGGTTACGGCTATTGATGAAGACGCAGCCCAAAAGCTGCTCGAACTGATGTTCCAGTTAAACGACGCGGTAAACGTACTTACCCAACCGACAATTACGGAAGAGTGGCAGCAGGCGTTGAAAATTATATCGGGCAACCAGAATACATCGCCTGTGGTCGCCGGTTATGCAGTCCGGCTGTTGTTCGACTACAAAATGCTGGAAGGCGCCGAACTGGTAACAACGTTCAATTTCCGCATGTCGCGCACCAACCCTCCCGACACCAGCGCAGCATGGCTGGAAGGTTTCCTAAAAGGCAGCGGAACCATACTATTAATTGACAACGAGCTTTGGAATGTAGTCAACGGTTGGGTCAGCGGACTGGACCCCGATGTGTTTACACAAGTACTCCCATTGCTACGCCGCACTTTCTCGAACTTCTCACAGCCAGAAAGGCGAAAGCTGGGAGAAAAAGTAAAGTCCGGAAAAACAGCCAGCGCAACGGTAGTTAAAGAAACAAATTTCAATTACGAACGGGCGAAGCTAGGGATACCGGTGGTGTTGCAGATGTTGGGGTTGGGGAGGTGAGTTAAAAGGTTTTTTTGGGGACGCGCAGAGGAATAAGTATTGGACATCGTTGTGTCACTCACTTGTACCGCAAACCACTGACTGGGCTATGCAGTAATAACTACTAACTGGACTAAATGATAAATGTGGTACAAAATTACACGCATGAAAAACAAATGCCGAAGCCACAGTAGTACAAAAGCTAAATCAATGAACAATGAAAGAAATGGGCTGTTATCATTTCTTTCTTGATTTTTCTTTGGTTACTTTCTTTTCATCAAGGAATTGCGAAGCACTCATCGAGACCATTAAAAAAATAAATATTATCGAGATAAAAGAAAGTGACAACACTGCTGAGGAACGGGTTTAAAGAACTTAAAAAGGCTTCCCTTAAAACAAAAAGTTTTACAATTTTAAAAGCAGATTGCTTCGTCGTACCTCCTCATAATGATGACAGCCGTTTCTGACGATCATAAACAAATTATAGTTTCAAAAGGGTTAGTCAACATATTGAAACCAGTGTTGATAAGTTATTAAAAAAACCAATGAGCAACGAAAGTCTATTACGTAAGTGGCGATTGATACTGGGTGGAGATCAAAACGATGGGATTGGGATTAATCTCGATGGAGATGATATAAAGTTAGACGCTACACTTGAAGCTTTATACGATAACGATCGAAAGGGAGGTTTAGGTGCATCATCACCAAACGTATCAAGATGGCTGGGGGATATACGCACTTTTTTCCCCTCAACGGTTGTGCAGGTTATGCAGCAGGATGCCCTAAAGCGTTTGAACTTGACACAAATGCTTTTTGAGAAAGAGATGCTCGAAAATGTAGAGCCCGATGTAAATCTTGTTGCTACCTTAATGACACTCAGCCGTGTTATTCCGGATAAAACAAAAGACACAGCGCGACAGGTAGTGCGTAAAGTAGTGGATGAGTTAATGCGTAAGCTGGCAACACCAACACAACAAGCCATTGTTGGTAGCCTGAACCGAAGTGTCAGAAACCGCAGACCCAGGCATAACGAGATCAACTGGCACGCAACTATACTTAAAAATCTAAAACACTATCAGCCCGAGTACCAAACCATCATTCCGGAAACCAGGATAGGATATGGCAGAAAACGTAACTCTTTAAAAGATGTTGTTCTGTGCTTAGACCAAAGTGGTTCAATGGGTTCATCTGTTGTTTACTCCGGTATTTTTGGTTCGGTCATGGCTTCTATCCCGGCTATAAAAACCAAGATGGTTGTTTTTGATACTGCTGTAGCAGATCTTACTGAAGAACTAACAGATCCTGTAGAGCTCCTGTTTGGTGTGCAGTTAGGCGGAGGAACTGACATTAATGCTGCCCTCACTTATTGCAAACAAATCATTACCCGTCCCCTCGATACTGTGCTTGTTTTGATCACTGACTTATACGAAGGCGGGAACCAGGTTGAAATGCGTAAACGAGCTACGGAATTAGCTGCAGCCGGTGTACAAGTGGTGGTGTTATTAGCACTAAACGACGAAGGCGCTCCGTCATACGATCACGCCAATGCTCAATTTTTCTCTAACCTCGGCATCCCCGTTTTCGCATGCACCCCCGATAAATTCCCTGATCTTATGGCTGCTGCATTAAGCAAGCAAGACATCAGTTTGTGGACAGCGAAGGAGGAGTTGGTGTTGAAGAAGTAGACGGACGTAGTGCCAACTTAATACCTGTTAGTGTTTCAATTTAAAAAGTGTGTCTTTTTCAAGCCAATTTTATTGTCTGTAATACCGACCATCACGGTTCAAGTAAAACCAGATCAATCTCTTTAATCTTAGTAAATCCTTTGTCAAAAGTTAATAACGGCATTTCCAGGTATATTGATGTAGCTGCTATTAACGCATCTGGTAACTTGATTTTATATTGTTGCTTAAGCCCAATGGTAATTTGATCTATTGCTTCAATATGCGAAATTTTACTGCACACTCCCAACACTCCCTTCACACCGTCAATCTCTTCTACGGTTATCTCGTGTTTGCCTAAAAGTTCAATTTCGGTTATAAATGAAAAAAACCATTCACTTTCAAGTAATGGTTCTAAAATAGGATGTCTATTTAAAAGATAGATGAAGGTATTAGTATCAGCAAGAAATTTACTGCCATTCATTCCTTGATTTTTTTTGATATTCAAGCCCCTCCCCAAAAGCACCGGGAAGCTTACCAAAAAAATCTCTCAAGGTTTTTGGTTTCTCCCTGGCTTTCATTCTTGAGAGCTCTTCTAAAGCTTTTTTAGTTTCCTGCGCAGAATTGTTCTTTGATATTTTTACAATCAACCCCATGAGTACTTCTTGTTGTAGTAAAGGTATACAATTATTAAAAGCAGAAATTAGTTGTTCAAAGAACTGTCATAAATTTAGAAAAGGCTACAATAAACCTTTTTAATACTTATTCACATGTTGTGAATTCAAACCTGATTTCCAGCTGTAGTAAACACGAAAAGGATGAACGACTTATTCGCTTAGGTGACGTAGATGAAATATTTTATTCGGAGGTAGTGGGGAGTTTATTAGCAATTAAAAAAAAGCAAGTAGCGGTTGAAAGCTTGCTATAGCAAAATGTAAATAAAAGATGCCATAAAAAGATACCGTACAAGTGAGTGACACAACAGAAGCTCAATTGAAAATCTCCTGCCTGTAACAAAAAAAAGGAGTTGCACTTAAAGCAACTCCCTGTTTATATTGTTTACAGCACTTCAATCTGATTTCTCAGCAAATCTTCAAATACATCGCGGCTTCGAATCAATTTTGCTTCGCCGTCTTTTACCAATACTTCTGCAGGCTTAAGCCTCGAATTAAAGTTGCTCGACATTTCAAAGCCATAGGCACCGGCATTATAAAAAACAAGAAAATCACCTTCACGAACTTCGTTAAGTTTACGGTCCCATGCAAAAGTGTCTGTTTCACAAATATTGCCTACCACCGTATAAATTCTTTCTGCTCCTTTAGCATTTGTAATATTTTCTATCCGGTGAAATGAGTCGTAAAACATTGGGCGGATAAGATGATTGAAGCCACTGTTAACGCCTGCAAAAACTGTCGCCGTTGTTTGTTTAATTATGTTGGCTTTTACAACAAAATAACCTGACTCACTTACCAGGTATTTGCCAGGTTCAAACCATATTTGCAGTTTTTTTCCTGTCTCTTTTTCAAATTCTTCAAAGGCATCAGCCACTTTTTCACCTAACTGATTTACATCTGTTTCAGGATCACCTTCCTGGTAAGGAACTTTGAAACCGCTGCCAAGATCTATAAACTCAAGGTTTTCAAAATGACGTGCTATTTCAAACATCACTTCCAGACCTTGCAGAAAAACATTTACATCCTTAATCTCGCTACCGGTATGCATATGAAGACCGGTTACATTTAAGTTGGTTGATTTAACAATGCGCTCTATATGGCGAAGCTGATGTATTGATATACCAAATTTACTATCCACATGCCCGGTAGAAATTTTGTAATTGCCGCCAGCCATTATATGTGGATTCAAACGGATGCAAACAGGGTAGGAGTTGGCGTAGCGATTGCCAAATTGCTCCAAAATAGAGATATTATCTATGTTTATATTTACACCCAGGTTTTTACCCGCTACTATTTCTTCGAAGTCTACACAATTTGGTGTAAATAGAATGTCTTTAGGATCGAAGCCTGCTCTTAGCCCCAGCATTACCTCGTTAATGCTTACGCAATCTAATGAAGCACCAATTTGCTTCATCCATTTCAATATATTAATATTTGTAAGTGCTTTACAAGCATAAAAAAATTTTGAGTCGGAGTATTTAAAAGCAGTTTTTAGCTTCTGATACTGTTCTTCAATTTTTTCCGCATGGTATACGTAAACAGGAGAGCCAAACTCTGTGGCAATATTAATAAGTTGTTCGTTCGATAACTTTTGTGGCATAAGGCTGCAAAAGTACTGGTAAAAAAAATGTGAGAAAAAGTAAAAAGGGGTTATTCTTCTTCTTTTGCATCTTTTGACAAATTATTAGTTTTGTCATTATCGTCAGTATCGCCCTCTGTAGCAGATGGGAGTTCATTTGGTGCAGAAGCGGTACTTTCTGTTGAGGTAGGAGTAGTCGGGCTTGAGTCGGTTTGAGAATTTATTTCGTTATTAGGTGAGGGCAGATGTTGCTCAATTAATTCCCCATTATCAGCAACTATTAATTTGGTATTTTCATCAACTGCAGTTGCTTCTACAGGTGTACCCTGTTCTTCCTCTCTGCCTTCTTTAGGTGCGTGCTCGTTTGTAGCATCATTTATCAGTGTTCCCTGTATTGACTGTTCGGCCAGTACTTCTTTTATTTTTGGCAGGTCATCAGTAGAGTTGATACCAAAGTAGTCCATAAATGACCTGGAAGTAGAGTAAACAAGGGGTTTTCCCGGTAAATCTTCATTTCTTCCTGAAATAATAATCAGCTCTTTTTCCAGCAACTTTTGTATTGAGTAATCGCTGTTTACGCCGCGAATCGCTTCCACTTCGCCTTTTGTTATGGGCTGTTTATAAGCAATAATGGCAAGGGTTTCTAAAGCGGCGTTCGATAACCGTTTAAGAAACTTATCTCCGTTTAGCTGGGCAACAGTTTTAAAGAATTCCTTTTTCGTTAAAAACTGAAATCCACCTCCACTTTCCCTTACTTCGAACGGATAAAACTCTGCGTTATATTTTTCTCTTATTCCTTCTACTGCTGCTTCAATTTGATCGAGCGAGACCCTTTCCTCCATAAATGCAAAAGCATTATTGATAAGCTCAACCATTTCTAAGGTGGTCAGAGGCTTGTCGCTGGCGAAAATTAAAGCTTCTATATGCGGAATAATTTGAGAGAGTTCCATAACGCCAAACCCTTAAAAGAACTGAGTCCTCAATTCTTTTAAGGGTTTAATTACTTTAATAATAAATAATATTCCACCGTTTTCAATTCTCCTGTGGGAGGTTTGGGTTTATCCGTTTAATGCAGCAGCTCCACTTACAATCTCGGTAAGCTCAGTTGTAATAGCGGCCTGGCGAGCTCTGTTGTAAGATATTTTCAAAGTTTTTAGAAGCTCGTTTGCATTTTCACTGGCCTTGTCCATTGCTGTCATACGTGCACCATGCTCACTGGCATGCGCATCTAATACAGCTTTAAAAAGTTGGGTATTCAGTATTTTAGGCATCAACTCAGCAACCAATTGGTCTTTCGCAGGTTCAAAAATGAAGTCAGCTTTTTTAGTTCCTGCTTTTCTTTCAACCTTAGGGATCGGTAAAAATCTTTCAACGACGAATTTTTGAGTTGCAGCATTTTTAAATTCACTATAAACCAGTTCTACAACATCAAATTCCCTATTTTCAAAAGCTTTAACTGCTGCACGAGATGCAGCTTGCACAGTTTCAAAATGCAGGTTTAAAAAAATATCTTTAAAATCTGCATTTGTATTATAATTCAATTTGCTTAAGCTTTCGTATCCTTTTTTACCAATGTTCCAGATAGTTACGTTGCCCTTTTTAAACTGGTCAGAATAATTTTGAGCAATAGTTTCTTTTGCAAGTTTTATAATATTCGCATTATAACCGCCTGCAAGTCCACGGTCACTTGTAATAACAATTAAAAGAATACGGTCCTTAGCTCTTTCTACAGCAAGAGAACCTCCGATTTCGCCTTCTGCGCTGCTTACAATATTGCTTAGCATTTCCTGCAGTTTCTGTGCATAAGGACGCATTTGCGTAATTGCATCTTGTGCACGTCGCAATTTTGCAGCACTTACCATTTTCATAGCTTTGGTAATTTGCTGCGTACTTTGTACGCTCTTAATACGGTTACGAACTTCTTTTAATTGACCACTCATTTTTTCAGGTTTATAATTCCTGTTCCGGCAAACAGAAAGTTAGGATTTCTACTTATAGTAAAAAAAGTATAAAGTATTGCTTAATCGGCTGCAAATGTAAGGTATAGAGTGCAAAAGGCAAAAAGCATCTACTTATAAAAATTATTAGATATTAGAAGTAGGTAGAGAAAGTTTATTTAAAAATCCAGCATGTTATAAAATTTCGTCTAGCGAAAATTAGCTTCGGATAGTTCTAAATTGGGTTGTTTTTTTTTTGGTTTCCAACAGTAGTTTTCTAGTGCATCTCCGGTTGTGTCACTCACTTGTGCTCTATCTTTTTATGGCAGCTCCCGGCTAAAATTTAATGACCCTAAATTTTTTTACCCTGCTTACAGCTTATTATATTAAATAATAGCATTATTTACTCCGACATTATTACGAATTTATGATCTTCAATTATAGGAGTTTCTAACGCATATGAAGCAAGGCTTAATTAAAAAATAGTAAGTGTAGTATTTTACTTTTCGTTTGCTGCTAAATATATTTACCAAATAAAAAATTGCAGCATGCGCACAAATCATGAAATAGATTATCGGATTGTAGGGGAAGAAATGCAGTATGTAGAGGTAGAGCTTGATCCAAATGAAACGGCAATAGCAGAAAGCGGAAGCTTTATGATGATGGATGAAGGAATACAAATGCAGACGATTTTTGGCGATGGTAGTCAAAACCAGGGAGGTGGCGGATTATTAGGGAAATTATTAGGAGCAGGAAAGCGGTTGATTGTAGGTGAAAGCTTATTTATGACAGCTTTTACTAATACCGGTATAGGAAAAAAAAGAGTCAGTTTTGCTTCACCCTATCCCGGTAAAATTATTCCTTTAGATCTTCAGCTATTAGGTGGTAAAGTTATTTGCCAGAAAGATGCATTTTTATGTGCCGCAAAAGGAGTAAGCATAGGAATTGACTTTCAGCGAAAACTGGGTACTGGTATTTTTGGAGGCGAGGGATTTATAATGGAGAAACTTGAAGGAGACGGACTTGCATTCGTACATGCAGGGGGGCATGTTTTTGCACGCGAATTGAGACCTGGTGAGTTGATAAAAATAGATACAGGCTGCCTTGTCGCATTAACGCATACCGTCAATTATGATATTCAATTTGTAGGAGGTATCAGAAATTCTATATTCGGAGGTGAAGGGCTATTTTTTGCTACGTTAAGAGGACCTGGCAAAGTTTGGATTCAAACACTTCCAGTTAGTAGGCTGGCAAGCAGAATCTTATCTTATGGAACTACAAACAGGAAAGAGGAAGGAAGCATTTTAGGTGGTTTGGGCAACTTACTGGATGGAGACGGATATTAAAAAGTAAATAATAAACAAGATAATATTTATAACAGCCTTTGTTTTAACTGCTGGTTAAAAGAGGATTGTGATACGAGTTTTTATTGTTGCTATGGAAATATAAAGATGAACGGAGCGTCGCAACCAAAGCTCCGTTCATAACTATTGCCGGTTCAATAACCCATACTATCTAAAGTGACACCTTATTTGAAGATGTCTAACCAACTACTTTCTTCAAAACCTACAAATATGCCTGCTTCTCTTTCCTCTGTCGCAAATACTTTCAGATAATAACCTTCTCCGCTTACATTTCGCCCGTTTGTAAGACTAAACTTATAACGGTGCAACGGGCACACAATATTTCCCATTGCGTCTATAAAACCATCTGCAAGAACGCCACCTGCATGGGGGCACTTATAAGTACACGCTAAAACTTCGTTGCCTACTTTTGCCAACGTTATTTTTTTGCCCCCGGCTTCTGCAATAACCAAGTTGTTTTGCTGGCAGTCAATATGGTTTTTACTGTCTGCTACCTTAAACCATTTAATGTTTTTATTAGCCATTAAAAGAAAAATTCTGATTTATACGGGTAGCGAATGCGATATAACTCGCGCACTTTGTTCAGAATGGTTTCGCGTAAACCGTCAATATTTTTTCTTTCCAGTGCGGATATAAATACACAATTGCCACGTGTTATATTCTCCCATTTTTCTTTCAGGTCACGCAAAATTTCCTCCTTAACTTCATCCTGTAGCCATTCATCGAAGGTGTGCTGTTCGTATAAATCCATCTTATTAAAAATGGTAAGAATGGGTTTTTCAAAAGCCTTGAGATCTTGCAGGGTCTTGTTTACCACGCCTATCTGGTCTTCGTACTGTGGGTGAGAGATGTCAACTACATGCAATAAAATATCAGCTTCCCTTACCTCATCTAATGTACTTTTAAAGCTTTCAACCAAATGGTGAGGCAATTTTCTAATGAAACCTACGGTATCGCTAAGCAGGAAAGGTGTATTTTCGAAAACGACCTTTCGCGTAGTTGTATCGAGTGTAGCAAAAAGCTTATTTTCTGCAAAAACTTCACTTTTGCTTAAAAGGTTCATAATAGTGCTTTTGCCAACGTTGGTATATCCTACCAGTGCCACCCGTATAAATTCACCCCGGTCTTTACGCTGGGTAAAAGCCTGCTTATCTATTTCTGAAAGCCTTTTGCGTAGTAAGCTTATTTTGTCTTTAACTATACGACGGTCTGTTTCTATTTCGGTCTCACCGGGACCTCTTGAACCAATACCACCTCCCTGTCTTTCCAGGTGGCTCCACATACCTCTTAGTCTGGGTAAGATATATTGGTACTGTGCAAGTTCAACCTGCACTTTTGCTGAAGCTGTGCGGGCACGGCTGGCAAATATGTCAAGAATAAGGTCGCTACGATCAATAACTTTTATAGCGAGCTCTTTTTGAATGTTAGAAATTTGAGATCCGGTAAGCTCATCATCAAAAATGGCTAACTGTATCTCTTTTTCCCAACAATAATCTTTTATTTCTTCCAGTTTACCTTTGCCAACAAAGGTTTTGCTATCGGGGTGAGGAAGTTTTTGATAAAAGCTTTTTACAGCAACGGCTCCGGCTGTTTCAGCTAGAAAAGCCAGTTCTGCCAGATATTCTTTTACCTGTTCTTCACTTTGTTCTTTATGTACAAGACCAACGAGAATAGCTCTTTGTTCCTGTTCTATTTTATTTGTTTTATCGATCAAATTCTTACAATTTTTATTAAATAAAAGTTTAAAGGTCCGGTTAACATAGGCATTGGTAATGCATAATAAGTTATTGGTTGTATTTACAACTATTCGCCAACGCCCCTTCATTTTATACGGTTGTAAATATTTTCATTTAATATTATTAATTTTTCTATTGGTCTTTATAATATCGTACCAAGTCTTTTTGCTTTAGATATTATTACACAATTTATTAATTTATCTTGGAAAGGTAAAAAGAAGTACTAGTTTTTGTTGACGGGTATTATAGATGCCTGTTCCAAAAATTAGCAAAACTTCAATGAATCTAAGGTTAAAACCGCAAAAGATAATTAAGGAAGGATGCAAGATCTACTCGATGTTAATAAGGATTAATAAAAAACGGAACTTTCTTTGAAAGTTCCGTTAGTGCGGATGATAGGGGTCGAACCTACATGCCTTGCGGCGCTAGATCCTAAGTCTAGTGCGTCTGCCAGTTTCGCCACATCCGCGGTGGGGTGCAAAAGTAGGAATTTTTATAAAACAAAAAACAGTTTGCAAAAAATTATTTTAAAAAAGAAGAAACTAAGGAATGCAATTACACAATTTCTCTTTTTACTTCCGGAATTTCCATGACCAGGTCTGCTCCGTAAGCTCCTGCAGGAGTTTGATAACCCGGCGTAAAGTTTCCGTTTAGTGCTTTTTGGGTTATAAGCAAAGTGCTGTAAGCGGTAAGTGTATATGCGTCAGGAGCAGTTAATCTTGCAGTGGCAGTTTTGCCTGAATTATTTGTAACCTGTCCCCACACAAGACTTGTCGATTTATCCCGCTTTTCATCATCCAGTCCCGCCGGGCTGCTATCAATTTTCTTCTTTACCATCTTGCGCACAAGCCGGGTGCGTAACAACCAGTTGAACAAAAACTGGAACTTGAGAAGGTAGTATACCACCGGGGTTATTGCTGTGTACGAAATAATATTCGGGATTCCGGTTGTATGATAAGCCGTAAATACATCTCCCCATGGAAGACTCATTACAAATAATTTTTCTGATCCGAAATCTACCCTCATACCTTTTTGTCCTACAGGCACAGGTGTTACTTTACCTCCTATTCTTTCGGCGCCTGGTTCACCTAATTTTTGTGCAGTAGTGGTTGCTGTTCCATGAGAAAGTCCTCCACCCGGTGTTGCAAAAGCAATTTGTAGTAAACTTGCATCGGGTAGTAAGTTTTTTAAAAATAAAGCAAGACAATCAGTCGGCACTACATCAAACCCTGCGCCCGACATTACCATAATTCCTGCTGCTTTGGCTGCCGCATTGTAGGAATACAACATTTCAAAAACATCCATATCCCCATTTATATCAAGGTAATGGGTCCCAGTTTTTAAACACGCATCTACCATTGGCTTTGCCGTGTGGTCAAATGGTCCTGCACAGTGTACAACTACTTTTACCTGCTGCAGTGCCTCTTCAAGTGCTGTAGTATTGCTAAGGTCAAAAACAAGATAAGGTAAATTAAGTTTTGTTGCCAGGGCTATTATAGCTTCTTCGCGTCGCCCTGCTATAATTGGTTGCAGTCCATAATTAGCTGCATACCGTGCTATTAATTCCCCCGTATAGCCATTAGCCCCATATAGTAAAAAAGTATTTTGCATTACGAAAAATACAAAAAACAAATAAAATGTTTGAGAAAACTATTTATTGTGCAGCCACGTCATTATTAATATACCGTCTTCTTTTTAAACGATTAATACTGGTATAGTTTTTTACGTAAAATATGCAATTACCTCTAAAGCACACTGCCTTTTCATATGTTTACCTATCTTACCTTCGTCGTCTATGTCGTAGTTACGTTTTTAGTCACAGTTTTACTATTTCCGGTAGTGTTACTGTCCGACTTACTTAAGCCTTTTATAAATAAGAATGAAATTTCGGAAAGGGAGTTTATTGCTGATTTATATAATCCGTAATTAGATATTTTACTCTTTAAATATATTAAGCAAGAAACTTTTTTGGGTCCCTGCTGTATTGCTACTATTTTGCTTTACTTGCGTCGCACACTTGTACTTTTTCATTAATATGCGGCACTTTAAGCTTGTTTTAAGAAGAAGTTTAATATTCCCTGCCCATCTGCATTATACATAAAAAAGAATTGGACTCTCACTTTTATTAAAAGGTACATTCATTTGATGAAAGCTTATCCCGGATAGTAGTCGCAATAACCAAACACGTAAAAGATACAGTCTTCGTTTTTTAACCATTTGTTTTCCTATTCTTAATTAATTTCATTGATTAATATAAATATGCAGAAAAAGGTTGGGCTGTTAATTATTACGGTAATAGTAGCAGTTGTTGCAAATGCCCAGAGAAGACAAGTTGTTGGTTTTTTAAAAGATAGCTTAACGGATTTTACAATACCGGAAGGAACAATTACAAACGCAACTACAAAAACAGAGGTAAAGACAGATGGGAATGGATTTTTTCGTTTACAGGTGGCTCCTAAAGATTTTATTTATGCGGTTGCCAAAGCTTATCATTACGACACCTTAAATTACTCTTATATTTTTACTGATACTATAACCATCTATCTTTCGCCGGTTGGCAATATTTTACCAAATGTAACAGTTAGTTCAGAGTATAATAAGTACCAACTCGACAGCATTAGAAGGAAAGAGGATTTTGAGAAGTTGCAGGGCACCCCTTTAAGAACTTTATCTCACGACCATCCTTCTGGTTTTGGTTTGACCTTTAACCTTGATCCTGTGTTTAAGAGTAAATACAGAGACAGAAAAAAGCAAGAGCAGATCTTCGATAATTCGGAAAAAATGGCTTATGTTAATTACAGATTTTCTGCTCATATAGTCGCTTATTATACCCGCCTAAAAGGAAATGCACTTAGTAAGTTTTTAAATCTTTATACTCCTGCTTATGGCTGGCTTCGCCAGCATACATCTAATGAGGAGGTGATGTTATATATAAACGATAAACTGAAGGAATATAGAAATTTATAAGAAAAGATTTGTTTATTGAAAATAGAGAAAAAGTACAAGCATAACCGATGCTAAGTAAGAGTAAATTGTGTTTGCTGAATAAAGATAAAAAAGTACAAGAGTGCGACGCAAGTAAAGCAAAATAGTAGCAATTGGCACTGGCCCAAAAGAAGGTTCTACATTTTATTTCTTCAAGAAAAGATTTGTGAAACTAGCACATTGTATTTCTTGTATTTTCCATTTACGGATTTGTTTTGCTGCTTCGT
>Ga0181465_100251_pt1 | contig 19223 bp, 23 predicted proteins | sample InSIn3gowninarea_FD_119076 | JGI IMG/M metagenome (GOLD analysis project Ga0181465, IMG submission 119076) | Clean room microbial communities from NASA Spacecraft Assembly Facility at Jet Propulsion Laboratory, Pasadena, California, USA -... ... | reverse complement strand
GGAGGTGGTTGAGCTAAATTGTCAGACAACGATCTGAGTCGGCCTGTCCTTACTCACACTGAAAACTGATCACAGCTGGCAAAGGCGGCAAGCCATGGGGTCCGATGGACATGAGGCGCGCTCTCAAAGACCGCCTCGCAAACTACAAAATCCCGCAGGAGCTCAAAATCGTGGAGACTATACCACGAAATGCCATGGGTAAAGTCAACAAAAAGACTTTAATTAAAGATGTATTCTAGCATGTACAGTAACAGCATCGCGATGCCTGAAGCATCAGAGACCAGTCAAGCTTCCTCATCGATCTCTGAAAATTATCAAAGTCCACACGTACAACGATTGATTTTAAACGATTGTTGTGATACTCGAGTCGCGAACGCTGGCGAGGATGGCCTGCAGCCACAATTCCCTTGTCGGACAGGGGTGTTCCCTGGCCAATCACGACGGCATATCTTCGCTAGCGAGGCGACGAGGCGTTGACTGCGTCCGCAGCATCTCGTCTCAAAGCTCCTGCGACTCACACAGCCAGCGCTTAGCTGTAAATTTGTGCCAGGCTGCGTCTATCGTAGCTTGAAAGACCGGGCCGCTCCTGTCCCTCGAGGTTGATCTCACAATTTGATTCGATATGACGGCTAGCTGCCTGTTTCGTATCCTTGCAGCATCGCCCAGCTGTACACAAGCCCGCGGCACACCTTCAGGGCTCCCTCCATCATCTTAACAAGATGGCTGGCTTGGTATGTCCTCCTTGCCCGATCACCTCTCCTGGGCGATAGCTTCGATCGATGTCTAACATAAGCTCTGCAGCTATCAATGGTGCGATTGCTAACTCCCTCGCAAATCCTAGTATTCCGACCGAGGAGGAGCTGCTTTTCCAGGAAGCGTTCGAGAACGCTAGACAGGAAAAGCAACGAACTGGACAAATTCCTGCCTTTTTTACCAACTTGAAAAATGCAAAAACGATCGAAGACGTTTGTCAAGCCCTTGAACATGAGAGAGGAACAAATGCTATCTGGAAGGATCAACATGAAAATAGATGGAGAAGACGAACGACACGTCTCGCTGGGGTGATACTGAACTATAAACCTCTGGTTGATGTGTTGGTTCAATCAAGTTCGTGTTGTCTTACCGAATTCCTGGTTCGCTATTGACAAGGAAATCAGATTCCAAGATTGCAGCTCCGATCTGGGGTGGAGTTACCTTTATACTTGGTGTAAGGTCTTTATTCTTTGTAAAGCTGGTGCTGAAATGTGCTAGGTTGTCAAAGATATATCTACATCAGATGAGCTGTTAGAACAAGTACGAAGCCGACTACAGTCTTCGATGGAGCGATTCCAGGAATATTATCGTCCGAATCAGCCTCCGCAGAAGAGCTTGCGATCATCTCTCATCCGGTACTACCAGCGAATCATACTCGTTGTTGTCGAATTGCAAGCTCAATTTGCTCATAGTCTGGCTGGTAGGTTCACCGGCCTGCAGCTTCACATTCGCTAATTATTTGTCAGGATCTCTAGCGAGGACTATCCACCGATCCGTCAAGGAAATTGTGGAGAATTTCAACAAAGACGTGAAGGACTTGATTGAAAACGTGGACTGGGGGTCATATGCGCAACACCAGAAGGAGATATCTGATAAACTTGCCGCTTTGCAATGCGCTGTGATCAGTTTTCAGTGTGAGTAAGGACAGGCCGACTCAGATCGTTGTCTGACAATTTAGCTCAACCACCTCCGTTGAACGCACCGACTGTTCAATCGACTGGTTCTACAAGAAGCTTTACGCATGGAGTACCGACAATGCTTAGTACTAAATTCACAGGGCGAGCAAACTATCTCCAAGATATTTGGCAGTCCTTGACGCGAGATTCTCAAGAACAGTCTCGAACTGCTATCTGTGGCCTTGGTGGTATCGGTAAAACCCAGCTTCTTCTTAAGTACGTGAGGATGCACAGTGTTGATACCAGTGTTTCTGCGGCGTATTCTTCGATTATGTGGTTCAACGATGCGACAACAGTAGACGTGTTCCGAGTGATCACCTCGCTCTTGTCCATAGTGCGACCAAACGCGCCACTTAAACAACAGGACCAGGAAATGGTAACGGAGTTTCATAAATGGCTACGAGGACAGCAGAGATGGTTGTTAATCTTCGACAATGTAGAGAACTTCGATGCTATTCGCGATATCCTGCCGCCCCCTGGAGACACCGGACACATTATCTTTGCGACACGACACAGAGTACTCGCTTCTTATTTGACTTCTGGCCCAGAACCTATTGAAATTTTACCCATGGATTACCACACTGCGACAACGATGGCGCAATCTTTAGCAGAAGAGTCGAGCTTAGCTGTGGACAAGACGCCCGAGGTAGCAAACCGGGTTGCTCAATTCGCGAAAGGGCTACCACTTGTGATTGAGCAGGTCATTCATAATGCTCTGTTATTTCCAAGAAGTATTGAAGAGACACTTCGCCTAGTGGAGCATAAGGCCGACTTACTTGAACAGGAGAACGTGTCTTCCTTGCGTGGACCAGACTCTTCAATCAGTGCCATCGTAATGCAATCAATGGCGGATCTGAAATCGAGGGACGCTGAAGCTGAAGCACTTTTCAAGCTCATGGTGTGTTGGTCGTCGTCTTCGATTCCTCTCAACATGATCCGCAACGGGGCAGGCAGACTGCACTCATACCTTGACAGATCATTCACCTTCGACCGTGGTGCAACCATGCGAACACGAGATCGGGACGTCGACCGTATCGATCTACCAACCAAATCGCCAAAGTTCCGTCTGTTTGACGAAGAACCATTTAGTAGAGATACTTGGCTTAGATTTCTCCGCCTCAAGCAGCACAAAAGCATGTATACAAACACAGATTTGCCTCTCGATGAGACAAAGTTTGACGCAGCGCTCCGAGCCGCATGCAGTGAAGAATTTCCAATTGGCCGGTTGTTCAAGAATGAAGATTCCATCCTCCACGCCATCAAGGTCGTTACCGGAACAGGTTTAGTACGTAAGTCCGGCATTGATACAGTTTGGATACATGATCTGTTCTCGGAAGTTGCGAACGCTATTATCGAACGCAATGATAGAAAGGACAACTCAGCTCTAGTTGCCGCTACACTGGTATATCTCGCCTTTCCTGTCCCCACTAGGCAGCCTCTGCGTGACAGGTATCTCCTCTGTGCGCAGTACCTGCCTCATGCGCTTACATGTCATCACCACCTCAAGACACAAGGAATCCTCAATGACTTGTCTTTAGGTCCCGAACTAAGCCATACCATCGCATCCGCATTCTGTATGGGATTGCAGCCTCCCCACACTAACTCGTCCACAAACTCAGCCGAAGGCCTTTCAGAGTCACTTCATACGATGGAACAAAGGCGCAATAGTGAGGCAATCCGATTTTACAAAGACGCCTTGACCGGCTACATAGCGAGTCAGAAACGTGTTGACTCAATGCCCGGGGTCACACCCCTACGAATCGTTCTCTCCGCAGTGGCAGATGAGGCTCGTGAACGGCGGCGAGGCTATCACTACGACCACTACACAATGGATACTCAAAGGTTCGGCCGCAATGCTCACTGGAGGATAGTACAGACTGCCTTGCGACTGTCACGCCGGCTCCAGCAAGGCAGCTATGATCAACTGGAGGAAGCGGTCGACATGAACACTATCGCTCTACAATTACACGAGAAGATTTTTGGTACAGACCATGATGACACGATACGAATACGGTTAGAGCTGCACCATCAGCTATTCAAACTTGAGAGATTTGAGGAAGCATATGATGTGTCACTACTTGGTCTCAAGCATCTCCTTGGCTGGAGTCAGAAGAAGCAGGTGTATTGTGGTGGGAAGGACGAGCACAAATCGTTCATAACCTCCGGTTCTGCTGCCGGGTTTTGCCACCAAGTCGGCATGTGCTGTCTTGAGCTACCTGCAAAAGCTCGAGAGGCAGTGATCTACTTCAAGATCACCTTGAAGCACAGCGAGCTGATGTGTGGCGAGGGCCACTATACCTCCGTGAGGCCTATGCAGCGGCTGGCAATGGCCTTTGAGAAGTGTGATGAGAAAGTGGGGAGCATATGTTGGTATGGATGTTCTGTCTTGTGTGCTTTGAACGTGCTGGAGGTGGAGCGGTTGACATACCTAGAGCACGAGGAAGGGTACATTATGTGGAGCAGCTCCCTGTTGAGATCAGAGACATTCATGCAAGAGACTGTGGAGAGGTATGAGGAAGCTAGAGACCGATTCGGTGCGTTTGAGGGATTGTCAATACATCGATTTTTGAGCCAGGTTGAGCACAGAATTACGCTTTGGAGACTGGATAGGGACAATTTCGGATCTCCGTATGACGATGCGAGGAGCATGGATCAGAAGCCGAGACCCACTGTTAACGAGAGCACGGAGGAATATGAGGCTAGGGCCCAGAAAGAGATAGAGGAGTGGACGGCGTCCCAGCGACTTGAAGGCAACGTTGTTCCTGAAACCCAAGACGATCGAGATCAATAGTGCTGATGTATCCGGTTGTCGTTGATATGGAGTTCTTGTGCATGTTTTGTTCTCACTGCTCGTTGGGGTATCCCTCATTTCGGTCGTAAAGCATACATCTTCACAGGGTACAAAACCTTTGGGAAACCAGTCTGCAGTTCCTGCCTTACAATCCTTAACCCCGCCTCTTCAAACAACCGCTTGAAACTCTCATCACTCCTCGTCACACTCGAATCCTGCTCATCAAAGATATCCCCTCCAAAAGCACCCGTACACAAATTCTCCTTGACCATGATCCATCCCTTCCCCTCACCACCATCATCCTCCTCCTGCTTCTTCTCACCGTCATCAGCCCCATCACCATACCCCCTCAAACACCGTCCCGCTTTCCGCAACCACTCAACAAGCTGCCGATCCGTAAGATGTCCCAAACACCACTGGTTCCAAATAACATCATACTTTCTCCCATCCGACGGTGGCTCAAAGGATTCAAGACCTTGAATCCATACATCGCCAACCTGACCTTTCTGTTTGAGCGGTGAATCGATGAGGACTTGAGCAAATTTGGCGATTGGTTCGACGATGTCGGTTGTTGTGGCGAGGGTTGTGAGGAGGGAGGTTGTTATGCGGCCTATGCCGGCACCGCAGTCTAGGATTCGTGCCATTTTTGGAGGGGTGGTGGAGGAGGGACTAGTGGTGGTGGTGGACGGGGAGGATTGGCGTTGAATTTTGCGGACGAAGGATTTTGAACCTTGGATGTCTATACGTGAGACTTGTGGGTAGCCGCCTAGCATGCCGGTTATTGTTGCGGGTGTGTTGGACCAGTATGTTATGGAGGTTTGGGGGTTGATTTGGCTGTCTAGGGTTTGGAGGGTTGTGTCGTCGTGCTCCGGGTCTGAGGGTGGAGACGGGTTAGAAGTGGTCGTGGAGGGATTTGGGACTCCCGGAGAGGGCGGCATGGTGTAGGTAGATGTTGACTCTTGAGATGGTTTACTGCTCCTGATGGTGGTTGGCAAGGCTCAGAAGATGTCTTGTCTTGGTCAGAGGTTCTTCTGTATCCGACGCCTTGTATGGATGGTGTGACGACACTTGTGGTATGAGATAGACAGTATGGACGAGGTGGCTTGTGATAGATGTCAGAAGTTCCTTCTAAGTGTCGGATTGATTGATCCACGTGAATTAGCGCTTCTACAGCTCAATGTACAGCTCTACCTGGATCGATGATGTCGTTACCAATGGTGTCGCTACCGATGATGTCGCCAACTCCGGAGGACCAGCTGTATGGTTCGTTTGGGAAAGTGAAAGCCGTGAACCCCTTTATGGACGCTAGCGTACTCGACGGTCGGTCCGGTCAAGCTCTGAGGATTCCGGTCTTGTGGAGAAAGTTTGATATACTCGAGTACCTTTTCCGAGCACAGTCCCCCAATCAGTACTTCGACAGTAGACAATACAAGGACGCTAAGAGTCAGGCAAGATCTCTTGGTAAGGCTACAAAGATATAGAGACAAGGCTCATATTTTATATGTTAGACGCTTACCAAATGTGGCAAGTGCAGCCTCTACTGTATCGCGCATACCCCTCCACGGAGCTTCGCGTCCATTGGTGTTTTCTAACGACAAATATCCCCCGAACCGGAAAGGCTTTCCATACCATAAGGTATAAACTTATGTCGATAGCGAACCTGTTGATATCGATCGAATGTTCAAGTTGAGCTTGACTCTCCTATATAAAGGTTCAAGAACATTTCCCACCCGTCTCTGTCAGAACATCTTCTCCCGGACATTCACAACCACTATAACCAACAGAACAATGGGTGACCTCAAAGTTGACCTCACAGCCCCCAACGGCAGGAAGATTTCACTCCCAACAGGTCTCTTCATCAACAACGAGTTCGTCAAAGGCAACGGTGGCACAATCACAAGCATAAACCCCACAGATGAATCCGAAATCGCAACCGTACAAGCCGCCTCAGCAGACGACATCGACACAGCAGTCAAAGCCGCTCGCAAAGCCCTGAATGACCCATCATGGCGTGACCTCCCCGGCACAGACCGAGGAATGATAATGTACAAGTTCGCCGAGCTCCTCGAAGCCAACAAAGAAACCCTCGCGACACTCGAAACCTGGGACAACGGCAAACCCTACACAGTCGCCCTAACAGAAGACCTAGCAGAAACAGTAAACACAATCCGCTACTACGCCGGCTGGGCCGACAAACTCCACGGCCAAACAATCCCCACCACCCCCGGCAAAAAATTCGCATACACCCTCAAACAACCCCTCGGCGTCTGCGGCCAAATCATCCCCTGGAACTACCCTCTCGCAATGGCAGCCTGGAAACTCGGCCCCGCCCTAGCATGCGGCAACACTATCGTCCTAAAACCAGCCGAACAAACCCCTCTCTCAATCCTCTTCGCCGCCACATTCATCGCCCAAGCCGGTTTCCCCCCAGGCGTAATCAACATAGTCAACGGCTACGGCCGCGAAGCCGGGCACGCCCTCGCCTCCCACTTAGACGTTGACAAGATCGCCTTCACGGGCAGCACCCCGACAGCCAAACAAATCATGAAAGCAGCAAGCATAAACATGAAACACATCACCCTCGAAACAGGCGGAAAATCGCCCCTCCTCGTCTTCGACGACGCAGATCTCGACCAAGCAACGAAATGGGCCCACATAGGCATAATGTCGAACCAAGGCCAAATCTGCACCGCCACCTCGCGCATCCTAGTCCAAGACACTATCCTCGACTCCTTCCTATCTCAATTCAAATCCGTAATCGCCAGCACCAGCAAACTAGGCGACCCCTTTGCAGAAGACACCTTCCAAGGCCCCCAAGTAACAAAAGCCCAATACGACCGCGTCCTATCATACATCGAAGCCGGAAAATCCGAAGGCGCAACCCTCGCGACCGGCGGCATCCCCTCCAAATCCGCCACCTCAGGTGGTAAAGGCTTCTTCATCGAGCCCACCGTCTTCACCAACGTATCCGAGAACATGCGCGTCTACCAAGAAGAAATCTTCGGCCCATTTTGCGTCATCGTGCCCTTCAAAGATGAGGCTGAAGCAATTCGCATGGCGAACAATACAGCTTATGGGTTGGGGAGTGCAGTATTCACGACGAATTTGGAGAGGGCACATAGGGTGGCGGAGAGGATTGAGGCGGGTATGGTGTGGATTAATAGTAGTCAGGACTGTGATTATCGGGTGCCGTTTGGAGGGGTTAAGCAGAGTGGTGTTGGGAGGGAACTCGGGGAGGCGGGGTTGGCGGCGTATAGTCAGACTAAGGCTGTGCATGTTAATTTGGGGTTGAAGTTGTGATTGTGCTGGCATTGCAGTGGCAGAGGGGAGTGGAATGGAATGGTCTAACGTTCTTTCTACGATGCGATATAAGGCTGGGTTTGGGGATCGGAGGTTGTGAAAGCATTAGGTACTTATGAGATATGTTTTCGTGTAACATTTGGTACGTCGTCTCAATTGAGGTTCTTTACAGGAACGAGCTACGTGCTTGCTCCAATGCTGGCAGGATGATATGTAGTGAAACACCTCTTTCTTTGCTCGTGTTTCAAGCCTTTCTGAAATCCATGGAATGGAGTACCCTCATCAAAGCTATTTATGATACACAATTTACAATTTGCATCGTGCCAACATTGCAGAACAGGTGCTACCAGTCATTCGTATTGGAGTGACAAAGTCTCGCAAGTGTAAAGCGACACTCTGTCAAACCCTTCAGAGAGTCATCCTCTCACTGGCCATGCTTGCCTATACTGCCTGTGCCAACCTTTTCGATGCCTCAACAGTCGACCAATAAGTCACGACTGCCAAGGACCGTCAGTTTGAGATTACTAAGGATCACTGTCGGTCTCTTCGGCGTCGATGTCATTGTTGCGACCAGTCAGGATAGATGCAGCTCCGTTGACGATTGTATCAATGGTTCCTTCGACTTTGGGATGCAGATCCGCTTCATTATGAGCAGTGGCAGCATCGTGATCATCATTTGTGGCTGGATCATCAAGATTACCATAGGCAGCCATCTTCGCGGCATCGATATCGTCGATACCAACACTGTCCTCGACAGCCTCCTTGTCAGTCTCAGTCTCACCATTCGTATCCGCTTCGTAACCACTAGTAGCTGAAATCACACCCATGTCTTCTGGCTCGTCAGCCATCTTAAGGACGTATTTCCATTGAGCTGGGGTGACTGCTTGGACACTGAGTCTTCCGTAAGCCTTCTGAGCGATTTGCATGTTGACGAGTTTGGGATCAGCCTTCAGTGCCTTTAATGTGACAGGGTTCTCAAATTTCTTGACGAACTCGACTTTGACGCAATCCCAGGTCGGTTTATCACGCTTCGATTTGTGGTCGAAATATGGGTGGTTCGGATCAAACGCAGATTCATCGACAGAGTGCTCTTCTACAATACGCATGGCACCAACAATTCCTGGAACATCGCAGCTAGAGTGGTAGAAGAATGCGAGATCGCCCTTGCGCATTGCTCGCATATTGTTGCGGGCCACAGCATTACGAACACCTAGTAAAAGTTAGCATGCACTTATGTAGCCAACGCATCCGGTACTCACCATCCCATGGTTCCGGTACGGTTGCAGCAGCAAGCTTATCAATTGGAAATGAGACATCGACATCCTTCACAGTCCGACTATCTGGCTCGGCCTTCATCAACCAATACTGAGTTCCTTCATTATTCTCATGCTCTTCCACAAGCGCCATGATAGTCGCCTCATTTTTCTCACCAGCGTTTTTCTTAGAGGTCGCCGTTTTGTTAGTCTTGTGCTTGGCGACCAATGGTGTCTTTTGTGTAGCTTTCGTAGCCTTCTTCGTGATAGTAGCCTTCGTGGTAGCGGCCTTGTTCGCAGTGGCTGGAGAATAGCCGACAGGGCGACCTCTCTTCTTCGCAGGCTGCGCGGCCGGAGCTTTCGTAGAGATGGGTGTTGATTTCGTTGATCTCTTCTTCGACGCTGTCTCATCCTCCTGCTTCTTGACCTTGGCTTTGGCAGAGGCTGTAGTCGCCGTGGCGCTGTGAGCTGGTCGGCCTCTTTTTCTTGGAGGTTGCTCAGCGGCAGCTTCTTCGTTGCCTTCAGCTCGCTTGCGTTTTGTAGACGGAGGCGCGCTGGTAGCTACTGTGCTGGTTTTCCTGGGTCGACCTCGGCCCGGCTTTGCTGATGTAGCTGTATCAGTTAGCTCGGACGCCGGCGCAACCTTTTTGATACCAGGTGGTCGACCTCGAGGTCTGGGACCTACTGTAGCAGCTGTACCAGTAACTGGTAATAACTTAGCCAGACTTCCATTTCGGGAACGCGGAACGACAAGAGCATAGTTGGGGTTGCCAGCAGATTCTCTCCTTGGTCTACCAGACAGGGTAGCCAGTGACTGTGGGATGATGGAAGTTCCACCAATACGAACACGCTTACCAGTAGCAGTTGCTGACCCTCGGCCGGGTCCCTTTCTTTTCGGAGGCATCTTGGTAGACCGGTACGATAAAGTTCGATGTGAAATGTACAGATATGTACTGATAAATCAAATCATTCGTGATCTACGATCGAAGGCAGTGGACACAGTGAGTGGAAAGATCGGTTGTCTGCACGAAGAACTGTAAGCACGACGTTGTTGTTGTGACCGAGGTGGAAGTGGGAGGAGAGTAAGTCCGAGAGACAACCGGACGCGTCGCGTTCGAGTGATGGTGGCAGAAACTTTAATTTTTGTAAATACGTGGAATAGTATCTACAAAAATCAACCCACACACATCCTCGGTATCACTTTGAGATCAAGTGGTCCCAATGAGAATCAATTGACACTTGCATTGGGAAGTGCGCTGTCAGTAAATCGCCAGTCGAATGACTTTGCATGCAATCTTGTGCTAGTTTATGAAAGCTGACAATCACTCTGATTATCCTGCTACATAAATTGGTGGTGTGTAAAACCAACAAACTGATATTCATGAAACTCGCTTTGAGATGATAGATCGCCAACCAACGCCTCGCTAAATTTCAAAGACATTGCTGTATCAAATATACAGAGCCATGACCCTGACGCTACGCGCGAAAGAAATCCAAAAGTATACTCGACTATATGTCGTAGCAGTGGGATGGCTCGTTTATCCTCACTCTCCGTCCCGTGACGATTTTCTCTACTGCCTTGGGTATATGCAGAGGTTCAGAAACTTCTTTCCGGTTACATCCTTGACACCACCAGTACGACTTTGCTTGTCGAATGTGTACCTGGTGAGCCCATTCAGCCACATCTGAGGTAGGTCGAATTTCCTGAGCTTTGAGGCTTGCTTCTCTGATTGAAATTACGCCAGGCTGGTGGGTGGGCTGTATTGAATTGGCACTAGTGGATCTTGAAGTTGCTGTAGATGTTGAAGCAGAATGCGCGTCGTCTCTTTGGTGACATTGATCGTGATTGTGACGATCGTGGAAAGACTCTTGAGCTGGGGAGGTACGGTGATGCAGTGGGAATAATTGGTGCTGATACTGTGAAGTGGGAAGATAGTGGATGTGTTTTTGCCTGGTGTGATGGTATTGAGAGTCGTAGTCCGCAAATGATTGAGGCATTGTATCAGGCGTGGTGATAGATCTTGCTTGAATTGTTGTCTATATAAATGTAGAAGGAGTTTGAAGTCAGGACGCCTTCGAACTGCTAAGGTTGAGGGCCGGATTTATGAAGCAAGAATCACACCCTATTTGATACACAGTTTCGATGTTGGAGGAAGTCCCGGCAGAGCTGGGAACACAGTTGGGACCCCGACAACTCGTGGTAAGGGCAGTTGACGTTGTACCGATGAGCTGGGATGTTCCACAACTGGGAGGTCGCAGTCCAATAAGGCTCTGAGATTCGTGTACTCAACAGATATGCGGTGGGTCAGTTATGCTTCGGAAGAGTGGAACGTTATAAGGATGTATCGATTGAAAACAGGCAGATGTCTGTGCTGAAAGACGTGTTCTATGAGTCGTGGCAGTATAATCGATGGTAATGGTGATGGCGATGGCAAGAAAAATGTTGTACAGTATTATGGTGGCTAGAGGTTGTGCTATCGAGGCGACAATGGGATTGCACAATAAAGTGATCGTCCGGTGTGTGGAGCGGATTATAAAAGATGAAGGACAAGTGAACCGCTGGCAATATATGACACGACTCCTAAAGCATGAACAGACATGATAACGAACGAAACAATACCGGACGTGCCGAAGCACGAATCATTCAGTCGGCAGTGAGCAGGTATTGTTGTGACATGGAGTCTGCTAGATGGAGAATGTTCAAGACGACAGTGGGCATATGAGAGCATTGGGTGCTATCGATCGAAACCAATTGATGGAGTCCTATTGCATAGTGGATGGCCAGAAGGTGACAGAAAGTCAAGACACGTGGGAATTTGATCTTCAGCTGGCAGCGAGAAAAGGTTTCATCGACAGTTGGAATGTACTGCAACGAGATAAGGACGAAACGCCACGGTGGTAACAGATGATTGTACTTGGTATTGCAGTGTAACATCTGTTGAGATTTATGAAGGAGGTTAAGCATAAAATGTGCAAAAGCATGCTAGGGGAAATGTCAAAAATAGCACGATTCTGGGCTTGTCATTGGTCGATGCAGCCCAACTGCATGCATTTGGACTCGATCATTGGAACCTCTATGGAGCCAATCCAAACCTTTTCGACTAAGGGTTTCGAGTGGCTTGCCGCCTTTGACTACTCTTTTTTTCACATCCACAAGTGAGCAAGCCTCCCAGGCTGAAGGCTATGATTACGAAAGATAAGATGTTGCCCTGTTGACGTTTTCATGCAGGTATGCAGCCCATGTCTTGAAACAGGAGCCCAGTGTCGTCGTCAATGGGGCGAAGAAACTTCTCCAGCATGACCGAATGGTTGGGATCGAAGACACGACGCGCATGTGGAAGCAGAATCCAACTGAGCAAGCACTTTTCATAGTGTCGTGCTGAGTACCATGCAAACACGTGAGAAAGGAGTCGAAGGAGGAATCACGAGTTGCCATTCGTGGCCCTCGCACCGCTGCTCTTTAGTCTCTCGATCTGCTGTACGAACAGTCGCTCAAAATGCTCTTGCTTGAAGACCTGTCAGCATCATCTGTTAGCCATAACTTTCTCTAATCACAATATCCTTTCCCACGGACTCACTTTACAAGCATCAATTGCACTCGGCGCTCCAAGCTCGGGATCTGCTCCTCCTTCAAGCAATGCCTTGACACATTCTTCTTCGTTCTTAAAAACCACACCAGCCAGCGGAGACTGGCCTCGGTCGTTCAATCTGTTTGGATCTGCATGATGTTGTAGGAGCAGCTTAACGAGGTTTGCGTGACCGTGGTATGCAGCGAGCATGATCTGCATTAGGTGTTAGTCGCTTCTTCACGATTGGCACCATTGTTCGCATTGTAGATGTGACTGTCATCAGACCTGCCGTTGTCGCTGGTTGCTTGACCAGATCCTCCCCCAACCTAGTCACGGCAGAACGCACTATACTCATACTTTGAAGATCTTAGGGATATGACTTACCAAACTATCACCCTTGTCATTGGTCAGATTAGCTGGTAGACCCCTTTGTAAAGCTTGAGTTAACAGAGCGCTACTCCTCTCGTCACCCTGTCTGGCGGCGTCGAACATTCGACCAGCCAGCGCGATAGCCTCTGTTGGCAGTTGCCCTGTAGACTGTGGTCCATCATGCGACTGAGGAGGTGCTGAATCCATCGTTCAATAAAAAGTGAATTTGAAAATCTCTATGGTTCTTATTCTGTGCAAAGATGTATCTGTCGATGTTTTGCCTGGGCACTTTTGATATACTAATATCGTGTGGGACAACAATAAAAATTTACTATACTATCTTCAGCAGCATTTGCCGTGCGGATGATGGAATGGTAACGCATTGAGATTCAAGCCTAAGATATGGCAAGCCAATTTGATGACGTCGGGTCAAGCCAGATTATGGCAAGTTCATTTACAATACTTATCCTTCTCGAAAGGTGTACAGTATCAAAGGTTTTGCAACAGACAAATCTGTCTCGAGATCTTCAGTTCTACTCGAGCCGCTGCGTTGGAAGCATACGTGTAGTAGCAATTGAAGGATATACGCCGTAGAAAATTCCTCAGTTTTCGTGTCCTATTGCCGTACTGGCACACCTAACGCTACCAAATCAGAATTCAATCATGAAACCAGTGCTTACTCGTCGTCATCATCATCTGCATATCTCGGTCCTCCGGCTGCAGGAGTAGGTGCGTCGTAGCCTCCAGCATATGGCGTCGCGGCTGTGGTTGCTCCAGGCGTCGACGCATTTAGTCGATTATACCTCAATTCCTCTTTGTTGGCACCCTTCGCAAAGCCTGGTAAGCCTGGTGTTGGCGCATCAACTGCACCAAATCCAGCACCGGGTGTAGGAGCGCTTACGCCATAGGGTGTGTAGCCATCAGTATCACCAAAGCCACCAGGAGTGGGTGCAGACACTGCGGGTGTAGGCGCATCGAACGCTCGCGCTGCAGGTGTCGAAGCGGTTGCGCCGCCGTTCATACCACCCCAGGCCGGAGTTCGTGATGATGCCCCAGCTCCGTATGGTGTCCGCGATCCTGCTGCAAAAGCATCATAACCAGCGTTACTGGTACCGTAGCCATCCCCTGCTCCAAATGGTGTCTTTGAATTTGAGCTCCATGCTGGTGTTCTGTTACCAGAGGTACCATAGTTTCCTGCTCCGCCGTAAGAGGTCATACCACCAGCACCACCATACGATGTTTGAGATCCCGAACTTGGTTTCCAGGCTGGGGTTTTGCCGGAGTCGCCACCCGACCAAGCTGGCGTTCGTGAAGATGAACCGCCCCAAGCAGGAGTCCGTCCACCGTCAGCCAAAGCTGGTGTGCGGCCTCCAGCGAAGCTGTCAGGGCGCCCTGAGCCACCAGGACCAGATCGAATGGGGAATGGACCGCCCCGCGAGGACGCGAACTGCGAATACTCTACAGTCTTGCCCGTGTTTTGACTAAAACAGTTAGCATATGAATTTTTTGACACATGATGAATACATACTCAAGAACTGCAAGGTCTTGCTTCGGAACGTTGATCACCTTGTTCTTAGACTGAAGCTCAATTCTTGCACTTGCGTCGGTGGTGTCTTTGACTAGCCCCTTGTGTCCTTTGTACATCCCTTTCCGAATATGTACGTTTTGACCGATGAGTCTATCACGACCTACTCTCGGAGGTGCCGGTGGTCCCATTGCTGCCGCACCATTCTGACCTCGTAAGGCAGGGTTCAACCTCGTCAGATCAGGCCCAGCGTTGACGTTGGATTTCGAGGCCACGGTGACGACGTTCATGCACCGTGTCGTCCATAAACCTGAGTTCTCAAGTCGACTTCTGTCATGAACAAAGACATGGCCACGATTGATATGCAGGATTTTACCAGACTTGTTCTCTCCACCTGATTCTCGAATTGTATCTCCAACACGTATTTCGGCACCGTTTCTATCAGTGGCGACAGCATTCCGTCGAACTTCGAGCTTCTGTAGTTGTGATGGTAGGCGTGTGATGATTGATGAGTTCTCGTCGAGCACTCGAACTGCTTCTCGATCCGCTTTGATGACAATACCGCATTCTGTCTGATTGATTTGAACCAGGTCTTGCACATCCAGCATATTCTGCTTGATGTCGCTGCCACCAGCTTCTGCAGCTTCACGCAGATCTTTGCTAAACACCGTGATCTCCTGCATACTCGTGTCGGTCAACACTGTGATCTTGTCATCTTTTATGCGAATGACCATTCCGACTTCGCCATTGTACTTGCTGGTACCAACGACCTTGACATGATCTCCTTCCCTGAATCGTTTTCGGACACCCTTGACAGGTTGATCCACAATTTGTCCGGCCAATTCACCTTCTGAGACCTTGATTCTCAAAATGCCGCTGCCGATCCCTTCTACTCGACCAACTATGCCCTTTTGCTCGCCTTGGAATACCTCTATCTCATCACCTGGAACATATGTGCCTTCGGCAGTACCCTCATTGATCTCTTTCACGATAGCCTCAAGGTCCACAGCCTCGGATCCATCAGCTTCAGTCTTTGTGAGCCTCATGATTTCTTCGAGTTTCGCATTCACGTTCCCAGTCTCGATTTGGTTCTTTCTAAACGATTTGATGAGGAACCCGTCCTCGAAATTCTCATTCTTGTAAGTCCAGCTTCGGCTTGAAAGTCCGCGGTTAGCCATAAGAAATCTGCCGTGCTTCTTCTTAGCCTCATTCTCGTTGAATAGACGCGGTGGTGGACGGTTCAAAGGCGTAGGTGCAGGCGCGAAGGCATTTCGTTTTCGTTTCTCAGCAGCGACAGGTGCTCTCGAATCGTCTTCGTCGAGGCCATAGGTCAACCGTGGCAACAGACGAAGCACAACATCAAGGCCATTATCTACCACATCCTCGATAACGCCTAGATCGCCAGCATAGAGTCCTCTCTTAATACGAGCGTGTCCACCAATCTTCAAAGGTTTTGATTTTGTGACTCGGAGCAAATCGGGCATCTCTTTGACAGGAACAAGTTCGTAGTTGCTTTTGAAAACATGTTCTATTCCTTGAAGAGCCTCATCCACATCGGCTTTCCTCTTTGCTTCGACGAAGATAAAACCTGCCATGGAGCCACCACCTCGTTCGAATGCCGAGCATATTTTTAGCGGTCTTCTCGCGTTGATTCTGTCTTGAATCTTCTTCATGAGGTGTTGAAGAACGTCCTTCTCTTTTCCAGGTCTGCATTTCACGTTCCATATGCCAGGATCGTCCACACTCGGCATTAGTAAGTTTTGCGGTACGAGAGTGCTTTGCGAAAGCCCTTGTGTCGTTCTGCGGCCGTAGCGCTCCTTCAATCTCTGCGCAGCAAGCTCGGCGTCCATGGAAGCCTCCATTTGTCTCTGACGGTCCAGTTCTCGATGTCCTCTATCATCTTGATCTGCTTCTGGACCTAGGTCATCGTCGGGATGTGTGTCCTGGATGAAACCAGTCTCTGCAATGTCATCGTCTTCCGCTTCAACATCATCGTCATCCTCGTCGACTTCGGCTTCTTCTTCAATGAACTGATTGATTCTTCTCCTGCGCTTCCGTGGGCGTCCTGTGACAGCATCTTCATCGTCTTCGTCCTCTTCGTCCTCATCGTCGTCGTCCCCGTCTCCTAGATCCTCGCCTTCTCCCTCATCGTCTTCTCCATTATCTTGGTCCTCGTTGTTTACATCCTCATCGTCAACAAGCTGTGCGGCTGACAATCTCGAGCTCGAATTGGAACCGTTAGCTAGCTCTGCGGGTGTTTGGGTCTTGACTTTGCTAGCAGGCGGAGCGGCATTATCCATAGAGTTGGAGACTTCATTGTCTGATGCCTCATCATCTGAACCGCGCGGAACACCAGGGTTGAATTCTGTGTCCGACTCCTCATCGTCGAAGTTTGTAGCGAGTATTGATGCCATTGTGCCGGTAGCACTTTAGGAGAAAGGTTGGCTAGATATGGGAGATGGTGACTGGATGGAAAGTGCGGCGATGGATTATGGCGAAAGGGTGGAAGAATCCATGGTTTTGGAAATATATCAAACGCTCGTGGAGGTCAACCTACCCTTTCGACGACCGCAGGTGGCCTTCCGAGGTTACGCCGGAGTGACTGACAAACTAGCGTTACCAGCAAATCGAGATGGCTGCATGCATCATGCATAAATGGCCAATAAAGCGGCTATATTGATTTCATTTGCTTTCAAGCTCCGGATCCTGTCCACTACCAACTTGAACCTCAATCGGTTATGGTTTCACCAACCTTTACTTTCACATCAGCCTTACTCGAACATCGTTGTTCCATCTGCAATCACGAAATTGTACAAATCCGGTCATGCTTTTATTGTGCCTCTGCACATTGATTACTTGAGGTCCTCAGAATTGTGCAAGATCCTCTATCGAGCTCTATTCTAGTTTGAGGGATGTTCAATCATACAGCAGACGGTTCATGCTCATATTTATTTGTTACAAAGACGATTCAAACATTGATTTCAAACATGCGTCCAATTCGGCCAAGGCGATCCTAAAGTTATGTAGGGTTATTCATAAACGTGTATACTGATGAATGCATAAGTTGATGCTCTACTTGACTTCGAGGCTTCGTCAGAAACATGGAGAGAATGGAGCATTTTGACCAATTAATATCGTGCCGCAATCACGATGTTGTGTCAGCGAAGGAAATCTTTTTCTCGGTCTTCACAGCAAGACGTCATCGCAACCAGAAGTCCGAGGTATGCCGGGCAACACGCAATAGATGATATGTAAGTAAGTTCCAGAACAGAATCATTTAATTTACTGTATATAACCTGGAGGACTTGACCTCCACTACTGATCTACTCATTTCCTCACAACACATTTTAATTCAGCGACCATCCTCTCAAACCCCAGGCATCTTTATGAGACTTGCTGTACCCTTGACCCATACACTTCTCCGATCTACCACGAGACCTCGAATACTACCACGTCAAGTGTTGAAGACTATCACACGACCAGCCTCCACAATGACTACCGCCAGTTTCAAATACATGGATCCTGCATCCTATGTCGACTCATCAGAACCATTCGTGAAGCCATGGGGCAAGGTCGACGATGGTGGTCGCTCATTCAAATATACCGACCGTACACGACCCGTCGAGAACATCCGCGGACAGGAAGATAAGTTCGGAACAGATGTATCCGGCTTCGGGGTCTACCACTACCCAGCAGAAGAGAAGACCTTCACAGATGACCAACAAGTCCGAACAGGCTATTACAAAGAAGTCGAGCAGCTTCTCCGAGACAAGCTCCCCGGCATCAAAAAAGTCGTCATCTTCGACCACACCATCCGCAGAAACCAAAAAGCCTCCCCCCGCGCACCAGTCCAACAAGTGCACGTCGACCAAACCCCTAACGCCGCCGAAGTAAGAGTCCGCCGACACGTCCCCGCCAACGAAGCCGAAACACTCCTAAAAGGCCGTTACCAAATCATCAACGTCTGGCGCCCCATCGGCCATCCAGCAAGCGATTTTCCCCTCGCCGTCATCGACTGGCGCACCACAAAACCAGAAGACTTCGTCAAAGTCGACCTCCTGTACCCAAAACGACAAGACCAAGATGACGACGACAGGGGCAAAGAAGCAGCGCCCAAGGGACAAGAAGACAACTCAACCGACGGCTACGAGGTCAAGGGTGAAACCTATGGTGTCGCACCCTCAGATGGCCATAAGTTTTACTACATGAAGGACATGACTCCCGAGGAAGCAATGTTCATCAAGTGCTTTGACTCACGTAGCCAGAGTGTTGGTGGGAAGCAAGGTCTCGCAGGCATGACGCCGCACACCGCTTTCATCGATCCTGCGACCCCTGCCAATGCGCCGGGACGACAGAGTATTGAAGTTCGATGTTTGGTCTTTTATGAGTAGATTTCCATTCCTAGACCAACTCGGCAGGATTTCTTTTAGCGCTTCAGCATAAGTTTGTCAGCAGTTTGTATCTCGAAGCTTTTTGAATAAAATTTATACCGCTCATCTCAACTTCGAATCCTTGACTGATAAAAAGCATTGTCCATGATCTTGCTTAGACTTCAACACTAACTTGAGAGTATCAAGAAACATGACACGGTGTGCATCGAAGGTCCTTACATAGCCTTGGCATAGTCATCAATTGCGTGTTGCCCGGCATACCTCGGACTTCTGGTTGCGATGACGTCTTGCTGTGAAGACCGAGAAAAAGATTTCC
>Ga0181465_100250_pt1 | contig 19258 bp, 16 predicted proteins | sample InSIn3gowninarea_FD_119076 | JGI IMG/M metagenome (GOLD analysis project Ga0181465, IMG submission 119076) | Clean room microbial communities from NASA Spacecraft Assembly Facility at Jet Propulsion Laboratory, Pasadena, California, USA -... ... | reverse complement strand
ATTTATAGTGAGTTGTAATGGTATATGTGTAATATACAAGGCAAAGAGAAATCACAATATTCCCAAATATTTGAAAAAAATAGAAATCTCAGGCAGGTGTAATCCTGTAGATAATCCCATTATCATGCGATAATATATACAAAAATCCATCATCAGGTCCTGTTATTAGGTCTGCTATACTTCCAAAACCACTTCCAAAGACTACAGAAGATTGTTCTTCTTCATTGTCTATAACTAAGTCTGGAACAGTGTCAAGTAAAAATCCATTTCTATCAGGATTCACCTTAAAATAATACAAGTTTCCGTTATTGTTATCACCTACAAACACATTATTAGAATAGGCTTCACCCAAACTAGTAGAGTTTAGAAATTCTATATCAGTGAGAGCCGGTGGATCTAGCCAAGTTAGAACAGGATCTCTATAATGAGAACCTTCAAAGTTAACTAAATCGTCTTCAGTATTACCAGAAGATGAAATAGGACCCATAATTGTTTGCCAACCGCTATTAAATCCTGGTTCAACAATATTGATTTCGTCATTTGAAGCGGGTCCATTTTCCGTATTCCATAGAACGTTAGTGACAGGATCGAATGCAATACCAAAGGAATTTCTAACACCATATGCAAAATATTTACTTAGCGGATCAGCAGGGTCCGGGGAGAATGGATTATCTGGTGCTGGTGTTCCATCAATAGGATTTATTCTGAATAACACGCCCGTATCATCAGGAGGCGGACCATCAGGAAAGTTTTGTAGCATACCATCATGATTCAGATCTCCTATAACTCCATAAAGATAATTATCAGGTCCAATTGTCAATTTTCCACCATCATGATTGGGGCCCGGTATTGCTGGGAGGTCCAAGATAAGAGTTGGGTTTTCTAATGTTTGACCATTCCAGGTGTATTTGTAAACTCTATTCTTTAGTTCGCCTTCACCTTCATCTCCTGCAGATTCAGTATAATAAAGAAAAATATCCCTTCCGTTATTATCGGGATCGGAGTCCCCACCAATGCTCATATTCTTCTCTACTGCAATACCAAGTAAGCCTCTTTCACTTTGGGTATCTACTGGGATTCTCAAGACGGGTTGAGATTGCAATTGGCCATTTGAAACTAACCTTACTTGTCCATCTTTTTCTAAAACCATTATATTGTTACTATCCAAAAATGCCATACTGGTAGGAGAATTTAGACTCTCAACAAAGGATTCAACATTCAAACTTTGATCATTAACGGATTGTGCTAAAGCAATGGGCAAATGATGATAAAGGAGGAATCCAGTTGCTAGAACTAAAATAAAATACATTGTGAAAATCTTATTTGATGTTTTGATGGAGACGCACGTTTCATTATCAAAAATTTTTCTAAATATCACTGTAATTATAGATACACGATAGATTAAATAAGTTGTATTCTTACGACGACTGAAAAAAATGTTAAAATCCAATCACAGTCTTGTAATATCACTTTAAATTTGATTCCTCGAGCATTACTTCGGTTCAAATCCCATCTCTTTGATTAGTTAAAAGATATATTTGATGACTCCGCGATTATACGGTATGGATTCGAGTCCCAATCCCGGCGCTTAAAACGTGGTTTCCACCTATTTTGTTATATATCAAAATAGAAAAATTTGATTATTAAATCTCCTTAGTGATTCAAATGTTCAAGATTTGATTTTCAAAAATTACTGAAATAATAGGGTTCGGCAATCGCAAATCTTAGGAATGTTCCACCCCGAAGGCTATCTTTACCGTAGAATGATATTCAGATATTTTTCCGGTTTTTTGATCCACCTTGGCTGTCATGTCGGTTAACTCAATTCCAGTTATTCCGCGAATCGTTTTAGTTGCTTCTGTTAATGCTACTTGAACAGCATCCTCCCAACTCTTGTCCGATGAGCCTACTATTTCGGTTATTTTTGCTACATGTGTCATATTTCAATTTAAAGAATATATGTTAAATAGGCAATCTAGTAACATGGTTTTGGTTATGTAAATTGACATTTATTTTGATAATAAAAGTTATTTTTAAATACTTATATCCAATAAATTCAAGCATCTCATGAGCAAATTAATCCTATTGATTTGTTAGAAGATATAATATATTTAGATAAAAAGGGATAGAACGTTGTTGGACCAGTGATCATTATATGCCTTGGTGGAATTCAGGAGGATTCGTGGGTGCTGCATGGCCCTGGATGGGAGCTGCTTTAGAAAGGACTGCAAAATTGGTAATCGGTACTGGGGTAACAGCTCCTATCCTGAGATATCATCCTGCAATTGTCGCACAAGTATTTGCAACCCTGGCTTTTATGTTTCCAAAAACAGTTTTTTTAGGATTAGGGCGAGGGGAAGCATTAAACGAAGTTCCTTCTGGAAATGTTTGGACAACTAATATAGAAATTTAAACATTTAAGAGAATCCATCAAACTAATAAAATAATTATGGTCAAAAGATTGGGTTACTTTTAGCATGGAATTTTATTCGGTCAAAGATTCTAATTTATATACTAAACCCTCTTATCCAATTCCAATATATTTCGCAGGTCTGGGCATACAATCTGCTCGATTGGCCGGTGAGAAGGGAAATGGATTTATAACTAATTAACTAGACATACACAAAATAAAAGATATTTTGTTCCCATACGTAAAAAAAGGATCTATGATCGCAGAAAAAGACTATGAGAAACTAGAAAAGATATTATTTATTCCTGCTTCATATGATGAAAATAAGCAAAAGGCATTAGAATCAATTAGATTTTGGAGAGGGTCTATGATTAAAGCATTCTTTGATGTTGATGTACATGATCCAAGAAAGATTGAAGAAAATGGTCAGGCTATTGACGATGATTCTTTGCAAAAAAAATTATTTGTTATATCTGATGTAGAAGAAGGAATTAATAAACTACAACCATATATAGATGTTGGATTTACTGAAATTGTTTTTACCAATTCTAGTCCTGACAGAAAGAGGTTTGTAGATATCCTAACAAGAATATCTGATGTAATAAATAATCAGTAAGTATCTCATGTAACTATAAACAACATTATTGGTCATGATTAATATGGATACATTCATTCTTATTTTGATATCTTTGAAGTATCCTCATTATTACTGCTGTTAGACATTGGTCAAGCTCTTCTCTTCTTCCTCTTCAACTTACAGCAATTAGGAATATAATTCTCTGTTTTATGTCGCGAATTCTGGTCACACTCCAGGTGTTTAAGATAATGGCAAAACAAGTCTTATCCATATTTTATCATCAACCCGTGAATGCAAGAACGGGTTTAAATGACATTTCATTGCTATTTTTTTTGTCATTGAATTCCTTGCACTTCATCCTCTATGTTTTCAGGAATTTAATCTCCTATAACTGCATCCTTTCTCCTGACATGTCGTAGAAAAAATTCACCTACTCTATTTTCTTCCCAAATCAAAAATATTTGTTAAAAGCAACAAAGATTATTGCGGTATGAAATTTATATCAATTTGTGATTATATCATATGAGTATGGAAATTAGAAATCCCTGCGACCACATTAAGGATATGATCTATTATAATACTATAAGAGTCCACATAGACAATGAAACATGTTGGATTAAGCTCCAACGATTTGATGACGGCAATATCCTTGACTATAATGTAGTAAAATATTGTCCAATGTGTGGCAAAAAGATTGATATATTATGATAGCACTACTAATAATTAGTTATTTAAAGATGCGAACCGTTGATTAAATTTTGGAATATTTTCATTGTAAAACGAGAACTTTAATATATTCGCATTGTCTGTTGACAAGGCTTAAAACCTGACAGGTTCGATGAAAACGTATAAACAGGGACAAAATTAGATCGCTCTTCAATTTAATAACATTCATATTTTCTCAAGATGGATGTATGTAAACGTTCTAACATTTGTGTATTAGGTAACTATGGTGAAAGTGGATTACTTAATTTTTTTTAGTAGGAGTCTATATGGTTGGTTATTGTAATGGGACTTACCAGCGGTTAAATTTGTATAAAATAATATCTAATTGCTCATACTTTTATTAGATAACAATCTGACAAATAAAAATGCCAAGGAATAACAAATCAGAATCATTCTAACGATTCCTACCTTGTTTCCTTATTGGCCTGATTCTTATCCCTTCGTTCTTTTATGTATTCAAAGAATAGGGTTGATAATCCGCCAGCAAACCCTGCTCCTATTAATGTTATCATTGAACCATACACTTGCCAAAAGTTCTTTAATTCCTCCTGAAAAGTTAATGGCTCCATCACATTAACTGTGAAATTTCCATTTTTGATTTCGTATCCTTTGGTATCAATAAATATTGGAAATTTATTCTGAAAGTCGATAAAATTTGAAGGAAAATTTGATCCGAACGAAATATTGACTGTGATTGGAATAGTATGTATCCCTAATTTTGCATCTTCAGGTGCACTAATTCCAATTTGGACGGGTTCGGTAGTTGAACCCCCAGGTGTGGAATTAGTAAGATTATCGCCTTGATTTATTAGTTCAATTTTTAGAGATGTATAATTCTCAAAGTCGTATAGATCGGTAATTGCGGATATTTTGCCACTACTCGATAAAATTTGAAGTCCTATAGTTTTTGTTTCACCCTTTCTTAATGTGATTTCTTCAGGTGATGTAAATACTGAGAATGAATCGTTAGGAATATTTATCCAATTTGTTAGATCGATCCCTATGGTCCCATCATCATATGAAACTAAATTATAAAACATTATCCTGTAAGATGGATTAACAGAAATTTTTTCCATATCTAGCGAGAAGACTACATAATTGCTATTCTCTTCAAAACTAGTATAACCACTATAATTTTGTTGAATATCAATTATTTTATATTGACCGAGAGAAGAATATTCTAGTAACAATTTGTTCCAGTTTTGCAAATTTACTGAATTAGTATTATTAATCCATTGGAGTTCTAACTGGTAATCAACACCCTCTTTACCTGTTGAAGAATCTCTGTCACTGTCTATTAAAATTCCATATGCCACGGAAGAGATATTCTTGACGTCATTAGTTCTTAGAAGATTATCTCCGATCCACATTGTAGAATTTAATTGATTCATTTTTTCAAAAAAAGCGACCCTTTGTATATCAAGTGCCGACGTAGAGAATGTATTTAATGATGTGTTTTGGACGATCGCTCCGGTTTCCAAACTTATTATCCTGGCATCACTTAACTCGTCCATTACTTCTTTTCTTGGGAAGTCAGAATAAACGGCGGTAATAGATATAGAAATGCAATACGACAGTAGGCAAATAATTAAACATAATACAATAGTTTTAAAATTTAGGGAAAGTTGAGAGCCACGACTCCTGAACACATTTAAAGTTAATGAAAAAGTTATTTGATTGTTACTTGTAGCTTTACTCCGCATTTTGACCATGTGGTAATAAACTATAGAAAAGATTTTTTTTATTTCAAAATTGACTATTGATGCGTTCAAGTCAAAATTAATTCTCAGCACTTTAGCTATAGGTTACAAGATAAATTGATTTTGAATCAATCTCTTAAATAATCTAACACAAAAGTAAATAAACCGCATTGACGGTCTTAAGCAGATTAAATAAATATTAAAATTGATGGATCGCCTTTAGAATACATAATGTTTTTTCACTACATTGCTTTGTTGTATTTGTTTGTTTTGATTTCATTCCTAGTCGGAGAAACCTTCCTAAACAGTAGTTCGATCCTGGGAATTTCATTCCAGAAGGATTGTTGTTCACCTCTTCTTTTATCACCTATGGCTTCTTCAGGGAATAATCTCTATATAGTATGGCCAGACAATAAGACCGGAAATTGGGAATTATTTTTTACGAGGAGTGCAGATGGAGGATATACTTTTGAGACACCAATTAATATAAGTAATAACACATCCTTTTCAGCCAATGCTACTATAATATCACATGAAGATCATGTTTCCATTACATGGTGGGATAATAAGACGGGGGAGATTCAACCGTTTGTAAGATCTAGTCATAATAACGGTCAGAGTTTTGATGAGGCTTTAATGTTAAACACTTCTTTCATTGGATAAAATCATGATTACTTGTATTGAACCCTCATTATTCATACAACCAAAATATTGATGAAGATATTTAAGAATACTAACTAAAAATGAACTAACTCATATGGTCATTATTTAGAACTACAAAAAATATCTTACTAGGCTGTACTTTATCTATCAACGCATAAACCCGTAAATGCAAGATACGGGTTAAATCCCATCCCTCCATTCTATCGAACCGGCAAGTCAGATTCCATGTTTATATGACAGGGCCTCGAGTCCAGCCCGTGTTCGTCTAATTTTTGAATCAAGTAGTATTCATCGTCTAAATGTTTGATCGCCCCTTGGTATTGTTCCAAAACAATTGTAGTAATTATCATCGAATTTATCTTTATTCCTAGTGGGCAATCTCGTTTAATATGTCATCAAAATGTTAAAAGAAATATTAATATCTAGTTGATTTGCTATCTTAAATAGATACAAAAATAATATATAAATACAAACTAGATATTAATTTTATGTTACCACTTTTCATTTAGTTGAAATCGAAAATGGTAAATATTTCTTTTGCCTATTATTCTAATAGGTTATGATATGCAATGGATAAAGCCAACACGCAAAGTCATGTGTAAACCATTCTTTTAGAGACTTGTTTCTTTCGACCGCAGAGTCTTTGAGAACTAGAAGGTCATTCAACTGTACTCATTACATTACATTTCAATAGGACTTTCTTGTGTATCGTGTTTCGTCCCTGAATTCATTTTAGGGGTAATAAGAATTTGTAATAGTTGATTTTTGTAGATTGAATCGGTAAATATAAGATTGATTTGATGCAGTGAATTGTTACCTTTTAATTTTGATTAGTATCTTTTTTCTGTTTTTTCACGATATTTTTTGCGCATTGCCCATCCTCGGAAAGATCTTGTCCTTAGTTTATAACTACACCATGGACAATACGGATTCTCATCCCATTTTATGAATATTTCACAAATACTACATCTTTTTTGTCCTTGAGCATATCTAGAAGAAACGGTTAAATTCTTTTTTGCTTTGAATCTTTCACATATTCCGTTGCAACTCATTGAAAAACAATCACCAAATTTCGTTTGTTAGAGAACTAAGTTTTTTCCTCTCAGTTAAGCTATAGACACTAACAATAGCAATAACATTGTTAAGAGATGATAAAAAGAGTATCAAAATAAACTGTCGAGATTTATTGGATTTCTTAACTTGCGATAGATAATACAATTTATGCAAATAAAAGTCTCTATTTATCGTAATAACTAGTGCTTTGTTTTGGAGAAAAAAAATAGTATCCTGATGAGTGATTACTTTTACACCACAGTTTGAGGAATGTTTGTAAGGGTTATTTTCGTTCTTCTAAAGTGGGGAAGTAGCATTTTGACGGCTATGTAAGTCATAATCGCACCGATCGCAGTTATTGTGAATGCAAACACGATGTCTTGGACTGATATGTTATATAATTCTGGAACGCCATTTCCAAATGCTCCTGCGGATGTCGCAACTTCGACTTTTGTCTTTGCCACATTTAATGATTCGACAAATGGGTCTGCTAACTGTTGTTGCTGTTGTTCACTCAGTGTCTGTGCATAAGCAAGAGAGTTTCCGCTCACCAGAGATAGTAAGGCCAGTATTACTGGAAGTACCAGTTTTTTACTTATTGAAAGGCCTCGTATCATCTTTTGTTTTGATCTTAGTGTTAATGATGATTTTTGTTACAAATTCTTTTGTATTCATAACTTATCACCGATTAAAAATTTTCAAATTCTGTAATTTGTTTTTATCCTTGTCGAATAATAATAACAACTGTCAGAAAAAAATATATAATGTAATAATCCTAACATATTGTCAGGTGATTTGAATGTTTGAAGATTGGGATATAATTCCAAGAAGAAATACATTCAGAAATTTTTTTGGAGACTTGGATAAAGAATTTTCACAGGCCGAAGAGATGATGAATAGAGTCTTTAATACAGCAAGAGGCATAAGTCCGTCGACTGCAGATACGTTCAGACAGGCATCAACATTTCCATATTATTATGGATACCAGATAACAGTAGGTCCGGATGGAAAGCCTCATGTAAGAGAATTTGGAAATGTTAAACCCGGTGCGAGAGGACTGGTAGAACAGTCTGGTGTTAGAGAACCGTTGGTAGATTCGGTAGTTGATGAAAAGAATAATACAATAACCATTACAGCGGAAATGCCGGGTCTAACGAAAGAAAATATCAAAGTAAATTCATCTGATAACATCTTAATAGTGCATGGCGAAAAGGGTGACAAAAAATATCATACCGAAATACCACTAAACGTAGAAATAGAAGATAACTCCACCAAGGCTAGTTATTCAAATGGTATACTAGAGTTGAAGTTCAAATTAAAAGCACCCATCAAACCTAAACCAAAGGAGATTAAAATAGACTAGACCAGAAAGCAAAATCCCTATTCCATATTTTTTGATATTATGATTGATTAGGAGTGTGAATATATAAGATATGAATCAAGTTGATAATAATAGAGAACGACATATCAAATCGCTTAAAATTGCTGAAACCGATTCAAAATTTGTAGGAAAAGGAATGGCTCTTGTGGATCCCAAAGTAATGGAAGAGAAGGACCTAACTCCGGGAGATGTCATTGAAATTACCAGCAAAAGAAATAAGAGCACTTTTGTCTTGCTCTGGTCTAGTCCGCCCACAGATTATGGTAAGGGACTAATTAGGATAGATGGATACACACGTAATAACCTTGGTGAAGGAATAGACGACCGTGTAACCATAAAGAGTACTGATGATATTAGAAAAGCAGAACAAATAATACTTTCTCCTACAGAAGAGCTAAACATCATAGGTTTAGATGAACATCTTCCAGAATTATTAGATGGTAGGGTGGTAACAAGGGGCGACATAATTCCGTTAAACATAATGGGAAGAAAAATTGGATTTGTAGTTAATAGCGTTAGTCCTATTAATAAAGTGACTATCATAGACTCGCATATAACTGAATTTATTATCAGTTCTATACCCAAAGGAACAAACAGAGGAGCAATTCCTCGCATTACATATGAAGATATTGGAGGCTTGAAAAATGAAGTACAAAAAGTTAGAGAAATGATAGAACTTCCTCTTAGACATCCTGAAATATTCGAAAGAATAGGCATAGAAGCTCCAAAGGGTGTTCTTTTATACGGCCAGCCAGGTACTGGGAAAACGCTTCTAGCAAAAGCAGTAGCAAATGAAACAAACGCCAACTTTTATTCTATTGGGGGACCAGAAATAATGAGTAAATTCTATGGAGAGTCTGAAGAAAAATTAAGAGACGTCTTTAAGCAGGCGGAGGAAAATTCTCCATCCATTATATTTATTGACGAAATAGATTCAATAGCACCCAAGCGAGAAGAAGTTTCTGGGGACATAGAAAAAAGAATCGTGTCTCAATTATTGACTCTTATGGATGGCTTAACCGCACGAGGCAAAGTAGTGGTAATCGGTGCTACAAATAGGCCAAATGATATCGATCCGGCATTAAGAAGACCAGGAAGATTCGATAGAGAAATTGAAATAGGAATACCAGACAAAGATGGGAGACTCGATATATTGCAAATTCATACTCGTGGAATGCCATTGACAGATAATACCGACCTAGAGCAATTTGCTAAAATAACTCACGGATTTGTTGGAGCAGATTTGGAATCTCTATCAAAAGAGGCAGCAATGAGGTCACTCAGAAGAGAATTACCCAAGATCAATATGGAACAATCTAAAATACCAATAGAAGTTCTTAACAAAATAAAAATAAATGATAAAGATTTTGAAGAAGCGTTAAAGGATATACAACCATCTGCATTGCGAGAGATACAAATTCAAAGACCCAGTGTCTCTTGGGAAGATATTGGCGGTTTGAGTGAAGTCAAAGAAGAACTATCTCAAGTGGTAGAGTGGCCTCTCAAGTATCCAGAATTATTTACAGAAGGAGATGTAAAGCCACCGAAGGGCCTATTACTATATGGTTTACCAGGTACTGGGAAAACGCTGATAGCAAAGGCTGTTGCAACCACTTCTGAATCAAATTTTATCAATATAAAAGGACCTGAATTATTATCTAAATGGGTTGGCGAGTCAGAAAAGGGAGTTAGAGAAGTTTTCAGAAAAGCAAGACAAGCTGCACCATGTGTAGTTTTCTTTGACGAAATCGATTCGATAGCTCCCAGAAGAAATACAGGACCTGGAGCAGATTCTCATGTGACAGAAAGAATGGTGTCTCAATTGCTCACCGAAATAGATGGCCTTGAAGACCTAAAAGGTGTTGTTATAATTGGTGCTACAAATAGACCAGATATAATAGATGAAGCTCTGTTACGTCCAGGAAGATTTGATAGAATTATAGAAGTTCCTCCACCAGATAAAGATGCAAGGCGACAAATACTGCTCATACATACAACGCGAAAGCCGCTTGATTCATCATGCGATTTTAACAAATTAATAGAGTTAACAGAAGGATATACAGGCGCTGATATCGAAGCAATAGTCAATGCAGCAGCCATGGCTTCAATAAAGGATCACATATATTCACTAAAAAAATCAGATAGCTCTGCAGAAAAGTCGAAAGTTGACAAAAATAATCACAACAAACCATCAGCAGACAATACATCACAATCTATTAAGTTAAGGATAAGTATGACACATTTCGAAGAAGCACTTAGAAAGATAAAGAAAAGAGAGACTCTATTACCCTCGTTAAGTAAATAGTGTCAATTTATTATCTTATTTTATTTGCTTCTTTTAATATTATTTTGTGACTGCTTTCTCTGATCTAAAAGTTAATACAATTTGGTCAACTCTTCTCTTACTCCTATTCAACTAACAGCAGCTAAGAATATGATTCCCCATTTTTATAACAGGGTTTCGAGTCCATCTCCTGTACTTAATTTGAAGTATAAATCATATACGCAAAGTGCGGTCGATGTAACTTTTAAGATTATATCTTCCTTATCTTTTTATCTGAGGTTTTGGTTTGTCATCAATTCTCACATCATTTGCACCATGATAGACTAGAGATTTCATAAAGCGAATATGATAACAAACTATAATACCGTCAATTATTACCAATTCAAATCAACTTAGTAAGAAAATGTATTAATAACGACATGTGACAGACAATTTGCCTCATTATTGTTAGTAGAAATTAATCGACAAGAGTCTAATCTAGAAGGCAAGTAGTTATAATAAAAAGAAAACAATATCGTTATTGAATCAGTGACTATAATAAGTCCAATTATTCAAATTAAATTAATATCAGAACTAGATCATGTAGGAACTAAATGGTTAAAGTAATTCATTTCATAAATTTTAGAAATTATTATAATTAGCTTATCTAAGGCCTGCTCCTAGATTAATTATTCGATATATCTTGATTTTTTTTTCCTAGTTAGATAATTATTGATTTATATTAACATGGAAAGTTGAATCGTAATTTTTGATTAAAATGAGATAGTAGAATTTGGTCAAATTTATTAATTTTGGTGTACAACAATCGAATTTCAAGACAAAGTTTATTAATTTAAGAAGACCAAAATTTATTGCCAATGATATCTCCACATTCGATTCTTGTGGTGGATGACGAAGTAGAACTTGCAACTCTTTTTAAAACATTTTTAGAAAATCAAGGTTATGATGTGGTCTCTTTTACCGACCCGGTATTGGCTCTTGAATATTTTAAGGAAACTTTCGATAAACATTCATTGATAATAACAGACCTTAGAATGCCAAGTATATGCGGAATAGATCTTGCAAAGGAGATAAGACAGATTAATAGCAAGGTAAAAATTTTTCTGATGACGGCTTTTGAGATTCGAGATTTGAAAGATAACGAGGATTTTAAACAGGCAAGAATAGATAGACTACTTCAAAAACCCGTTCGTTTCGACAATTTAGAACAAATGATTAATGAATCGTTAAACGTGCTCAACATACAATAACAAATATAAAAAAATAGAATCAATTAGCTTTGTCTATATTTTTATAGTCATCGCATGGCTGTCAACTATTTTTTGTTGAAAGTCCTTTGATATCTTGCCAAAGTCTTTTTGATGATACATACAAATGACCTTTAGATTACTGTCAAATTTTGACAGTCGATTGGATTCATATTCTAAAAGAGTTTGTATCCTTTGTTTGAAAAGAAATGCACCCACATCGCCTAACATTGAAATTCCCTTTTTACCTATTTTTTCAGCATAGTTGACCCTTTCTTCCATATTTTTCCAAATGGATTCTACATAATCATGATCAAGATATCCTCTTAAAGAATCAACAATTATTAATGATTTTTCCTCCTCTTTGAGCAAATCTAGATCAGCGGTCCAATTATTAAATAGTGTTTCTCTAACAGAATTCTCTGTTTCATAGAATGGCATGATTTGTATCAATTCATTATCATTGATTTGTTTTTGAATATAATTAGAATAGAATTCTCTTAGTGTAGCAAGATCGCTATAAATAAGCAAATAATGCAATCCATATTGACTTTGTGAAATAGTCTTAGCTGCGTCTCTTGAGTTCATTTGTTGGCTCTGATCATTAGGTGAAACTAATTACCGTCACCATTGAGTTGTTTATGCATGATTGTTTATTAATACTGACTTAATTCCATCCAAAATAAGGTCACGATATTTGTTCTAAGTTTGTAAAATCTGTCTATTTGTCCGGCTAAGTGATTATGATGGAAGACTTTAATTTCCGATTTTAGTTTTATCCAATCGAAATCCTTTCTCCAGAGCAATTCTTTGAATCAATGCCAACAAACTATAAAATCCCATAGTAGGGAATTAATAAATTGATATAATGAGTCCAGAAAAATCCTTCTGAAATGACAACAGCACCGTTTTACGTGAAATCGTAATGGAAGGGCGGTTTGGGTGTTACATCCAATTCCAAAAATTTCAGTCTTGGCCGTAAAACAATAGAGAGGAATGCTGAATATGAAATGGATTACGATTTTCCTGTTCAATTTTCTGGTAAAGTAAGGGGTCCCGCTGTTTGTTAGGTCTGTATGGGTGGCTTGGCAGCTTGTTTAATGCAAACTATTGTAATTCATGCTACATCAAGGAGCATCCAAATCGAAGCATTAACATTGACGTAGAAGGTGATGTTAATTTGCGTGGTTTTACAGATTAGATTCAAATATTAGGCCTAGGGCCCAGCAATTTAGAGTAAATCTCAAAATCAATAGCAATACTGCATCAAAGGAACAGATAAATGAACTTTATGAAATTGGAAAAAAGTTTTCTCCTGCATTTGACACCCTATCTAATGGGACTTCAGTTGTTATAGTCCGTTCTTAATCACTTGAAACCGCATAATAAAACAACAATTTAAAACATATCTAAGTTACTACGCTCTAGATTCAAAACTGCTTTCGTATATAGGTATAACTTATCCCATATATTGGATAACGACATAAAGATATGGGAATGACAGTATTGATGTTTGGTAGTGGAACTTTGACAAAAACCTTAATGACCAAAGAATTATTGTAATAATACAGGTGATCCATAATATCAAAGTATAGGACTTTTTATGTGTTCGAATGTCGATCAAATATAATGAATTCAATGCCATTTTTAGCATCGTTACCTTTTTTTAGTTAATGTGTTTATACATGGGTGTTGAAGCCCAATTGTGGTCTGCTTAAGAAAAAACAAACAAATCCACAATTAATGACAACTCTACTAATTCTTTATTAACTAGAATAAAAATTTTTTAACTAACACATAATGCTTCACGAATCGATGAAAATATGTCAAAATTTTCAAATTCTTTAATTTCTGAATATCAGTAGCGTCGACATCTTCGAGTCCGATTAGGGAGTCATTTTACCAAAATATCGGTGATATTAATCCACTTTATTTAGTAATCTAGATATATGAATGGACTAAGTTATTCTGAAATCGTTTCAAAAGAATTGCGGTTTGTAGGTGGGGAATTACCAAAAGAGCCAAATGACAAAAGCAATCTCACAACATTTTAAGAATCCATTTGTGACAAAATAGAGAACATTCTGAAAAAAATCCGGGGTTTGATGAAGAATTCTGTAAATGCTCTTTTGAATACAACTTAATCAATGTTGGATTCACTCATAACATATACAAAAGAAAAACTCATCGGCCTCCTTAGAAAATATTAAGCTGCCAAGCCACCCATACAGACCTAACAAACAGCGGGACCCCTTACTTTACCAGAAAATTGAACAGGAAAATCGTAATCCATTTCATATTCAGCATTCCTCTCTATTGTTTTACGGCCAAGACTGAAATTTTTGGAATTGGATGTAACACCCAAACCGCCCTTCCATTACGATTTCACGTAAAACGGTGCTGTTGTCATTTCAGAAGGATTTTTCTGAAGAGACTCATACATGGTTTTCAGCATTTGAGTATTTACTCTAATAATTATAGTATCATTCTTGCTATCGTTCATGTAAATACTACAGAAAAACGCAAGATAGTATTCTTTATTGACAAATAGAAGAAATAACAATGGAATATGTATTACTGGTGTAAATAAATGCACTAGTTGTATTTTATGCTTTTCTGCATAATGCCTGTCGGTTATCTTTGGGACTTCTGTTAATCTATGTTTTTTTCTTTTTATCTAATAGTTACAAACTATGTCTTTCTTAAAAATTTCAATCTGTTCTTCAAAATCACCTATGGGCCAAAAATGTATTCGTCTTACTCCAGCGTCATAAAAAGCGGTTATCTTTGTATGCACTATTCGACGGAACCAAAAAGAAGTGAATTTTCTAACTTTTGTGCAGGTTTTCCTAATGCCGGAGAAAGAATGTCTTTTACCATTTTTTTAACTTTGTACCTGTCATTATCAATATATCCAAACATCGACATAATAGAATTTTCAAATGATTCAGTATGTTTGCCCAATCTTTTTCCATATGATAAAAGCATATTCCATTTCTCTGTGAACTTATCTGGTGTAATATTGTAAGCAGATGCCATCCAACCGTCACCATATTTTGCAACTCTTTTTAGACCTGCTTCAGATGACATATCAAACGGGCCCGGTGGGCTTCAGGACGTTATCAGTCCTTGATATGGGTTCTGTTGAGGTGTATTATTGAATAGTTCAAATTATTATGCGAACTCAATGATTTGATTACTCGATCTTAATTGAAACACTATTTAGTTTTTTTTAAATAACAATCTTATCTTTGCTTCTATGTTGATGTGATTACTTAATCAATATTTATAATCTCCTGAACATATAAACAAGAGAAGAAAACAAGAAAATAATTTTAATATCAATAGGACAATCCTATTTTTAAGAAAATCGGAATTACTGACAAGGAATATTGTATACGTATGAAGATAGTGTCAATACTTGTAATATTTTAGAGAAGATAGTCATCTGTTTGTAATTATGATTGAGCTCCGAATTTGACTATCTAGGATAAAGAATTATTGTGATTAGTCTCTCATGAGTTTCATTTAAAAGATACATGAGAGTTTCGTCATCAAAGTCAATAGCTTGTACACTTGACAAGTTCTATTTACGTTTCTATACTATGTGCCCACAAGGTATTTCACCAAACACCTTTCGTTCAAAATATATTATGGATAAATATGGTCTGGATAGAATGAGATTTCAGTTACTTTAACTGTTCACAATATTATTACTGTTTATTGCTGTTGATTATAACATTCATCAACCATTTTTCAAAGTTTTTCACTTCTTACCAGTTACAAAACGAGCATATCTAGATGTTTATAATATCATCTGATTGTGTGTAAATATTGTTCATACCGTATCATAATTGGTTGTAATGATATTAAAGTGACTGTGAAGGTTGCTAAAACTGGCATCTATTCTGCTATATGGTTTCTGCTCTCGCTTGAGGATTTTTGTTATTTTGGTATCTACATACATTCCCAAATAATTTATCATAGGTTAAAAAGCCGTTCGCCAGTACTATATCTTAAATAATAGATAAATGTTCGAATAGGTAGATCTTCCAATGGAATCTGCAATATATGTCAAGCCTATTATGATGATGTTTTTGCTAATTATCATGTATTCCGTTATTTTATCAGATAATATACTACCAGTTGGAAACGTAAGAGCAATAAAGGAGGGCGATAATTATTCTCTTGGTTGCGGTAGTAGCTTAACAAATGATAGCAAAGTTGCATATCACAGATTAAACCAAATTCTATCTATTCGTGGAATGATGAATCTGTCAGATTCAAACATCAACTTGAAGCCTTTTATGATTCTGCCATCCTCTGTATTAACGACACAACCTGCATATAGCCAGTTTGTAGTTGATTTGCTAGATGTAAAAGGAAGAGTGCTAGCTCATTACCCTATTGACATAATAGTATCTACGGCAAAAGTTGAAGAATGGAAAAATATTGCATACATTTCAGAGACAGTGCCATATAACCCATGTACGACAAAAATCACCTTAAACAAAGACGATAAAGAATTGACATCCCAAGTTGTTTCACCTAATGCCCCCGAAATAAAATCTATCAACATTAGCGATGGTAATGGTAATCCCCAATTAATTTTTCCTAGAACAAGCAATATCTCCGTTGAGTGGAAAGCACAAGATTTGGACAAAGACGACAATTTAACGTACTTATTGCTTTACAGTAATAATGGAGGGCAAACTTGGCCCATGACGATAGCCGACGATATAAAAGAAAATTCGTTAACATTTAATGCAAGTTCCTTGCCTGGAAATAGCGCCAATCTTTCGCAAATCAGAGTTATTGCTACTGATGGCGTCAATACAGGTATACGTGATTCCGATCCTTTCAGTATTCCTATTCTAAATATGGGACACTAGTGTGGTAGCCCATGCATATCATTATTATTTGAGCTCAGGAACCGCTGAGTAAAGGTATGAGTTTGAGTAAGGTATTTCAATTTTCTTATGGCCTATTATATTATAATTGGCTGCAGAATACCGAAAACAGGATATTACCTACTACAATTGTACTTGGCTAACTTCGAATACAAAGCAAAATTTCTGAATTTGTCATATTAGGGTTATCTACCTGCTATCTAATCTTAAACTTTATCTGATATAGAACATAGATTGTACCAATTTGGAATCTGCTATTAATTTATCAGGCATATTGTCAGTGTTTTTTTGTATTGTTGATATACTGAGAATTTAATTGGATCGTCCATAACTGCACCCTCTCTGTCCCTTTGACTTCACATTTAAAGTATCTAAAACCCTTAGTCAAATTTCCTATCCATAAAGATATCATTGTATATAGTGGTGATTGTTCGGCTTTTATTGATGAAGAGTTGACACTGTTCTGGCTGTTCATGTTATTTGTCATCTGTTAAGATAAATTAAAAATTATTGTTGTTTGAATAATTGTATTATTTATACACAAATAATACAATTCTTGTTATTGTCAAACTACCTGTTCCTACTACACCCTGACGTTTATTGTCTTGGAAAATCCGAAGTTACCTGCGTTATCCTGTGACCTAGCCGTTAAACGATGTGTTCCTCTTGTAGGAATATTCACTATGACCGACCAGCTAGTTGTACCTGTTGCAGTTACATATATGCCACTGTCAACTTGTACAGCAACATTGTTTATTCCACTGCCACCAGTATTATCTTGTGAAGTGCCCGATACAGTCAGGTTTCCGGAGGGTACTTTTGCATTATTTTTTGGATTTGTAATAGTAACTATTGGTGCTATTGTATCTGCTACACTTGTGGTTGTACCTGACCTTTCATCTGACAGAGTACCTATATTACCAGCGTTGTCCACAGCAGCAACTCTATAGTAATAGGTGGTTGAAGGTGTTAGACCTGTATTCATATATGAGTTGGTGGTTGGCGCTGCTACTGGTAAAGTTGTACCAGGAGTTACCGTAAATCCTGAAACTGTACCTCTATATACATTGTAATGGTTAATGTCTGGTTCTATATTTGCGGTCCATGCCAAGTTTAGCTGAGTTCTACCTGCTGTACCAGGATCTAATAACCTAGCAGTATAGGGTCCATTCCTATTGTTAATATTCCATCCAGACCCTGCCATATAGAATATTTTGCCGGTACGAGTAAGGGCAGTATGAATTGCGATAGTAGATGTACTACTTTGTACAGGTAGCCAACTACCATTACTTTGAGCATATGCTATCTGAGGATTAGTACTACCACCGACACTACCACCGACACTACCACCACCACCAACAATGCCATTCCTATCCTTAAACAATAATGAAGCTAAACTTCCCTCTCCTGCGAACCAACCTAAAGCAAGAACGGTACCTCACGCCCCAAGTATCTCCAAGAACTCTCTTCTGGATATACTGCGATGGCCAGTCATAATAATGGGAATCCAAATAAAAAAGTAGTATGAAAATTTTGTAATAATTACCTCAAGTTAACAATTTTTGTAGCAGTCCATAGCGATATAATAATAATTATTAGCATTATTAGACTCTGGATAAGAGATGTTCTAATGAATATAAAATACCAAAAAGATAGAATTTTCTCTAGAAATTATTTGAATGTTGTTTTTTCGCATGTATTTAGACAATATTTTATGTCTTGTGGTATCTCTACTACCCACATACAATATATGGTGAGAACACTACCTTGACATCCTTTTGGCACCTTCTAAGGATGCTCGTGAAATATTCAAAAATTGGTCATTGATTCCGGCTGCTTTACTGTCTTCACCTGCTATTTATTGGCCACTTTTGATTGCCGGCAGTCGTCGCCTCCTCAGCCTCCTTCTCCTCTGTAGTAAATGTTATTCTGGTCTATGTGTTGGCTTACACTCTTTTGTCATTTATTTTGATTTATCATCGTCGTCACCACTAGCCCTCCGGATAGGCTTGCATAGGAATTAAGTTTGTTTCCATGTTCAATGGCGTAAATGCATAAATGTTTGGGCTTGTCAATTGTGATCCAATAATATTGATAGGACTAACCGCAGGCATATTGTCAATAGAGACACCTTTAAGGTAGAACGAAACTTCTCTGACATTATCGTTGTTTACTGGGGGTTCGTCAGAGCCAGAGCCAGAGCCAGATCCTGGAAAGATATTAGTGCCTTCCCTCTGGTTTAAGATTCCAGAAAACTTATCAAATAACATCGATCCAAGTCCAAATGGAAGTTTGTCAGAGCCAGAT
>Ga0181465_100247_pt1 | contig 19310 bp, 23 predicted proteins | sample InSIn3gowninarea_FD_119076 | JGI IMG/M metagenome (GOLD analysis project Ga0181465, IMG submission 119076) | Clean room microbial communities from NASA Spacecraft Assembly Facility at Jet Propulsion Laboratory, Pasadena, California, USA -... ... | reverse complement strand
CTACTAAAGTGAGGCTAAGTTCAGTACCGAAGTTTTCTGCAAAGAGCTCGGCCGTCTCAGGCTCTTCAAAACTCATTAAGACACTTTCAAGCCAAGTTTCACCTGTCCCTATTTCTCTAAAGAAGTTCACTCCCGAAGATAGTTGAATCAATGCTTGAATCAAATAAATTGGACCAAAGAACAAAAGCATAATAAAAAAGAATTCGGGGAAGTGACGTTTACTCAATTTAAACGTATGATCCAAAATTTGCCCAAACCTTTTCGGTTGATTAAAAAGTTTATCCATTTTTCTCCTCCCTTTCACACTTACACAAACATTTTAACATTATTGTAATGAATTGCGATTTATTTCATTATTCTTTCTATTTTATTTGACACGCTCCAACAGATACTCATTAAAAAACCGTCCGTTAGCTGTTAGGACGGTTATCTACAATGGTTCACTTCTTTTTTTTCTTGGAAAATGAAATAAGAAATCGTAATGAGCGCATCGATCTTTAAAATAAGTGTCCATACACCGGTAATTTTACCTAATAATGGATGGTTAAACAACCCTATTCTAATCAAATGATGAAAAAATCTTCTGAATTTTTCCTGAATTCATCTCTTTTACGTCACGAATGTCGAAAAAAAGACTAAAAATCGCCATTACAGCAATATACAAGGCAACGTGCATGGCAAATTCTTTCCCTTGCTGAAATGCAAAAGCAAGGCCGAACTTCTTCTCATCCTCCTCTTTTTGTTCCACCTATTCACTTCGCCATTTTAATTTGTTCGCTTACTTCTTGAGCATTCTCTCCGAATCAATGACGATATGGATCTTTAATCATTTCTTCATCCGTTTGATTTTTCTCAATCAAGCGAAGAATGGACTCCCCATTCAGCTCGCCCGCAACTTCAGATGAATTAATGTTTTTTAAGCGAGCTTTCTCTACACAAGTCCATTTTAATTGCTAAATGTGATCGGTTCAGACTCTTTTGCTTCAAGAATAGCTTGAATCTCTTTTAATTTAAAACCAACCTTTTGTACAAATGGAATAGTCCGTTGTAAATCAATAGAATCATAATAACGAAGAGTTCGTGATGTAATATTTGTTTGTTTTGACAGATCTCGTATGGTGATCATCATTTTTTCACCTCTCTAATGTTTTATACACCCTTAGTATACAAGTTGACGCAACGTTCACTTCAAGTATCTTTTTAAACATTCGAGCCTATTTTTTGTCTACGCTCATACATATAATTGATAATTCTTTTTATAGGAGTGAGTGACTTGTACAGTCCATTTGTATATCGAGGATCGAAGCAGCAAAAAAAAAGCTTATTAAAAGTAATTGGGGAAGGAAGTGTAACGATTGAACCGAATCTAGCACAATTAACATTAGGGGTATTGACTGAGGACCCTTTTCTTACACACGCTCAAGAACAGAATGCAGCAACGATGACAAAAATAAACGAAGCACTACACTCGATTGGAATCAAGAATAAAGACGTGCAAACAATCGATTATTCTGTACAACCTATTTACGATTTTGTTGACGGTAAGCAAATGTTTCGAAGCTATCGCGTCGAACATCTCATTCGGGTAACGATTGAGCAAATTGAAAATGTCGGTTTAGTCGTTGATCGAGCAGTAAGTGAAGGAGCGAATCGTGTATTAAGATTAGATTTCTCTGTAGCTGACCTTACCTCATCTGAAGAAAAAGCATTGTCTCAAGCGATACTAAACGCACATGCCAAAGCCGAAGCGATTGCCAAAACTTTAAAAGTTCGTCTAGCAACGATCCCGACAACTGTGACTGAGATCCCCCGTCAACCAAACGGAGCGATTCCTTTTGAAACAGCTACGCTCCTAAAATCATCAACATCGATCCAACCAGGAATATTAGAAGTAAGAAAAACAGTATCAGTCAAATATGACTATGTTTAGAAAGATTGTTTGCTTCGATTGGCCTTTTCGCTTCAAATTTCCTCAAGTATGTTCCGAAAAGTCTTATGTTCAAGGCGATAAATAAATGTTATAATGTATTAATGTTTAACGAAAGCGGAGGTAGTGATTGACGCCATGAACTTAACAAAGGAGAAGTCAAAAACCGTGAATGTAGAAGATGTATTAATTGCCTATCAATGTTTGAAGGATGTTGTGGCACATACACCTTTGCAAAAAGAAGAACGATTATCCGAAAAATATGATTGTCATGTGTATGTGAAAAGAGAAGACTTGCAACACGTACGTTCATTTAAATTGCGTGGTGCGTACTATAAAATTAAAACCATTGAAAAGAAAGCTCGTAAAAAAGGAGTCGTCTGTGCAAGTGCCGGAAACCATGCGCAAGGGGTTGCTTATGCATGTGCTCATCTCGGCATTAAAGGAACGATCTTTATGCCGCAAACGACACCGAAACAGAAAATTGACCAAGTTCAAATGTTTGGGCGTGACAATGTAGAGATCGTTTTAACCGGCGATACTTTCGATGAAAGTTCCGCTCAAGCCAATGAATATGCTAAAAAAGAAGGCAGAATATTCATCCATCCTTTCGATGACCATGATATCATTGCTGGGCAAGGAACAGTCGCTGTTGAAATGATGAACGATATTCATGAACCAGTAGATTATGTGTTCAGCAGTATCGGTGGCGGCGGTTTAATGGCTGGTTTAAGTACGTATGTAAAAAATGTATCTCCTCATACAAAAATGATCGGTGTAGAACCATCAGGTGCAGCAAGTATGAAAGCTGCTTTTGAAAAAAAAGCAGTCATCTCGCTCCCTTCTATCGATAAGTTTGTTGATGGGGCTGCAGTGCAACGTGTCGGGGACCTTGCGTTCGATCTTTGTCAAAAATATATAGACGATATCATCATCGTTCCTGAAGGGAAAGTATGTACAACGATTTTAGATATGTACAATAAACACGCGATTATCGCCGAACCTGCTGGTGCTTTGCCAGTCTCTGCTTTAGACTTTTATAAAGATGAAATTAAAGGTAAAACAGTCGTTTGTATTATTAGCGGTGGGAATAACGATATTGGCCGTATGCAGGAAATTAAAGAAAAGTCGTTAATTTACGAAGGTTTGCTTTATTACTTTATCGTCAATTTCCCACAACGTGCAGGCGCTTTACGCGAATTCCTAGATGAAGTATTAGGACCGGACGATGACATCACGACATTTGAATATACGAAGAAAAACAATAAAGAAAGTGGTCCAGGACTCGTCGGAATCGAGCTGAAACGTAAAGAAGACTACGCCGGCTTAATCAAGCGGATGGAAAAGAAAGGATTCCCTTATACAGAAGTGAACAAGGATAGCACATTGTTCCACCTATTAATCTGATCCTAATCAATGAAGGCACCCGACGATAGCGGGGGTGCCTTCTTTGTATAGATCACGCGGTCGTTTTGAACATAGAGGGAGCATTACCCTAGATGGAGGAGCGATCTATTTGGGCGGAAGTGCGAACAATTATACCGTTTTTCGCACATTTTTCCGTAAAAGCGCACAGGTTACGGAGATTTCCATCAATTCCAGAAGTAGCAGCGCTCCAGATGGAGGAGCGATCTATTTGGGCGGAAGTGCGAACAATTATACCGTTTTTCGCACATTTTTCCGTAAAAGCGCACAGGTTACGGAGATTTCGATCAATTCCAGAAGTAGCAGCGCCCCAGATTGGGGAGCGATCTATTTGGGCGGAAGCGCGATCAATTATCCCATTTTTCGCACATTTTTCCGTAAAAGCGCACAGGGTTACGGAGGTTTCGATCAATTCCAGAAGTAGCAGCGCCCCAGATTGGGGAGCGATCTATTTGGGCGGAAGCGCGATCAATTATCCCATTTTTCGCACATTTTTCCGTAAAAGCGCACAGGGTTACGGAGGTTTCGATCAATTCCAGAAGTAGCAGCGCCCCAGATTGGGGAGCGATCTATTTGGGCGGAAGTACGAACAATTATACCGTTTTTCGCACATTTTTCCGTAAAAGCGCACAGGTTACGGAGATTTCGATCAATTCCAGAAGTAGCAGCGCCCCAGATTGGGGAGCGATCTATTTGGGCGGAAGTACGAACAATTATCCCGTTTTTCGCACATTTTTCCGTAAAAGCGCACAGGTTACGGAGATTTCGATCAATTCCAGAAGTAGCAGCGCCCCAGATTGGGGGAGCGAGGGACCAAAACTTGTTCGCTCTATCTCTATTATATGGAATGATCAATGACTTGAAAAATGAAGAAGGATTCTACCAAATTTTATTGAAATCATTAACAATATCTAAATGGAGTTGATAAGATGATCATTAAAAAACGCGGAAAACCAATAAGATTACTTAAATTAGAGGCATTGGTACGTAGGTTATCAACAAAAAATCAGAAATTTTTCCAGGTTGAGAAAGAGTTAATTAGTCGAAGATCTGGAAATCGCGGTGAGAATTCGATAGACTATCACTTAACTTTTTTACCAAAAAATGAATACTTTATTCTTCATGATCTCCGCCTAAAAAACGCTTCTGGTTACTTCTTTCAAATTGATACATTAATCCTCTCCCCCTACTTCTTTACGATCATTGAAGTAAAAAACTACTCTGGTACAATTCAGTTTGATCATTATTTCCACCAACTTATTCAAATGTATAATGGTGAAAAAAGAGCTTTTCCGGATCCAACATCACAAATTAATCGTCATCAAGTGCAGCTAAAAGAATGGTTGCATGCCTATACCTCTACTCTTCCTCCAATTGAGCCTCTCATAGTGATAAGTAATCCCTCCGCCATCATAGAAACGACAAGTCATCCGTTCCACTTCAAGCATATTACTCATAGTATCAATATTGAATCTAAAATAAAATTATTTCATCAAAAGTATCAAACGGCAATTTTATCTAAAAATGAATTAGAACAAATATCTAATTTATTGATCAATAATCACACTCCCTTAAAGTTTGACCCGCTTGCCTATTTTAAAATTGATCGTCAGGAGCTACTAAAAGGGGTTCATTGCCCAACTTGTACCTTTTTACCAATGACACGTCTCCATGGAAGGTGGAAATGTCCCTCATGTAAGTTCATCTCTAAAAAAGCACACATTGATGCGTTAAAAGATTATTCTCTTCTTCTTGGAAAGACAATTAGTAATAGACAGATGTGTGAATTTCTATATTTACCCTCTCGATTTGTGGCCAACAGGTTGCTTCACTCTATGAATCTGTCACATTCCGGTGGCACAAAATCAAGAAAGTACTTTTTAAAATAAAACTTATTCCATTTTCTTGATCTGAAGGGGGAAATTCCCAAAAATAGAGAAGCACACAAATTTCGGATGAAATCGCTCAATTATCAGTAAAAGCGCACAGGTTACGGAGCGATCTATCTTAGAAGAAGCGCAGCGCACATTTGGGAGGAGCGATCTATTTGGGCGGAAGTGCGAACAATTATCCCATTTTTCGCACATTTTTCCGTAAAAGCGCACAGGTTACGGAGATTTCGATCAATTCCAGAAGTAGCAGCGCCCCAGATGGAGGGCGATCTATTTGGGCGGAAGTGCGAACAATTATACCGTTTTTCGCACATTTTTCCGTAAAAGCGCACAGGGTTACGGAGATTTCGATCAATTCCAGAAGTAGCAGCGCTCCAGATGGAGGAGCGATCTATTTGGGCGGAAGTGCGAACAATTATCCCATTTTTCGCACATTTTTCCGTAAAAGCGCACAGGTTACGGAGATTTCCATCAATTCCAGAAGTAGCAGCGCTCCAGATGGAAGAGCGATCTATTTGGGCGGAAGCGCGATCAATTATCCCATTTTTCGCACATTTTTCCGTAAAAGCGCACAGGGTTACGGAGGTTTCGATCAATTTCAGAAGTAGCAGCGCCCTAGATGGAGGAGCGATCTATTTGGGCGGAAGTGCGAACAATTATACCGTTTTTCGCACATTTTTCCGTAAAAGCGCACAGGTTACGGAGATTTCGATCAATCACCAAGGATATTGCCATAAAAAAAGCGATGTAGATTGACTACTTCGCTTTTTCTTTTATTCGTATCTTAATGCATCGATTGGGCTTAATTTTGATGCTTTATTTGCAGGCAAAATTCCAAAAATAATACCGATGAAGGCGGAAAATCCGATCCCAATCAGTACGACTAAAGGACTAATCGTAGCAGAAATGGGCGAGAGTAAAGTGATCAAAAGTGCAACGAAACTAGCAAATCCAAGGCCGATCAATCCACCCAAAGATGTTAATGTAACGGATTCAATGAGGAATTGTAATAAAATTTTTCCCCTCGTCGCCCCGAGTGCTTTTCTAAGACCAATTTCTCTCGTTCTTTCTGTCACAGACACTAACATAATATTCATTACTCCGATTCCCCCAACGAGTAAAGAAATTGCTGCAATGCTTCCAATGAACAATGTCATCACATTAATGATTGTGTCTAGTCCTTTTTCAAATTCAGAGAAATCAAATATGGTATATTTTCCATCTTCCAATTGTTTTTGTTCTGTGAGTATATCAGCAGCCAAATTTCCTATTTCGGTGAGGCGCTCTGGATCTTCGACGGTAATCGATAATTCTTCTATTTCATTCATCCCGAACATCATAGAAAGCACACCTCTTGGCATAAGTGCCTCACCACTCTCTGAAAAGCGAAACTGTTTCGGTACCGGGGATTCATAGATGCCAACTACTTTATAAGGCTGGCCATCAATGTCGATAATTTCACCAATGACCCTGTCTTGGTCTTTAAAAAAGTGATCTTTTGCATCTGTATCGATCATAACGACATGATTCATTCCTTCATGGTCCCGATTGTTGATGGGCCGTCCCTCGACAACTTGTATATTTTGTGCAGTAAAGTATTCTTCACTTACTCCTTTAATTTGCACATCGTTTTGCTGATCATTGTGTAGGAAAATCCCCATCCCTTGATTTGTAGCAAGGACATTTTTTACACCTGGTACTTGAGCAAGTGTCTCGATGTCTTTACTTGTTAGTTGCGGCTCTTCATAACTAAAACTAAACTCATCTTCTAATTGGTCCGGTTCATAATGAATCTCCACGACATTTTCATCGACATTAAATAATTCATCGGTCATTTGTTTTTTAGCCCCTTGACCAATGGCAACGATGACGATAACTGCAGCTACCCCAATAATAATTCCTAACATCGTTAATAACGAGCGAAGTTTATTATTCCATATTGAGGATAGAGCAACTTTAATACTTTCCCAAATGTTCATCACATGGCCCTCCGATCGTCTTCTATAATGAGGCCGTCTCGGATCGTAATGATTCGATTCGTATAGGCTGCAATATGTTCTTCGTGAGTAACAATGACAACCGTTTTCCCTTCCTTATTCAACTCTACGAAAAGCTCCATAATTTGTTCGCTCGTTTTTGAGTCAAGTGCACCCGTCGGTTCATCTGCCAAAAGAATACTCGGATTGTTAACAAGAGCTCGTGCAATGGCCACTCTTTGTTTTTGTCCACCTGATAACTCATTCGGTAAGTGATTCATCCGTTCACCGAGTCCAACCTTCGTCAACATTTCTTGTGCTCTTTTTGCTCTCTCTCGCTTCGGTACACCAGCATAAATGAGCGGAAGTTCGGCATTTTTCAGTGCACTTAATCGTGGCAATAAAAAGAATTGTTGAAAAACAAAACCGATATGCTTATTTCTTAAATAAGCAAGTTGATTCTCACCGGCATTCGCTACATTTTCACCGTTCAGCTCAAAAGTACCAGAAGTCGGGTCATCTAAAAACCCAATTATATTCATTAACGTCGATTTTCCTGAGCCTGATGGCCCCATGATTGCAACAAATTCTCCATCTTCAATCAATAAATCAATCCCGTGCAAAACTGGCACTTTCAGCTGACCATTCACATAAGTTTTTTTAATATTACTTAACTTCATCAATGGATGTCACTTCCATTCCATCATGCATCATTTCAGTCGGTGAAACGACTACGAGTTCGCCTTTTTTTATACCTTGTTTAATTTCCAAATATTCGTCATTCATTTGTCCTATTTCTACTTTTCTTTCCTCAAGAACGTGATCTTTTACGACAAACACAACTTTTTCATCCTCATTATCTACCAAGGCAGTATGCGGCACGACGAGCGACTTTCCATCCCCATCTATTTTAATTTCTAAAGAAACGTGAAAGCCTTGACGCAAATCTTTCGTGTCATCCGTAAGGGCAACTTTAAACGGGTACATCGTTACATTTCCTCCACCGCCTAGCTCTTCTGTATCACCTTGTTCTGATGGGATTTTAGACACAGATTCAACCTTTCCCTTCCATTCACGGTCTTTATAAACTTTTGGACGGATCAAAACAGATTGATCCTTTTTTACTTTGACAGAATCAAATTCACTCATTGTTCCGATTATTTTATACGGTTTGCTCGACACAATATGTATAATCGGTTCAGATAAGCCTGAGTCCGAAGCAACAACATTTTTTTCAACTTTTACAACCGTTCCATCGAGTTTACTGACGACAGTCATTTTCTTCATTTGATCATTTAATTCATTAATTTGCTCCTGGAGGGAAGTAATTTCCGACTTCGTGCTTTCATGTTGAATTTCCATCTCTGTTTTTTCTTTCTGTAATTCAGTAGCCCCCTCTTCTTCAGCATTTTTCTTCGCCGTAGCGATTTGTTTATTCATTTCATTGATTTGCTTTTCTTCTGTTTTTGCTCGTTTCTTTATCAAATCTCTTTCTCTTACTGCTTGGTTTAATTCCACTTGTAGTTTAGAAGAGTCGTAAACAATAAGTGGATCGCCCGCTTTTACTTCTTGATTTTCCTTTACTTTATATTCCTTAATATCCCCTTTTTCCGCATCGAGAAATACTTTCTGCTCATTTTCTGGTACGACCTTACCTGTAACGAGAATCGTTTCAATTAATTCCTTTTCAACTACTTTTTGGACAGTCACTTCTTCCTCCTTTGCTCCGCCTGCCATATTTGCCATACCTTTCATCACAACAAACCCAATGACTCCGACAATAACCAACACCCCAACAAGTGACAATATCCAAATCCATATTTTTTTCATATTGAACCTCCTAATATTTGAAAATATGATCGCTAATACTTACTAATCTCACTACGGGATGGTTTCATTCTCATAAAAAGAGACATAAGACCATAAAGAACCACTGCAATTACAAAAAATGTACCAATGAACTTGATCCAACCTAACAAATCATTTGGTAATCCCTCACCGCTTAAGATGCATAACCCGCATAAATAAATCCTCCTGCTGCACCGACAATTTCCTCAACTCTCAATTCTCGCTTTTTTGACATATGATCACTTCTACTCACTTTGTTCACTTCTTTTAAACGAAAGTTTCATCATGAAGTATGTAATGTGATAAACAATTGTTGCGCTGACGATAAACAGAACAATGTGCTTCGCCCAACCTAGGGGACTTACCGGAAATCCCTCGCTTCTAGAGATAGATCAACTAGCAAAAGCAAGCCCTCCAAAAATCGCCACACTCACTTCGAACAATTTACTTTTCAATTCTTCTTTTGTTTCCACTTCGGGTTGCAAAATACCTAAAGAAACTTGTCGAATCGTAAAATAAATGGTGAAAAGGATGGTAAAACCTAAACTCATGCTCCATTCATTGAATGGAGCATTTAATATGACGCCTCTAATGATCAAATCAATAAAAGCAACGGTTAACAACAGTATCGCTAATTCAGCAAATATTTCCTTTTGTAATCCCGTTACTCTTTCGTCTTCTGAACTTGTATATCCAAAGAAAAATTCGATGACTTTCTTTTTCTTCAAAAAATCACTCCTCCCAAAATAAATCATCTAATGTTTTATTGAGCGCTTTACAAATTTGTAAACATAATTTTAACGAAGGATTATATTTCCCTGCTTCAATTAATCCAATCGTTTGGCGTGTCACATTAACCTTTTGGGCAAGCTCTTGCTGTGTAAGTCTTTGTTCCACTCTAGCCACTTTTATTTTACTGACACCCATAAATTCACTCCTCTGTATGGCATGAATGTAATTTATATGTTACAATAAGAACGAAGGGTGGGCAATATATATATTACATTATGACAAATAAATATAACTTTTAAATGCAATGAAGTTCTTTTTCTTTTGTATGCTCTATTTTTACTAACTTATAATGAACAGCTAAAATCCCTATATGTACACGGCTATCGATGTTCCATTTATTTTTTATGTTAAAAATAATATTGCCCACTTTTCGTTTACTCATAAACAACTTTTGGGCAATGTCTTGATTGCGGTAACCTTTAGCGACTAAAATGGCAACTTCTTTTTCATCATTATTTAGTAAGCAGTCCATTTTATACACCTCTTTACAGCAGTATTATTTTGTATATCATAGAGCTAAATTAAGAAGCAATCTGTTGATAGGCTAACGCACAGGAAGGTTTTCTATTAAACTTTGTTTTATTTCCAATCCCTAATAACAATCATTTAATCCGCTTCACGATGAGCAATGACGATCGTTGTTCTATTCTTTTATAAACTAGTCTGCGCTTTTTGAATCTGCTTTTTTAGGAGTTGTATCGACATTTGCTGTTACTTCATCGAGTAAAAGAAACAAAGCATTGCGTAATAGAGCTCTAGCAATGGCGAATCTTTGACGCCGACCGCCAGAGAGATTGATGCCTCTTTCACTTAAAGCGGTTTCGTAACCACCTAGCATTTGAACTATTAAACTCAATTGGCTAATTGGAAACGTTCTATCCACCTTCCTTCCGTTATTTCTTTTTCTAAACTATAAGGAGGGTATCCTTTATCGTGCCAACGACAATCGACAGTCGTGCGAAACATAACTAAACATGTTTCTCCATTACGTTTATTAAATAAACATGCTTTTTCCTAGATCACTTGCTGTTCCAATTGGTCCGACGTTTGAAATAAATATAGCAAAAACGCTCAAATCGTTTATCGGAAGAAATAGATCTTTGACCAACACGGTATGCTCCCATTCCGACGACCCCCATAATAATAAATGTGATCGTTCCGCCCATGATTGGAGTAAATATTGACTCGATTGTTTCCCTTCGCATCCTGTTGTTAAAAATCCGCTTTAGTTGTGCTTTCCCATTTTCAGGTAGCGTTGAAACTTTCACTAGCCTGATCTCACTTAATGTTGTTGATAAGAGTCCTGTAAGCTTTGACATTTGTTCTTGATGTTACCTACTCGTAAAATAATAGTGAAAGGGATCGCTGATACCGACACAACTGTCATAAGAATATCGAGAATGAAAAAATAATGACCGTACCTGTTTACAGAAATGATTCCTAATATTAATTCAGCCATGTGGGATGGTCGAAGATTGGCAACAACGGACGTGTCATTTGTTACACACCTAAAATTATTTTATAATAATCATCTGCGTTACAATTTAATAACCGCTCCTAATACAACTTTTTGTCCGACTCAAACCAATATGTAGAAAAATAGAGCCATTAAAAACAGAATCTAGTACATATAAAATAGATCATTAAGCAACTTTTAAATTTGGAATTGTTTCTAAAATCTTTTTGTCGAAAAAAATCAAACTTTGGTGGAGAGGTTGCCAGGTCTTTGCATCTTGTTGCAAATATTCAAAACCCCGTTGACTCCAATAGACGCTTCATTTACCATTTTAGCTAAGAAGGTTATTTATAAGACCAAGTACTACATTAAGACATATTTATTTACTTTACAATTAGTTATCCGAATTTTGGGTATTTTCGACCACTCATAACGATTATTGTCTTGGGAAAAAAGAATGATGTCTTATTTAATAACCTTTTTTATTAAAATGTAGAAAGGGGCGGAATAATGTCAATCTTGCAAGCGTGGTATTTGGTTGGGAAGCTATTAAGAAAAAAGTAATCTTTAGATTGAATAAGGCTTAGGGTATTTTTTTCTATTGTTATACGCTTTCTCGATGAAGGAGTTTTTGTAAGGTGACTATGGAAAAAAGGGAAAAATTTCCATTAAATTACGAGCTTAAAACCGAGCAGATCCAACGATGTTCTTGCAAATTTTATACAAGTAAATCTATGTGATGACTGTACTTATTAAGGAGGGGAACAACAATGTTGGATTTTATAAAGAACCTAATGCTTTATCGTGGCCCACGTCCAAGACTATAAAGTTTTAAAAGAGCTGCCACTATATTTTTTAAGGACAGCTCTTTTTGAATTATTTTTTAACTGAATCTTTTTTCCTTTACTGTTAATTGTTCAATCCACTCGAGGTTCGGTTCATAACCAATTCCGGGTCCATCGGGGATTGTGATAAAGCCATTTTCGACAACGACTTCTGGATCGATAATATCTTGTTCCCAGTAACGGGATGACCCTGCTGTGTCACCTGGCAAAATAAAGTTGTCGAGAGAGGCTAATGCTACATTATGAGCTCTTCCGATGCCAGCTTCAAGCATACCACCACACCAAACAGCGATACCGTGTTCTTTACAAAGATCGTGTATTCGTTTCGATTCAGTTAATCCTCCGACGCGTCCAACTTTTATATTAATTATTTTACAACTGCCTAATTTAATTGCTTTGCGCGTATCTTCATAGGATAGAATACTTTCATCTAAACAAACAGGGGTAGCAATTTTCTTTTGTAGTTGGGCATGGTCAACGATATCATCCGCACCTAATGGTTGTTCAATCATCATTAAATCGAACTCATCTAATTTCTTTAATTGATCAATATCGTCCAATGTATATGCCGAATTTGCATCAGCCATCAGTGGAACAGTTGGAAATTGGTTCCTTATCTCACGGATGACGTCTACATCCCAACCTGGCTTAATTTTCACTTTCATACGTCGATAACCTTCATTCACATGTCGGTCGATTATTTGGAGTAAGTCATCCACCGTATCCTGAATACCTATGCTAATCCCTACTTCTATTTTTTCTCGCTTGCCTCCGAGTGCTGAAGCAAGAGAGATTCCTTGATTGCGCGTATACAAGTCCCACGTAGCACATTCGATCGCAGCTTTCGCCATATAGTTTCTTCGAATCGGTGCAAATAGTTCTGACACTTGATTTGGATGATCAATCTCTTTATTTATCAAGGTTGGAATTAAAAAATCTTCGAGTATGTGCCAATTTGTTTGAATGGTTTCTTCATTATATGTAGGTTCGGTAAATGCCCCTGATTCACCCCAACCACTATTTCCATCTTCGTCAATCACTTCAATTAAAAGCAGTTGCTTATCTTCAATCGTTCCGAAGCTCGTAGTGAAATTAAATTTCATTTTCATTTTCAACTGACGAACGATCACTTCTTTCAGCTTCAATCGAGACACCCTTTCGTTTTATTTAATTTTCAACGATTTTGTTTTTACTAACACATAATAATGCACTGGCTCATTCTTACTTCTTTCGAGTGACACAGCACTATATCCTTGTTCAAAAAGCGTTTGAAAAAGCGCTCTCGTTTTCGTTCTCCAATCAAGTGCTAGTTGAAGATCTTTAGTTTTTAACTGTTGAAAGTTGCGTGGAACTGGTATGAGCAATTGTTCATTTGTATACGTATCGGAAACTGCGTGATCTTCTAATAGTGGGAGCCCATTTGACGCTTCTATCCACGGGAATAGAACCGCTCCCCCGCTCGGAGTTCGATTTCTCTTTCTATTTAAAACGTGATCGCTATTAATCCACCAATCTACCTGGAAACGATCTGTTGGAAGACCCGCATTCAAACCATCTTCCACCTTACCATAACTATTTTCAATATATGTATGACAAATTGCGTGTAGCTTGGACAAATTTAAATAAGCATTACGCGTTTCTAAGGGATCGTATGTCCACGTTAACCGTTCATAACCTAAGGCATACGCTTCTTTTCTTTGTCTTTCTTTAATCTTTTCTCCTATTCCTTGTTCCTGAAAGTCTGGATGAATCCCTAAGTTGTGTGAGCAGAGGTACACTTTTCCGTTAGAGAAACCAGCAAAGCTATAACTAAAGCCGACTAACTTTTCTTCACTAAAAGCACCAATGACGAGCCCACCATTTCTTACAGCGGTAATCATTTGGTGGACTGGAATCGCATCACGCCCACCCCACACAAGTCTTTCTAGTTTATACACGTCGTTAAGTGTGTGAATATCGTTCAAAGTCCGTATATCCAATGTTACTACACTCATTGTCTATTCCCCTCTTTCTTGTAAGGTGTTTAACAATGTTTTAGTTAATATTTCGATTCCTGTGAGCATTGCTTCGTGGTTGAATGTCATATTGGGGTGATGCAATCCAGGTGATAATCCACATCCTAAACCAAGCATCGTCGCTTTTATGTTCGGCTTTTTTAACGTATAAAAATGGAAGTCCTCCCCACCTGTTGTAATAATTGGCTCAGCTAGCTTTTCTTCACCAATCGTTTGAACAATCGCCTTTCTCATCAATTTTACTGCATCTTGATCGACATTTGCTGCCGCTGTTGATGACCGAGCTTCAAGTTCTATTTTAATATCATATAACTTTTCTAACGATCGGGAAATTTTTTTTATTTTTGTCGTTAATTGTTCTAACACTTCATTTGTTTGTGCTCTTACATCTATACTAAACAATGCACTTCCCGGAATGATATTACTTGATTCACCACCAGCCTGAAATCTCGTCATTTTGGCAGAGTAAGGGACCATTGGATCTAAATGGATGCCTTTTATTTTATTCACTAGCATCGCACCGACTTCAATCGCATTCGTACCAAGATGCGGCCTAGCCCCGTGCACATCTTCCCCGATTATTTCACCCGCTATAAATCGAGCTGCACCGTGATGAATCGCCGGAGCTGCATAACCATCAGCTAATTCTTGAACCGGCCGTAAATGGACACCATACAAATAATCAACGTCATCTAACAGACCTTTTTTAATCATTTTCAAAGCACCGGTTCCTTTTTCTTCAGCAGGTTGGAAAATAAATTTAATCCTACCGCGTAACAGAACGGTCAACTTTTTTAAAAGGAGCATCGTTCCAATTCCCATCGTCATATGAGCATCATGGCCACATGAATGATTCGCTTGAAACGTACCATTCACTTCTTGCCAAAGTGCATCAATATCAACTCTTAAGGCAATGCACCTCTCCCCTTTACCTATTTCGGCAACAACACCTGTACAATCTGAAAAAGTTTGTACAGAAAATCCTCTCGCTTGTAAAAAGTCATGAATATACGCAGTCGTCTGATGTTCTTCCCAACTAATTTCGGGATTGTGATGAAAATATTCAAACAATGAAAAGATGGTTGACTTTAACTGCTCTAGATGTTCTTTCAATATATTTCTCTCCTGACAATCTAATTGTTTCTATTATAACATTGCTATTTATCATATTCGTAAAAATGGAAACATGATCCAAAACGCAACCTTTTTCGCCTATGGTAAAATGGAAAGAATGAAATGAACGGTGAAAAAACAGTTTTTTGGATAATTGTGATCATCTTATGCAGCGCTCTGCCCGTTCGTATTTCTTTATCTGTTTAATAACAGAAACCCTTATTAGAAGGTTTACTGTAAATAGGTTCCAGAACATTTAAAAAAAATGAACTACAAGGACGATGATATTCTTACACAATCGAAACATACGATTAATCAAAACTTTTATCATGATAGGGTCGTATTTAAAGATGAACCCCATTCGTATCTTTACAGTGTGAAGAAAAAAGGGAAAAAAGTCAATTTTGTGAAAAATGATCATATCTTTTCAAAAGGACATTACGGTAATATGGTTGATTTACAAACAGATGTGCTTGGTATTTAGACCATCGTCCGTTTGAATAGTTACTTATTGATAATTTTATGTTCATGAAGAATACGTGTCTATTTTGTATCATTATATGAGGAAGCAACTAATGAAAAGAAGGAGTAATGGACGCATGAAAATACTCGTTGTCGATGACGATCCACATATTTTAGAACTCATTAACATTCACTTATCACAGGCAGGCTTTATAGTTAAAAAAGCTACAAATGGCCTGGACGCATTTGAATCGTTAAAAGAAACGATCCCTGATTTAGCGATAGTCGATGTCATGATGCCAGGAATGGATGGCTATACGTTAACGAAAAAGTTGCGAGAAAAGGCCGACATCCCAGTTTTGTTGTTAACTGCGAAAGGTGAGTTAAAGGACAAAGAAAAAGGATTTCTTGCTGGTTCGGATGATTATGTCGTCAAACCGTTTGAGCCAAAAGAGCTCTTATTTCGAATCAATGCGATATTACGGCGATACGATAAAGCGATCGATACGTACATTCAAGTTGGCTCACTTATCATTAACAGGCAAAGTTACGAAGTATCTGTTGGTAAAAAAGTATTGCTTTTGCCATTAAAAGAGTTTGATCTTTTGTCTGTACTCGCTTCGCGGCCAAACCAAGTTTTTACACGCGAGATTTTGTTAGAACGAGTTTGGGGCTACGACTATGAAGGTGATGAGCAAACATTAAACGTTCATATTAAAAGACTTCGAGATAAATTAGCTAAGTTCGGCGATGAAATTGTCATTTCAACTGTTCGTGGAGTCGGTTACAAATTAGAGGTTTTGCAACCGTGAAGTCTCTTTATAGTAAGTTCATTTTATTAACACTTGGAATTATGGCCGTTAGTACATTGGTCGCATTTTTAACTGTCAACACGTATTACCATCAGCAACTTAAAACGAAAAACGATGCAAAAAATATGGGCATTGCTCTTCAAATGGCTTCGTATATTGAATCAACTGATGGGTTAGATCTTGAATCATTTCTAGAAACGGAGTCAGCAACAGGTTATAAAATATATGTAGTCGATGAAAAACGAAACCTCACAATGTACGGTGCCCCTTTTCGGATCGATAATCTTTCAGATCGAGCAATCGATCTCGTGTTAAGCGGTGAAATGTATCACGGCATGAGAGATTTACCAAATGAAACATTTGTCACTGGTTTTTTCTCAGATGAATCTGCCAACACAGTTGGCGTCCCGTTTCATTATCATGGACTGAACTACGCACTTTTTTTGCGGCCTGACATAAAGTTTCTATTTACTGAAGTCCATTATCTTCTAGGTGGAATGGTCATTATTATGGCAATCATTAGCCTGTTAGCGATGCTCATTGTCGCAAAAAAATTGATCGATCCGATTGTTGAATTAACAGCTGCGACAAGAAGAGTAGGTGAAGAACAGTTTTCCGAAACACTTCATATCAACCGGCAAGATGAAATTGGTCAACTTGCTCAAAGCTTCCAATTAATGACGAAGCGACTAAGTGAAAATGATCGTATTCGGAAAGAGTTTATTAGCGATGTGTCCCATGACTTGCAGTCACCGCTTTTAAACATTAGAGGGTACGCCAATTTATTGATGAACCCTTCACTTCCAGAAGAAGAGAGAAAAAGATATGCATCTGTGATTCATTCAGAAACGGAACGGCTTTCATCATTAACCAAACAGCTACTTTTATTAACATCATTAGATCAATTGGTTTCTCCGCTGAAGAGAACGACGTTTAGACTAGATGAACAAATAAAAGAAATTGTCCGACGTTACCGTTGGTTGCTAGAAGAGAAAGAAATGTCGTTATCGATGATGCTCGATGAAGTGGGAATTCAAGGGGACCCAGCTTTTTTAGAAAAGGTATGGGAAAATCTATTATCAAATGCTTTAAAATATAGTGAAACAGGTGGAGCAATTGAAATTAGTTTGGCCGATAGCGATGAAAATGTAACTGTGACATTTATCGATCACGGAATCGGAATTGATGAAGCATATCTTGTGCGCATTTTTGATCGCTTTTATCGAGTGGATGATTCTAGAACAGCGTCTATCACCGGAACAGGACTCGGCTTACCAATCGTCAAACAAGTCGTTCAATTGCACGGAGGAACGATCGATGTTCGGAAAAATGATGACAAAGGGATGACTTTTATAGTGACACTACCAAAATTGTAATGATTCGTTAATATTGCGTTCATGTTCGCAACTTACGATCAATATAGAACAAGAAAGCAATAGGAGGAATTTTTTATGAAACAAGAAAAATGGAGTATACTTTTCATTCGCCTTGCAGCGATTTTTTGGTTTAGTTGGATCTGTATTAGGGACCCATATGGCTGGATCAGGTTCATTTGCATTTCGACCGATCCACGCACATATTTTATTAGTTGGTTGGTTATCCATGTTTGCATGGGGAGTGTTTTACCGAACGTATCGAGTACGAGCTCAAAAGTTGATGAGCGCCCAAGGCTGGACAGCAATTTTTGGATCAATTGGTCTGACTGTCGGAATGTGGCTTCAATATATGCAACCTTTTGGAGTGAATCAAGCAGTCTCGTTAATTTTTTATATCGGTGGAGGAAGCATTTTACTAATTAGTTTTACCCTCTTTATTATTGTCACTTACTTTATTGAAAGAGATGTGAAACAACAATGTCAAATAGAAAATTAAAAGGAAGTCGCATTTGGTGGATATCTTTTATCATCTGGATTCTCCTTGCAGGTGTTCTATCTAGTGGAGCACCAGGAGCGAAAGAATTTGTCGCAGCTAATAAAGATGCAGGATTGCCCGCACATATGGAGTCGATCATTGCCGATCGCCAATTAGATAAGCACTTTCCTGACGATGGCGGTTTACCTTTATTTGCAGTCATTTCTAAAGAAGACGGATTAACAGATGAAGAATTAATTCGCTTCGCAGAAGCGATTGAGGCAATTGACATTGATGAAAAATATGGGGAAGTGGCTCCGGTTCCATTGACAGTGATGCCCCAAGAAGTAGTTCGGACATTTCTATCAGAAAATGAAAAAACGTTTTTCATTCCGATTCATTTAGATGAAACATTAGAAGGAAACGACTTGCATGCCGCTGTTTCTGAAATTAAAGAACAAGTCACAGTTGATCAAGAAATTGAGCTTTCTTGGACCGGTCCAGCAGGTATTGCGGCTGACGCGGTTGAATTATTTAGTAGTGCAAATATCGTATTACTTTTATCAACCGTCGGGTTAATTTTAGTATTATTGTTATTAATCTATCGTTCACCTCTCCTAACATTTATTCCATTGATCGGTGCAGCAATTGTTTATACTGTTGTTGATAAAATCATTGGGTTAACGACGAAAGCAGGCTGGTTCACAGTTGATAGTCAAGCTTTATCGATTATGACAATTTTACTGTTTGCAGTCGTTACAGATTATTCATTACTTATTTTCTCACGTTACCGAGAAGAGCTCCGAAAGCATGAATCGAAAAATGAAGCGATGCGTGAAACGATACGCCAAGTGAAAGAGCCTATTTTCTTCAGTGGAAGTACGATTATTCTGGGT
>Ga0181465_100243_pt1 | contig 19342 bp, 25 predicted proteins | sample InSIn3gowninarea_FD_119076 | JGI IMG/M metagenome (GOLD analysis project Ga0181465, IMG submission 119076) | Clean room microbial communities from NASA Spacecraft Assembly Facility at Jet Propulsion Laboratory, Pasadena, California, USA -... ... | reverse complement strand
GAAAATGATTTGCCTTCATTTGACGAGTAAGCATACAAAATACTGTCGCCGCTGCCAAACACCAAATGCAACGTATTTTGCTTGTCTTTTGTAAGGTTTGGCATTTGCCCAGTGCCTACTAAATAGGTCCCTTTCTCCTGAATACTTGTTTGTGCATTTGCTGTAAAAAGGGAAATTGATAAAACAGTTATGAGTATATATTTCATGGCTAAACTTTATCTATTGGGTTACGTTTTTTTTCACCTAATTGTTTAAAATGACTTGGTGTTAAGCCAGTAACTTTCTTGAATTGATTGGAAAGATGAGCAACACTGCTGTAACCTAACTGATAGGCAATTTCTGAAAGGTTTAACCTATTATAAATGATAAGCTCCTTTACCTTCTCAATCTTTTGGTTGATGATGTATTTTTCAATAGTAATACCTTCCACATCGGAAAACAAACTGCTCAGATAACTATAATCCTTGTGTAAAGCTCTGGAAAGTATTTCTGAAAAGTTGTGATGCTCTTCGTCCTCTACGTGATGCACTTGCTGAATAATGATGTTCTTTATTTTTTCTACGAGTTGTTGCCTGGAATTGTCCAATATTTCAAATCCTAATGCTGCAAGGTTGTTTTCCAGTAGCTCCAATTTGTCTTTAGGTATATCGTTGTGTGTTTTCACCTCACCTAAAGAAACGTTGCAGCTATCGATGTCCAGCTTTTGCAATTCCTGCTGTACTACGAGAATGCAGCGATTGCAAACCATATTTTTGATGTAAAGATGCATAATATAGTAGGTCAAACGACAAAGATATACAGGACTGCTATTAAGCTGCCTTTACAATTATCCTTAAAATGTAGTAACCATCTTCAAAAGAATATATTTCAAAGGACAGTTTCAGTTCAAAAAGGGCATATTTTTTTACTACATTGTTTTTCTTAATTGTTGGTTATGACAATTTTAGAACCTCAAGCTTTATTGCTTCTTTAGAAAAGCAGTTCATTGCTCTTTACCCAGAAATAGTATAAATGTGTAAAACAATTTAGTATATACTCGAGCTATATAGAAAGCTTTTAGTAAATTTACACATCTTACTAAATTTACTGAAAAGCAGTAGGGAATTGCTTTTTAGCCAACAGAAACAAGCTAAAGTATGCCCGTAGATTATTCTCGGTACCATCCGAAATGGAGTCTGATTTCTCACCTTGTAAGATTTGTTAGAGCAAAGGGAAAATGTGAGCGATGTGGCTCTTTTCACCTGACGCCACACCGGGTAACCGGATACAAAGTTTCCCTGGCTACTGTGCGTTTAGACCATGATAGAAAGAACAATGATTTTAGCAACCTGGCTTCGCTTTGTCAGTGGTGTCATTTGAAGCATGATAGAAACAGACATACTTACAGTCGGGGATATGGCAGTAAAGTTTTTTATGTTAATGGTTATCTTTTTACATTAGATGCCATTCGTCCACAAATTGTTCCTATCAAAAACATCAATGCAATACTATTTCATCTGTTCGTTAACCGTTTGTAACCTCCGGTATTTGTTAAAGCTCTGTTTAATGATATTGAACAAATCGCCTCAAAAGTTCCTGCTTGAAGTACGATGAACTAACTAAAAGGTCACTCTCTCTTTTTAAGAATTCTGAAGAGCATAGCAATTTCATACCCAGCTACTGCCATTAACAGATGCTTGAATGAATGTCCACTAATGGTATTGCCTAAGAGTTGGTAGATCTCTTTATCGTAGGTTTCTGCAAGTTTGGCAAAACCAAAAACCAAAAACATACAAACTATTTGTTTCGTGTAGTTGTTAGGAGATTTATACAGCCCCAAAAGGAGTGGTATTGCAACCAAGGGAAAGAATTGCACCATGGCATACGGGCGTAAGTCTCCTTTTCCCACCAGCTCGGTCCGTGTCCAATATATAACAGACAACACGCCAACTGCATTCAATATGAAAAAAGCCCAATAGCCCTTTTGCTGATGTACCAGGTCGTAAATGATAAAGGAGAACATAGAAATGAGAATAATGGATATCGGAATACGATCATACACTAACGACTGATTACTGGGCTGCAGGTGATAATAACCACTTCCTGCTGTGAGCAGCAGGAAACCAATGAAGATGGCAGTGCCAATAATCTTTAGTCTTTTTTCGGGTATACTGTTTACCATGTTTAGCCCTAATAGTCCTATCACTGCAAAAGGTAGGTTTGTTATTACGTTCAGGAAATTAGGTATGCCGAACATTGTTCTGTTGTCGGCAAATTGGTGATAGGAAGGGTCTTGTGGTATCGGTCCATAGATGAGTAAACCTACTATTACCAATAACGCTAAACCCGGCAATGTATAGTGCTTGTTTATTTTTATATGGAGCAAGTACATTATCAAAGAATTCAACTTATCTAAATATTAAATAGCCTTTATTGTTATATTCGGTCGTGCAGTGATATAAAATATACCTCGCTTTTTCCCGACGGATGATACGAAGGTTTGTATTTGATATAAGACCAAACCTCAAGTTCTTTCAAGCATTTATGATAAGTAGTTTTCGCACTAATTTTTGAAAGTTGCATTACCTCTTTACGCCTGATTTTTATTGGATTTAGAAAGTCGCCTTGCCTCAAATATTGATAAAGGACCATATAAAGGCATAAATGAGGCATCTTGATCCTGTCATCTGCAGCAAAATGATTAATTGGAATATTAAAATCATTCATTTGAATTTATATTAACGTTATTGCCTCTTAGCACTATCAATTACAACAAGTAAATTTCACTGCCATCGAAGCGGTTGTAGGATGGAATATACTTTATAAATCCATATTCATGAAGCTGACGAATATTCTTATAGTAGGTCCCTTCACAAGATATTTTTGCCAGACTCATTAATTCTCGTTTAGATACAACGAGTGGATTAGCAAAGTCATGTTCTTTGGCATATTGTATTATGGCAACAAACAAGCTGATGTGCGATGGAGCAATGCGGGGATCGTTGCGAATGTTGCTAATAAATACTCCCATCTTAGTATCCATACTCATTTTATCAGTTACCATGTGTGTTATTATCTTGTTCTAAAATTCTTCTTACATCTTCTTGCTTGTAATACAGCGTACCACCAACTTTTTTTGATCTGAGCTTCCCGGTAATACGCAATGACTGGATTTTCCCGTTAGAACAGTTTAACAGCTTTCGCACCTGACTTGTTTTTAGAAATTCAATGGATTCGTTACTGGATTGCTTATCATAACTTAAAATCTCTTTTATGTCATTTAATAACTGAATTCTGAAATCCTGCAAATCTTCCCACGTAACAACCTGCACCGCCATATTCTTTCAGTTTTGCTTGGTATTTACATTTTTCACTTCTGCACACTACGTTGCTTTTTAGCCTTCTTCGGCGTTTTGTCCTCTTCCTGTTTCATTGCTTTTGTTTCCTTTGGGGACATCTTTTCTGCCTGCTCTTGCTTTTGTTCCTGCTTAACAGATTGTTCCTGATTTTGAAACAGATCTTTTAAAGAAACCCGTTGACCGGCTTGGTTGTAGGCAGAAAGGGTTTTAAATGCTACGTTCGGAGTGATAAATAGCTTTTCTTCTTTTCCAGCAATCGCAAACGTCGCAGACTGCAGGTTACCCCGCTCCAACGATTTGATTAATTGTTGTTTGCTCTGCTCACCCGACAGCTCTTTAATCGGATATTTAGCCAATATTTTTTCAAGGCTATACCCAAAGTTTTGATGATATTGCTTTATCTCATAATTACCGTTTTGGGTGGTGCTTTTAAAATCCAGTTGCAGCCAGGCTCCATATTTTTCCTCTTGTTTATTAGTAAGTATTTTATGTACAGCACGACCTTCGAGCAGGTTATAGCCTTCCTTTAGTGTGATGGAACTGCCTTTGTTTATGTAGAACATTTGCCTTGCTTTGAGTTCCTGCTTATTGTTTAGCAACTGCAAATCGTAGCGGTTGAAGAAATACATGTCGGAATCATTGCCTTTTCTGAAATGTAAGGTTGCAATCACATCGTCCTTTCCAAAAGTTTTCTTTTGCGCTAATTGAAACTCCGGCGCTCCCTGGGACATTTTGTTAGCCAAATCTGCATTGAACGTATCACCAAAACCTGTGTTCTTTAGTTGTTCCTTCAGGTACTCATAATTCTTCTCGTTCATGGTATGATTTTTATAAGTTTTGAATATGCATTTTAAAGTGATTTTATCTTAAGCATCGTTTGGTGACTGACACGAAGTGTCAGCAAACGACTTCCTTCACTTTCTCCTATTTGAATAATCAGTTCTTTCAACTTCGGAACCGTAAACGCTGCGAAACCGAATACATAAGGTTGAGTGTAGTGTTTATCTGCTTTATTTAAGGGAGTTTTGTACAATGGGGTTATTTCACTTTGTTGTGTTGCCGTACGTTTCGCAGTTTTGATATCTTGTATAAAAAAGCGTGCGTAGGCAGGTGTAAACGAGATAGGTGATTTATTAGTTATCCCAATTTGCAACCAAACAATATCATTCTTGATAAAAATGTTATTCAGAGATAGCTTTATTTTTTCCGTCCACACATGTTTATGCAAGGAATGTCTTTTGCCTTTAATGGTGTTTGCAATTGTTGTGTAGGATGCTTCTGCGAGTAGTTGGTTCTTTATAATAGCTTTTTCTGTACTGTCGCCAACAAAAGAGAAATTTAGCACCGATGGTTCAGCAGTAAAATTGACTATAAACGAATAAAAGTGTCCGTCACCAGTAACAACTGTTACATTTGTCTCCTTGAAATGTTGCTCACCTGCTTTTAGTTGCAGAATATTTTCAACACCTTGTGCTTTTTGTGCAAGCACTGAGGAACTTCCTATATCCACGCTTTTTATAGAAAATGGAAATATCAAATTACTCGTCTTATCGTAACTGATCCCTATTCTATAAGCCGTAATGGCTTTAGGTAAGTACTGAGCAAATAAAAGAGTTTGCTGGAGCAGACAAAGTGTTCCAATCAATATTATAATTGGCTTTTTCATTTACTTTTAGTTTAAAATATTTGGGTGATTACTATTGCTGATTGTTATCTTTAAGCATTACCTTATAGCCTGCCTTAATGGTCACTTTAACTTGTTTTACTTTTTTATTGATAATTGCTTTGGCTGCTGCAATACCTACGTTAGCAGCTTGCATACTGATGGAAGGATCAAGTGAAGAAACATTCAAATTATTTACTGCGTCATTTCCTGTTTGCTTTGCAACATCTCTGCTTATAGAACCAGGGATGTATATGCCGGCAATCCCGTCTAAGTCGTACACCGATAAAGCAACAGGAAGGAGATTGTTCTGATAACGAATGGAGTTGATGACAATAATCAAGCGTTCTGCATTCTGAGAGGCTGTACCATAAACAAAGGTGCCTTCCGGTATCAGCATACCATTAACATACACATCAGTGGTTAAACACATCCTTACAGTTGAACCGGCAACAACGGTTTGCTTTTCCTGTATCTGAGCTCCTATAATATTTTGTTTTTCTTCAGTAATGGTATCACTGATTATGGAATAAAATGTATTCTGCTTTGTGCCTTGACCTGTTTTCTTACTGCTTGTCTTGCTAACGGCATTGGGTGCTTCTAACAGGGATAAATAATTGTTGCCATCACTTGTTATAACCGGAAAAACAAATTTTTTGTTTTTCTCAGATGTTTGTTGAATCCTTTCAGCAACCCGTTCGGGATGTTGAATATCCAATATCTTATCCATTATGCCGTTCAGCTGTTGTGTTTCTGTATCGGTCGCTGAATCCGGCTGATTGATGACCTGCAACATTCGTTCAAGCCTGTTCACATCTGATGATGGGATATTTGGAGTTCGTTGCATTCCGGCATTAGGATTAGCATCAATTTTATCTTCCCTGTTGTTGTTATTTAAAACTGCGTTTAGCTGTGCAAGTTTTTGATTTACCTTATATACATTCGGATCTTCGTAACCTGGTGGTAAAGGATTATAAACAAGAGGTGAATTAAAGACCTTATTTGATAATGCGTAGGCACTGTCTTTCGCTGTATTAAAGAATGGGTCGTTTTTAATAGCCTGCTGATATCTTGCAGAATCTTTATCTGCTTGCTCATAGAAAGAAAGCTTGTCCCAACTTTTATTTTCTTTCAACTTCGCATCCGGCAGTTGCATATTCAATCCATTGGCTGCTACTGTTGCTTTCGCATCGGCAACCCCTATTAACCCTAATGACCAAAGTAAAAAAGTAATAAATGGGAGAATCAGGAGCGGTAATATCAATAAAAATTTACGTTGTATCTTTTGTTTATCTGTAAGTATTTCAGAGGACTGTCTCATAGTTTACTGCTTTAAAATTTTATAAGTTGCTCAACCGTTTTGATGCTGTCCAGTAAATGAGGTCTGGATTTCATAATGCTGTCATAGCGCAGGTAATTGTTTTTCTTTAAACTGTCTAACTGACGATGAAAGTTCCTGATTCGGTGTAACGTAGATGTCGAGTAAGAAGGGGACGGCTTTGAAGCTGTTGAACTGATAGGCTGAATTTGAATGGTACTTCCTTGCCTGAATGAATAAAACAGACTTATGCATAATACAAGTGCACCTATTAAACACAAGGCTAATAAGAATGTAGCCAATGTGCGTGGCTGTATGTTTTGCGTTTTTTTGGATAAGTAGGTAGCAAACAATCGCAGCTTACCGTCCACGCCTTTTGTGAAAAGGGTGAAAACACTTGTTCCCCTTTGCTCATCAACTTCTTGCGGACTTTTGAATATATTATTCATAAATGCTGGGTATTTTAATGCTGACGAGCTTCTGTTCTTAAATCTTTGTTCTCAATCGTATTCCAGCGCTCTATCAAAAAGCCATGCGGATTGTTATCACTTCGAGATACATTGCGCAAGTATCCTTCGGTGAGCAGCGAACGATAGGCAATACTGGTTGAACGAATAATTTTCTGGGTAGCAAAACACCGGAAGTAATATGGATAAGTATCTACATTTACATTAATGCTATCAACAGTTATCTGCTGACTGATATTGCCTGATATAATATTCGTATAGTAGCCGTTCTCCTTCAGATCGCCATACTGCCGTTTGGCACTTGCATCAGCGAGATACAGGGCTTTTGTAATGTTGGTTTGAATAACTTTATCATCCGGATCTAACGAAAAGAAGTATTGATGAAATGTCTTTATGTGATCTCTTGCCTCCACCGGAATATTATCCTTTCTTTCAGCAGCCATCGCTTCTAAGGCTTTACCATTGGCTAACACATAAACCTTGCTTTGCGTAATAGCCGCCAGCTGATAGCTTTTAAACAGGACAAATCCGCACAGCAAGAAACAACCCACAACAATAACCACCGTAAACATCTTTACATGTTGGAAAGCTGTTTCAATGTTCTTCATTTTAGTAAACATGATTATTCTATTTTATCATCCCCTGAAAGTTTGTTTCGCATATATTCCTGAACCTTGCCATAAGCCTTTCCGGCATGATGATACATACCAGAGCCATTGGAAGGAGTGTTATAGCCCTCCCGGAGATCACCGGCAGCGTTCATAAGCATTTGCTCTCCCTGGTTTAATCGGCTCATTCCATTTGAAAGCATCGTTGTACTTCCGCCAATGGCACCACCGGCAGCCCCCATGGTCAATGCTGTTGCCTTGCTGCCAATAGCATCGCCTCCGCCAACATGCATGATATAACTGGCGATAGATGGAACAGAAAAGTATCCAATAATTCCGATGATCATAAAAATGAGATAACCCATATCGGTATTACTGAAGTATGTTTCGCCCCAGGCATTAACCTGCTGAATATCAATCTTCAACATGTTTTCCTGTATTTTTCCCATAATGCCTCCAAAGATGTTGGCAACAGGCAGCCATAAGAACACATTGATGTACCGTGCAAGCCAATGACGAAGTGTATGATGAAAGCCATCAAATACACTAAACCCGAATACAAGTGGACCGAGTATGGCCAGAATGATGAGGTTGAATGTGCGAATGGTATTGATGCAGAGCGAGGCAGCAGCATACAGCACTTGCAAAATTTCACTCATCCACTGCTTTATGGAGTTGCGAAAATTGTAGGTAGCTTTTGCCATAGCAAACTTAATGTCGTCTCCTATACTTTCAAATGTCCCTTCATCCGAAATATCTTTACCTGGATGGGTATATTCATACCATTTTGCTTTGTCGCCTTCACCTGACTCTCCGATGTACATTTGGTACAAATAGGATTGTTTTAGCGCATCTTCTTTCTGTTTTAATAAAAAGGCAACCGCCTCATCGGAGTTTGTAACCATAGCGGAGGTAGCTACCACAGTCGGCTGCATCACTCCGTTTATCATGCTGATGACAGAAGGAAATACCATGATAGCAAAACCAATTGCAAATGGTCTGAACAGCGGATAGAAATCCACCGGCTCTGCATTTGCTAAATGCCGCCACACTCTTGCCGCAATAAACCACAATGCTGCAAAGCCGGCTATTAACTGCCCTACACTAATGAGTTGCGAACACAAGGGTATCATTTGATTATATAATCCATCAAGTACACCATGCAAGCTGTACAGTTCGTTTACCAGGCTACCTTCACTATCCTGAGCTTGCGAGAGTGAGGGCAATACCATTCCCATAACTGCCCAAAGAGCAATTTTCAAGTATTGTTTCATATCGGAGTTGTTTTATTTGTTTACACCATAGAGGCGATTCATTAGCCCGGTTTCGTTTTTTTCCTTTGTGCGCTGCCAAAGGAGAAGAGATGTTTGATTGTTGAAGCTGCGAAGAAACTGTAGCTTTTCATGCATATCAGTATATACTTTGTCAATGGCAGATAAACGCTCGTCATCACTCATCCGGAGTTGATTAGCTGTAATCAGCATTGCCAGATTATCCAAGCCTTTAAGCGACTGGTTAAACAGGTTGTTATATACCCGGACTAAGTACATAACTTCTTCAGGGTTTAGCATGCCGTTTCGCTTGTAGCTGATGAGTGCCAACTTATATTCTCTTACAATTTGCAACTGGTCGTTTATTATTATAGGTATTTTCCAATACTTGCGAACAGCTGGACTAACCAGCCACAAGCCATCCAGAAAAGCCTGGTGCAGGTTGAAGTTACCTTGTGAAATGTCTCTGATGGTAGAATACCCTTTTGACACGATTTCATAACCTTCCTTCATATCCTTCAATATGCCTCTCATTTCTTCGAGCTTACTCCAATCAAGCAATAGTTGTTTTGTTTCGTAAGATTGCGCAGCAGCTTGCTTAATACCTGCTAATAAAAAGCAAAGTATAATCATCTTTACGTTCATATACGGCTTATTTGAGGTTATATAATATTTTAAGTGTAGCAGATTCATTCTGCTCTTGCTGCCTGCCAAATGTTAGTGTGATTGATTCATTGCTGAAACTTTTGGCAAACAGATACTTGCTTTGCATATCGTTGTAAATGGCATCAATACGCTGCAAGCGCTCGTCGTCATGTAGCTGTAACTGATTGTCAGTAGTGAGCGAAATCAGAAGGGTTATATCATTTGCACAATCATTCAACAAAGCTGTGAAAACAGAATAAATGTATTCCATCTCACTACTGTTTAGCAGGCTGCTTTGCTGTGCACTTTTGTAACATTTTTTGTACTGTTCTAAAATATCAGCTTGCAATGTTATAATATCCGCTATTCGGGAGTAGCGTTGAATAGCAGGATTGATTTTGAATAAAGAGGAAAAGAAGGTCTCATGCAAGTGGAATTCACCATCCTTCAGACTGCTGATTGCAGTTAATCCATGTTTTGCAATATCATACCCTTTATAAAGGTAGCCTTCATATACATGGTAAGCCGCAATTTGTTGCACTAAATACTTAAGCTGTGTCTTCTTTTGGCGGAACCATTCATCATAGGTTTGGGCGTATATACTACCAATTGAACTGAATAAGATAATAAAGGATAAGAGGTTTTTTTTCATACTTCACATTTTTCAATTTTCACAATGCTCTTCATTCTCAAAATATCAGGCTATCATAAGCCGTACATCCGTTTCACCATCCCGGCATCGCTCATATCTTTTGCTCTTTGCAACGAAAGCATTGCGTTTTGGTGATTAAACTGGCGTAAATCATTGTAGTTTTTATCTACCTTATCTGCTACACCGTTAATAATCTCAATTCTTTTTGCGTCTGTCATTTGTGTAACAAAAGAGTTAACCACGATCAGCAGCTGGTCTATATTTTTTACCGTTTCGTCCAAAATGCCGGTATAAACCTGTGACATATGATTTAATTCAGCAACACTAAAATGATTATCCTGCTGAATATTGTTCCAGGCATGTTTGTATTCAGATATTAATTGTGCCTGTTTTAATGAGATATCTTTGATCTGATGATAATAAGTGATAACAGATTTTACCTGGGATAAACTGTTGTAATAGTCGCCATACAGGTCTTTTTGCTTTTGAACCCAATCCGTTATTTCGCTGAGGTGCATTTCACTCATACTGTTTTCAATAACCTTTTGAGCATTTTGCAGCCATATTGTTTTGGTCTGAAGCCTTTGCACCTGCAAGTCAACTGCTTTGATAACCTTTGTAATGCCCTGCTTTATAACCTCCGCAATAGGAATTTGAGCATGCACTTTTGGTGACGCTATCAAAGCAAGAAACAACATACCTGTAATTATGATAAGTCTTTGCATAAAATCAATTTTAAAGAATGGTAAAGGAACTATGGAACTACTTTGTTGTACTCACTGCCTCCTTCATATAGCTTTCGGTTGGCCGGGTCAAAAGAAAAAGTTTTACCAAGCCGCTGCTCATATAAATTCTGAGATCTATGATCATATACAGCCTTCCAGTTCTCTTCTGCGTATTGCTCCGGTAGAAGCTTCTTATTGCGAATACGCTGATAGGCAGTTCTGTTTACAACTAAATAATTATTGCCTGCGGTACATTGTATGATCAGCGTATCGTACGCAATCATAAAGTCATTTTTTACCTCCTTTACGTAAGTGCCTGGAATATACCTTTTAATGTAATTACTGCTTTTCAGCCCATCATTACATCCTGCACAAGTAATAAATGCAATAAGAGAAATCATTTTAAAGAAAGTCATACAATTTATTTTTTAGCGTGAATAATTTTATAGCGTTGCCCTTTTCATTTCTTCAGCAAGTCTTTTAATTCCTTTTTCCATGCTGCCCCATTTTTCCGTGTATTCCTGTACTTTCAGCTTTTCCCGCTCTTCTGTGGTATATGTATAATACTCCTCAGGCGACAGTTCATTACGGTACACTTTCATAATTTGTCCACCGAGGTCAATAAATACTTCCCTATATCTCTTTCCAGGTTCATTATTGCGATTCACAGATAGTAATATAGTTTTGCCTTTATCAGACAATCCTAAAGCTGCCTGTAAAGCATCAAACTTGTTCATGAACTTTCGCATGTCCATTAATACTTTTATATCAGCATTGTTGATAATTGCTTCCTTGATGACCGGAGAGCTAATCACATCATCCAATTCCTGAGTAACAACGACCGCGATGCCATTAAACTTCCTTACCGTCTTATACACGTACTTGATAAACTCTGCCATGCCGGCCTTAGCTATTGCCTTCCAAGCCTCTTCAATTACCAATACCTTACGGATGCCTTTCAACTTTCTCATTTTCGAAATGAATAGTTCCATGATGATGAGCGTTACAACAGGAAACAATATGGGATGGTCCTTGATATTATCCAGTTCAAAAACAATAAACCTTTGTTGTAATAAGTCTAAATTGTCTGTAGCATTAAGCAAATAATCAAATTCACCACCTTTGTAATAAGGTCTAAGGACGTATAGAAAATTATCAATGTCAAAGTCCTTTTCTTTTACTCTGTGGTCTTTCAAAATCAGGACATAAACAGTCTCCAGATATTCGTAAAAGGTGTTGAATGACGGAAACACATGCTGGTTTAGAAACAACCAATCGTAATATCCTTGCAAAGCGTTGGACAGGGCTACGTACTCAGCACGATTAAAACTTTCGTTTTCCTTTTTCCAAAGTGAAACGAGCAACGCTTTCAAACTTTCCTTTTTTTCTGTATCCAGTGCTTCACCGGCAGATATATAGAAAGGATTGAAACGGATTGGGTTTGTTTCCGAATACGTGAAGTAATAGCCCTTCAATAACGTACAAAGCCCCTTGTAACTGCCACCAATATCTACTATTACTGCATGTGCACCGGCATCATACATGGAGCGGGACAAGTGATTGGTAAAAACAGACTTGCCACCACCTGAGCCTCCGACTACTATCATGTTCCGGTTGGTGATGATTCCCTTTTCCATTGGTTCCTCAAACAAATCTACATTTACAGGCCTACCATGTAAACGTTCAGCCAACCGTAGTGTACAACACTTTGCATTCACATAAGCTGTATCGCTGTTTAAAAAACAGGATGCCTGATCCACAAACGTTTCAATCACATGGTCTCTTGGCAAATCAGCAGCATTTCCTGGGATACCTGCAAAATATAATTGCGGCGCACAAACGGTTTCATGCTTCGGAACGGCATCCATTTGTGCAAAAGCAGCTCTGACTGTTTCAGTTTGTAAACTGGCTTCAAGGTGGTCATTAGCAACTGTCATAACTGTTACATTCAAAAAGCAAGGTCTTTTACTACCAGCTGTTAATTCATGCAGGTATTCGTTTATTGCTTGATTGGAGATAGCATTCTCCCGTGAATAACGGGCAAGTGAAAAGGTATGTCTTGCTTTACGTTCATTACGCTGCTTACACTCATTTGCTCCATTTAAGAAAATGTAAGTTGTTGTAACATGATCAACAGGCAGTAAAAGCCCCAAATAAGCAGCATAGCTAACAGGAAATAAACTTTTGTCGGTACTATAAGCATCATGTGTTATACGGGAAGAGCAAAAAAGGGGAAAGCTGTTGATGTCTGCCAAAGTAAAAAACTGACAGATCTCGCTACCAATCTTTACACCATCCTTTAGATCAATATCCTTTATTATCGGCCTGTCTTGTTCCCGAAGCTGGAACAGGTACTGTTCAATTATACCAGCACTGTTGTAAGTACTCAACAGTTCACTCTGTGTTAATCTTTGTAAGTGAATACCTGCTTCCTGCATTAATCTCTTGAATTGATTTACGCTACTCTCCCACTCCTGCAGCATGTGAGTACTTATTGTTTGTTCGGGGATAATAGAATGGCGAAGTAGATTATTAAATCCTGAATTAGAAACCCGCCGGTTACCTGGCATTTTCGTTACGCTGATTACACATTCATGCTCAAAATAAACTCTGCCATTAAAAAATGTATTGCTGGCTGCTTCTATAAAACTGACTGCTTTTGCACTGCTGGAAAAAGCTTTCCTTTTGTAGGAATCCTGCTGTACAAACAAGCTGTTATCTGGCAATGAACTGATTGCTTTGATTCTTGCCTGATTAAGCGCTTCATATTCATCATTGGAGCGGGTTAAACATTCAGGATAAACTACACGAAAAAGAACAGTAATATCTCCATTTTTAGACACAATACAATCATGTTCCACTGCTGCAATCGGAATGTGTTCCTCTAACCACTTTTCCATATACCACTATTGAATTAAAAAATTTCTCGATTTACATTTAAGCCTTTTTGGAATTTTTCTCTTAGCTTTCGCCTGCATCCATCCGAATTGACCATACTTATTATTCAACTTATATACATAGAAGAATACTAAAGCTCCGGAGCCGATTCCTATTATTACAGATAAGTAAGCATTCAAACCGGATATATACATAGTAGTAAAGAGAATCAATACACCAATCAAACCGCCGGCTAAATACCCGATGTATTGCGCTTTCAAACCTCTGAATTCAAGGGGTTTATTAATGCCTTTGTTAATACTATATATCGTGTTACCCATATCTTACCGTTTATATCCCAAAAAATGATTTCAGTACAGTAGCCACAACTACTAAAAAAACACAAGAGCCAAACCAGGCAGCGGCCGTGGAGCCGGTGTCAGGATGCCCATTGCTCCATTTTTGATATACCTTTATTGCACCAACCAAACCAACAATTGCACCTATGGCATACATAAGGTTTGTACCCGAAGCAAAGTAACTTTTTACCATCTCGGTCGCCTGCTCTATACCTGCATTGCCATCAGCATCGCCCGCCAAAACATTAGAAGTAAATGCAACCATTAAAAATGCGCTGAGTGCTATGCGCTTCTTTTTACGTTTAATTAAGTTTCCTACACACTTGATCATACTCATTGTATTTATTTTTAAATTATAAAAGAATATCACAAACCTGATGCTTCCCGTCCCTTAGGAAAAGAATAGACGGGACAGGAAGACAAACAGGCATAGTTACCCTTGCATAGTGGGTTTACACACGCACTTTTACTTTCTGCACTTCACTTATGCAGGGTTATTGTTTCCATTCAACCGTTCCACAACTCACTTAATTCATCTGCACTTAAATGAATGGAACAATTATTTTCTGAGGAGATAGCGATAAGCTGGCTGAGTTCGTATTGAGAATCGCTACCAATTAAAGAAGGATATTTTTGAACTATTTTCCGGAGATTCTGAATTAATTCTTCCTTGCCGATGTCATTACCGCACGAGGAAGTATAAGCCTGAATTTCATCTGCAAAAGCTTGTGCATCTGGAGTGAAATCCTGGTCTTCACCCAATATCTGTTGTACTTCTATCGCTTCCCCGAAAAGATTTAAACCTTTAGAGTTGGACAACGCTGCCTCTGCAGTAAATAAGTCAGTTGGAGAATGCGGACCTGGTGTTGTTTTAGCTGATAAGAAGCCATTTAAACTTTTACGGTAGAAAAACAGAATTATCAAATAATAAACAGCTAAACACACACTTACTATAAGGGCATAGTCTGCCCAGGTTAATGATATATTCATAACACACATTTTCTTAACGCACTATATCAAAATTCACAATTCGGATTTACTTGGCTGAAACAGATTTGTCTTTTTTTACACCCAAGGTTTGAAGCTGCTTTAAAATAAATAACAGTAGAGAAAGAGAGAAAATAATTAATAAAGATAAAGGAACGAATTGCTGAAAAGTAGGATAATTATAACTGCCACCCGGTTGTATAAAAAATCGAATCAAAGACAAAATAAAACACACCGAAGCTGCTAATCTTATTATTGCCACCACGGATGATTGCTTCAGATAAAGTGAAGCTATCATGAGGATGATACCGCCTGTTCCCAATAGAGCATGTAAAACACCATGCGGCAATCCCATCATTAACATGAAAATGTATAAGCCTCCGAAAGATTGACCACTGATGAGCAAACTGCAGAAAAGGATACAGATGGTTGTAGGATGCACTAAAAAAAGCTTTACTTTTCGCATATGAATAAATTTAGATTGGCTTAATTACAACTGCCATGACTACTACCAACATATCCACAGACACCTGGAATATCAGCGGTGCCATACGTGGTGTTTTGAGAAGCTTGTAACGATTGTACTTTTTCGTATAACCCTTGCGGGGTATTGGAATAAGCAACAGTAGTTGGCATTGGATAGGTGGAGGTTGGTATTGCAATTCGGGGAATACTAAGCGGTGCAGGACTTGCAGCGTTGAATACGCTCAGCGCAAAGTCGGTACAATTCCATGTGGTTATATTGTAATCATATCCTGCAATAGCCTGTATCTTGTTTAAAGCTGCCTGAAACTGGCTTGCATTTACATTTATAGTCAGTGAGGCATTAAACTCGTGACCTGCATTGTCTACTACTTTACTATCAATAGATACATTAGCAGGAGCCTTCCAGCCATATTCGGGATAAAATCCAAAATTCTGCTGTACACTTTGACCTCCACCCCACTTCTTTAATTGCACAAAGCTATGCCCTAATGAGACTGTGCCAGCATCGAACATGAAAGAAGGTTCGCTGTTTACTGGTACATCAGAAAAAATAGCGATTTGGTAAGTAGCATTTGCATCAGCGATGGTACTGAAGCACTTGATGTAACCGGATACATCAATAGCAGGATTAGCAGTAGATTCCGTTTCAATGATTATCGTGTTATCATCATGAACCGTATTAGCACCGGTTGTATTTCCTCCGCCTGCTGCTCCATAGGTATATCCGCCACTGTTTCCACCTGCTGCTCCGCCACTATCATATAAGCCATCATACCAATACCAAGTCATTCCCGATTCAACATCATGCGTATAGCTGACTACTACTACTTCCGGGAGTTCCTGTTCTCCTGCAGGGCTTCCCGATGTTTCCGGCATACTTGCAGTAGCTCCGCCCACTTTCCATTTCCCGCCGGCTACTTCCTTAATAGTTGTATGCTGCCTGTTTAGCGAACTAATCGTGAACCTGCCGTCAAATTTTTTATCTTTCGGCTGGTTACGCTTTCCTGCATCTACATGTATCAGCTTCCCGCTCAGTACATTCCCTACATTATCTGTTTGCAACAAAATAAAGTCGGTAGCCATACTTTTATTCAACAAACCAATTCTTACATAATAGTAATCGCCCTGTGCATTTTTACTCTTAAATAGCTGAGTAAAGTTTACTTTTTTGTAATCACTTGCCGGTAAGCTATCCTTTAGCTCTTTTTGTATATTGTTGAAGAACTGCTGTTCGGATGATAAATAAGAAGTTGCAGATTCCACATCCTTTTTACAGGAAAAGAGAAAAACAATAGCTGTAATTACGACCATCACTTGTTTCATAGTTGCTTGCTTTAATGATGTAAAATTAGCGTGCAGTATGTGAAGGTTATATTGGAAAATTACAAGAAATTGAATCGGAAAATTACAAGACTTTAACTTACGTATTTTGCTTTGACTTTACTAAGATAGGATTCATCTATATTAAGGTAACTGGCAATGTATTTAGCCGGAAGCTGTAAGGTTATTTCAGGTTGTGTTTCCATAAGCAGGGCATACCGCTCGACTGCTGTATTTAGTGAAAGAATGCGTTGTCTTTTTTCACTTTCAACGTAATATTTTTCGAGTAAAACCGCGCGATGGAGATGGAACTCAGGATATCTTATGTAGATGTCCTGCAACTCTGTATAGGAAATAGACCAGGTAATGCAATCTTCAATTGCTTGTATATATTGATAGCTCCTAATCTGCCGCAGAAAGCTTTCAACAGAAATAACAACATTCCCTGCATCCATAAACCAAATGCAGATTTCCTGTGTGTCTCTATCATAAAAACACCGCGCCATGCCCGATTCCAGGAAATGGATACAACTACTTACTTGCCCCGCTTGTAAAATATAGGAGCGCTTTTTAAAAGTGTTGCGCTTCAAAACGCTCTCAAGGTGAGTTTGTAAAGAGGATGAAAGCGGCGCAATCGAGTTTAATAACTGTAACAATTTTTCCATACTACACACGTTTCCTTTTCATAGTTAGCTTACCAAAGGTCTTATTGTTTTTCAGGGAAGTAGGATAGAAAAAATTTATTCTGGAAGTAAATCTTTTGGATTCACATTTAGTGCCTGAGCAATGAGCGGCAAATAAGAAAGACTACAATTCACCTTCCCAAGTTCTATACGGTTGATCTGGCTGTCAGGAATTCCGCAATTAAAGGCTAATGATGCTTGTGTGATGTCTTTAGATAGCCTGATTTCTCGAATCCTTGAGCCAACCGCTGCAAGAAAGTCATCATCTCTGTAATATCGTTTTGAACCTCCTTTTGGCACTCTTCAAAAAGAAAACAAGAAAGGAGTATAAAAAAGAGCGAATTCGCCTAATTTTAAAAATGAGTTTATTAGAATCCTTTTTAGATAATAAGCAAAGCACCATTGACACAGGTTTATTAATTGACAGACTTATTTATAAATATTAAAGAATTAGCGATTCTACATGATAATACTGAATTAAACCTCATCAAAATCTAAATAGCTTCGGCTATATAATTAGAGTGGAAGTGGCGTATTGGTTTAATTTACAACCCCTGTGTACATCAGTCTTATGCAGAATTGAGCGAAAGCATTCGCTGCCATTTTTTACTTGCTACAAAACATTTCTCGAGAAGAGCGGCCCGGTGCAGATTAAATTCCGGGTACTGCTTGTATATATCCTGTAGTTCCTGGTGGGTAATAGACCAAGTAATACAATCATCCAATGCCTGGATGTATTGATAACTCTTAACCTGTCGAAAAAAGCTTTCTGCCGATATTACCACATTTCCAGCCTGCATGAACCAGGTATTTATTTCCTGTGTGCCATTCTGGTAAAAACAGCGTACCAAACCCGATTCTAAATAATGCATAGAATCGCATACGTGACCAGCCTGCAACAAGTATTCGCCTTTTGGAAAGGTGTTCCTTTCAAGAATATGCCTGAGGTGACTCTCGAGTGCAGGCGATAACGGTGAGATAGTATTAAATAATTGAAGTAGTTCTTCCATACAATACAGTATCTATTTGTTATAAAATATCGCAGTAAATTGGAGTAATTGAGGTGTTACAGTGCTGGCAGTACTAATGCATAACAGTCCTTTATTACACTGACGGCAGCAAATCCCTTGGATCAACCTTTAGAACATCCGCAATCCGATATAACATAGACATACTGAAATTAACCTTCCCGTGTTCCATCCTGCTTATTTGACTGTTATCTACTTTGCATTCTTTTGCAAGCACTCCGATTGATACATCTTTAGATAATCTTACTTCTTTAATTTTAGCTCCAATGAATACCAACAGTTGCTCATCCCTATAGTATCTTTTTGATGTATCTTTTGCCATATACCAAAGAGACATAATTCAAATAACCTGTACAAGGGAGAATATGCCCTATTTATTTTGAACCTTTAGTAATACTGCGTACGTAACAAATCAGGAATACTCAGGATACATGCCTTAATCTTTAATTTCAAAGTTCGCTTCGCTTACATTACAAAGAATGCAGGCGCTGTATCAATAAGGTCAGAATAAAAGTGGTTTATAACATCAAAAAGTAAATCAAATTCATACTAATAATTCATCTACTGAATATTAATAAATAATATATTTTAATTTTAGTTTTCTTTTTATATTTACGATTACCAAAACAAATTGCTCAATATGGTTACACACCCCTCCCTAAAAATATTAAAGGACAAACTTAAAAAGGCAGGTATTCTAAACGAAAGAATTGCGAAAGACCTTGACACTGCAAACAACATATTCCATGCGGAGAGTATAGCTAACTTCTTTATTAACATGAAGAAAAAACTGGAAGGTGAATTGTAGTCTTTCTTATTTGCCGCTCATTGCTCAGGCACTAAATGTGAATCCAAAAGATTTACTTCCAGAATAAATTTTTTCTATCCTACTTCCCTGAAAAACAATAAGACCTT
>Ga0181465_100240_pt1 | contig 19426 bp, 17 predicted proteins | sample InSIn3gowninarea_FD_119076 | JGI IMG/M metagenome (GOLD analysis project Ga0181465, IMG submission 119076) | Clean room microbial communities from NASA Spacecraft Assembly Facility at Jet Propulsion Laboratory, Pasadena, California, USA -... ... | reverse complement strand
TGTTGCTACTGACCACGGTACCGTGAAAGTGAAAACCCCATACAAGGTGATCGGTGATAAACAAACAACAACTAATCTTCGATACAAGCACGGCCGTAATCTAAACTATGAGCCGAAAGAAGTACTTGCATTCAAAGACCCAAGACAGGCCGGACTTCCGGTTCCTAATGTAAACTCATCGTTTATTTTTGCAAAGGAGGACGGTTTTCTTTGTTACCCAAATAACTATAATCATTTCGTAAACTACTACCGTAACACATTTCAGCATGGTGGAGTAAGTCTTGAAGAAATGATTGTGCCTGTGATTAAAATGGTAAGCAAAGTCTGATAAGTGGTGTGGATAATTGGAAAATAGGCAACCCGATAAATTTTTATTTTTGCAAGGCATAAAACGGGAACGGCAGATAAAGTATGAAATACAACCAGGGAACTTTAAATAAGATTGAAAAAATTCTGGATGAAGCCGGATATGTAGTTCGTTACGAAAGAGGTACTTTTCAAAGTGGTTATTGCATTTTAGAGGCGAAGAGGGTAGTGGTACTGAATAAATTTTTAAATGCGGAGGGACGTATCAATACTTTAATTGACTTACTTCCAAAGCTTAATCTGAATATTGATTTGCTCACCCATGAATCGCAGAAACTTTATACAAGCCTGGCAAAGAAAGTCGAAGAACCTTTGGCAGATGAACCGGCTGAAAACGAAGAAAAAGCCAACGAACTTCCATTCGTAGAAGAGGAGAAATAAGTTTTAATGTAGTTTTTTTGGTAGCCAACATTTGATATTCTGGCAGCTCCGGTTGTGTCACTCACTTGTACTATATCTTTTTAAAGCAGCTTTTTTCGAGCTGCTTTTTTTATACCTAGGATTGGAAAAAGACTATTCAAATAAGCTTATTAACTAAAGTCTTATTGTCTCATAAAGAACAAAAAGTACACGAGTGCGACGCAACAGTAGCTTAATAGTAAACCTTCACCCCGGCCAAAAAAGAAAAAGTGTGCATTTATTATACATAGGCATTTATTAAAGGATTTTCACCCCTTATTACAAACGCTTTTTCTTGTAGGTTTGTAAAGTGGCATACCCTCATCTTACGATTACATTTCTAGGCACCGGCACCAGTAGTGGTGTACCAATGGTTGCCTGCGGATGTGAAGTTTGTACATCAACCGATCCTAATGATACACGGCTGCGAAGTAGTATAATGGTGCAGTCAGCAACCACTACAATAGTTGTGGATGCAACACCTGACTTTAGGTATCAAATGCTGCGTGAAAAAGTAAAGCACATTGACGCTTTGCTGATCACCCATCCACATAAAGACCACATTGCCGGCGTTGATGACACACGCCCATTCCAATTTTTTACAGGTCAGCCGACTGAAATTTATGGAAACAAAATGTCATTGGAAGGAGTTAAGAAAGAGATACCGTATGCCTTCCAGGAAAGCCGCTACCCGGGCGTACCTAAGGTTGTGTTACATGAGATAACATTGGCCCCTTTTACGATTGGCGATATTGATATTGTGCCGTTTGAGGTCTGGCACCACAAGATGCCCGTATACGGGTTTAGGTTTGGAAGCTTTACTTATATAACAGACGCGAACCGAATTGAGGATAGTGAGAAAGCAAAATTAATAGGCAGCGAATTCATTGTTGTAAACGCATTGCGCCGGCAATCTCATATTTCACATTATACTTTGTCAGAGGCAGTTAGCCTGGTACAAGAGCTGGGGGTGCCTAATGCTTATTTCACTCACGTTAGTCACCAGTTGGGGCTTCACAACGCTGTCAACCAGGAGCTGCCAGCAGGGATTCAACTAGCTTATGATGGATTAAAAATCTATACATAAGATATTTAGCTATATTTAATACTAGTATTAATTAGCTAAAATGAACCACCGGCTGAAAAGCGTTGTCAGAGATTACCTGTCATTCTCAGCAAGAGAAAGGAATGGTATTATAATACTCGTGGTGGCTGCTGCATTGGGCTTTGTAATTTTCCGTTATTATCCCATTAAAAAGACGGTCATTCCAAAAGATGCTTTTCAACAAGAACTTGCTCAATTAAAAATTAGTGTTGACAGTTCAAACTACAATCGTAACTATCAAAGAGACGATAACAGCGCGGATTATTATCAACCTAAAAGCTACGAACGCAATGGAGGGATTGAAGGCGAGTTATTTGCATTTGACCCAAACACGTTAAGCGTAGAAGGTTGGAAGCGATTAGGTCTGCGTGATAAAACGATACAAACTATTCAAAACTTTTTAGCTAAAGGATATAAGTTTCGACATGCTGAAGACATCGCAAAAATATACGGACTTAAGCCACAAGATGCACAACGACTAATGCCTTATGTTACTATAGCAGGCGCAGAGTCAGATAATAGTGCAGCCGGATATACAGCAAGACCTTTTACAGAAAACAAAGAAAATTTTACCAAAGCGCCTCGTACGTTTGAAATCAATACTGCTGACAGTTCTGCTTTTATTGCACTTCCCGGTATCGGCAGTAAACTTGCTTCCCGAATTATCAATTTTCGACAACGTTTAGGTGGCTTTAGTTCCGTGGCGCAGGTTGCAGAAACGTATGGGCTTCCTGATAGTACCTTCCAGGTGATTAAGCAAAGGCTGGAATGTAATAGCAGTGCAGTAAAGAAGATTAATATAAATACGGCGGAAGCCAGTGAGTTAAAAACCCATCCGTATATTAAATGGAACATTGCAAACGCGATTGTGAATTACAGGATGCAGCACGGCAATTATACATCTATAGATGAACTTCGAAAAATTGACATTATCACAGACGATCTGTTTAATAAAATCGCTCCTTACCTGGTCATTTGATCTGCTGGTTAACTAATTCCTTGAAAGCTTTTTAAATTTATTGCAAATGTTATAGTCTGTTTTTGCCGAAGGGCTTTGCCTTATTTTTGCGGTTTAATAAACGATGCTATATGAATTTTGAAGTTTCTGAATTAACCGGGCAGGTGGCAACTACGGCCCGTGATTTTGCCAATCAATATATTCGTCCTAGAGTGATGGAGTGGGATGAGACACAGGAGTTCCCGATAGAAATATTTAAAAAGCTGGGCGAACTTGGTTTAATGGGTGTGCTGGTGCCTGAAGAATATGGTGGGGCAGGATTGTCTTATTTTGAATACAATGCAGTAATACAAGAGATATCCAAAGTTTGTGGTTCTATTGGTCTGAGCGTAGCTGCACACAATTCTCTCTGTACCGGGCACATTATGCTATTTGGCAATGAGGAGCAAAAAAGAAAATACTTACCAAAATTGGCTACTGCCGAGCATCTTGGTGCATGGGGATTGACTGAGCCAAACACTGGTAGCGATGCCGGCAATATGAAAACAACTGCTGTTCGTGATGGTGAGGATTGGATTTTAAATGGTACTAAAAACTGGATTACACATGGTATCAGCGGAAATGTGGCAGTGGTGATTGCACGTACAGGTGAGCCTAGAACCAGCGGCAATTGTACTGCATTTGTAGTTGAGAGAGGAACACCAGGATTTGCAGGTGGTAAAAAAGAGAATAAATTAGGAATGCGGGCTAGTGAGACTGCAGAAATGATTTTTGACAACTGCCGAATCAGTGATGCTCAAAGGCTTGGTGGAGTCGGAGATGGTTTTCGCCAGGCAATGAAAGTATTGGACGGTGGAAGAATATCAATTGCGGCACTAAGCAACGGTATAGCCAGAGGTGCTTATGAAGCAGCGCTGCAATACTCTAAAGAACGTCATCAATTTGATAAGCCTATTTCAAGCTTCCAGGGGATTAGTTTTAAGTTGGCAGACATGGCAACTGAGATTGAAGCCGCAGAGTTATTAATTCAACAAGCTTGTGATTTAAAAATCCGCGGTGAAAAGATGACGAAACAGGCTGCTATGGCAAAATATTATGCAAGTGAAGTAGCCGTGAAAGTTGCGACTGATGCTGTTCAGATTTTTGGTGGTTATGGATACACCAAAGATTTTCCGGTAGAGAAGTTTTATCGTGACTCCAAGCTGTGTACAATAGGCGAGGGCACAAGTGAAGTTCAGAAGCTGGTAATTGCCCGGGAAGTTTTAAATTAATAAAATTGGAGCTCATTTATCCGTAATAGGAATGTAAGCTTCGTAAACAATAATGTAAAAAGCCGGTGCATCTGCACCGGCTTTTGTAATATTATAAGCCAAAACCTCCAAATCCTGACCCTCCTGAGTTTCCTGATTTGTCTCCTCCTCCGGATGTAAAAATCTGGTCAACTGCTCCTCCCAACATTGGGAATTTTTCTTTTACGAAATCTGCAATTGTTTCAATTGCTTTTTGAGCCTGTTCAGGGTTTAGACCTGCTTTTTGTGTAAGTCGTTCGATTATTTCTTGCATAAAAATATAATGTTGTGTTTAAAAATTATTGGTTCAATTATATAAAAATTATTCCAAGAAATAAGAAAGTGTTCAGCTCTTAACTAGAACTAATTGTAATAATAAAGCGAGTTACATTTTTTAAAACCTTAAGCTGCTAATAATTTTTGAATATTTTCTTCTTTGTTTCTCTCACTCCAAATTATGTAGTTTGCATTTTTTGTTTTTAATGCTTCTAGGAATTCACCTTTAATTGCTTTTTCTTCGTCATTAATTATTGCAATTGCAGTAACAGCTTTTTTGCTAACTTTTTCCCTTACAGGTTTTATATCATCCCAGCTAAAAAGAAAACTACTTAAAGTTTGCTTGTTTATCGTGTTAAAAGATTTTAGTACTAATTCACTGTTTCTTCCAGCGATTTGAAAGTCAAACATAAATTCTAAGCCGGTCGAACCTTTAGAAATAAAATCGGGTGTATAAATAATATTCCTTTCATCCAAATATGTCCTGACGTCTTCTTTGAATATTGAAGCTATGCTTGATTTTGATAAAACGTACAAATCATTTAACTCCAGTATTGCCGATAAGAAATTATGCTTTTTCTGCGAAAAGTTTAGATTACGGCCGTGCTTGTATCGAAGATTAGTTGTTGTTTGTTTATCACCGATCACCTTGTATGGGGTTTTCACTTTCACGGTACCGTGGTCAGTAGCAACAATCAGGTTTACTTTTTTGTCTGCAATCTTTTTCAGGGCCTGGTTTAGTGGTGAGTGCTCAAACCAACTTTTAGTAATACTGCGGTAGCTAATCTCGTCCCCAGCCAACTCTTTCAGCACTTCCATCTCCGTACGTGCGTGGCTAAGCATATCGACAAAGTTGTAAATAATAATATTCAAATCGTTACCCATCAGGTTATGAATATTATTGACCAGCTGCTGAGCATCGTTGTTATTTGTAACCTTGGTATAGCTGTATTTAATATTGTCTTTTCTTAGCCTTTTCAACTGCCCTTTGAAGAAAGTCTCTTCAAACAAATTCTTACCACCTTCTTCATCGTCATTTTTCCACTCCTGCGGAAACTGCTTTTCAATATCTATTGGAAGCAAACCTGCAAAAAGTGCATTACGTGAGTATTGAGTTGCAGTCGGCAAGATGCTGTAAAATGTTTCTTCCTCAAGGATTCTGAAGTTCTCCGTGAACAGAGGTTGAATAGCTTTCCACTGGTCGAAGCGAAGATTGTCAATCAAAAGAAAAAAGGTAGGAGTACCTTTTTCTACATGCGGCAAAACTTTAAACTGAAGAAGATTATGACTCATAACAGGCGCATCATTTTTTGGGTCAAGCCACGATGCGTAGTTACGGCTGATGAACTTGAAAAATTCGGTATTTGCTTCCTGTTTTTGGCTTTGCAAAATCTCCTGCATTTCGGGGCTGTCACTCTTCTCCATTTCCAGCTCCCAATAGATCAGTTTTTTATAAATGTCCATCCAGTCATTATAATCCGGATTGCTATTTAAAGCCATGAAAAGATTGCGGAACTGCTGTTGATAGGCTGTTGTCGTTTTTTCGGCAACTAGTCTTCTATTGTCTATAATTTTCTTTAAACTTAACCATACCTGGTTTGGATTAACTGGCTTTATAAGATAGTCACTTATCTCATTGCCAATTGCATCATCCATCAGGTTCTCTGTCTCATTTTTCGTAATCAATACAATCGGTATTGCACTGTTAACTTCTTTAATGCGGGCAAGCGTTTCAAGGCCTGTCAGTCCAGGCATACTTTCATCCATTAAAACCACATCCACCAAATTATCTTTCACATATTCAATAGCATCAAACCCATTGGTAAGCGTAGTAACCTCGTAACCTTTATTCTCTAAAAATATTTTTTGACTTTGTAGACTTTCTATTTCATCATCAACCCATAAAATTTTTGCAGCCGTCATATAATAATTAGTTATTTAAATGTGCATTTTTTCAAAATTACCCTTTTTAAATCCACCCGATAGTAGATTTGCGTTGCCTATCAACATTTTAACAACAAACATTTTAATGCCTGCAAAAACAAGGAAGATTATTAATGACCCGGTGTATGGATTCATAACCATAAATAATCCCCTGATTTTTAAGATTACAACGCATACTTATTACCAGAGGCTACGGCGAATCTATCAAATGGCACTTGCTCACCTCGTTTACCCTGGTGCAGTACATACGAGGTTTCATCATTCGCTTGGTGCTTATCACCTCATGAGCAATGCTATTAGTGAGCTATGCAACAAAGGAGTAGAAATAACACCCGAAGAAGAAATAGCAGCTAAAGCAGCCATTTTATTACACGACATTGGCCACGGGCCCTTTAGCCATGCCTTAGAAAATGTGCTGCTAAAAGGTGTGCATCACGAAACACTGAGCCTGCACATTATGCGATTACTAAATGAAGAGTTTGGTGGTGAACTGCAGATGGCGATCGACATATTTACTGATAAATACCCCAAGAAATTCCTGCACCAGTTAGTTAGTGGGCAGCTTGACGTAGATCGCATGGACTACCTGACAAGGGACAGCTTTTTTACAGGTGTTAGCGAAGGTGTTATTGGTTACGATCGCATTATAAAAATGATGACGGTTCACAATGGGGAGTTGATGGTTGAAGAGAAAGGAATATATAGCATAGAAAAATTCCTGGTTGCACGCAGGCTGATGTACTGGCAGGTGTATTTACACAAAACAGTTTTGGTTGCCGAGAAGATGTTGGTAAAAATAACTGAACGGGTTAGGGAACTATACAAAACAAAAGACCAAACACTGGTAACGAATACACCGCTGGATTTTTTTATAGACGGATTTGATGGAATGATGGATGAAGTTGCACTTCAAAAATTTGTAAGGCTAGACGACTCCGACTATATGCACGCTATAAAAACATGGAGTCAACATTCAGATATAATTCTCCGCACCCTTTGCCAGGGATTATTGGATAGAAAGTTGCTAAAAATTAAACTTCAGGCCGAGCCATTTGTCGAAGACTTCATGCATCAAAAACTAGAGGAGGCTTGTCAAAGGTTTAACATTGACAAACATGAAGCGGAATATCTTGTTTTCACTGGTGAGGCGGCAAACACGATGTATAAAACGAACGACGAGAGAATAAATATTTTATTTAAAGACGGAACAGTAAAAGATATTTCACAAGTTGACAACGCACTTATTCATAAAACAGTTAACAGCGCCGTGAAAAAATTTTACATTTGTTACTTTGAATAGCGTCAAGGAGATCAACCAGCCAAAGACCATTGATTACAGCTAAGCCCGCTTGGCGAAACTCTTAAACATGACAATCACTGCAAATCAAATAGCGGTTTTAATAAAAGGCAAGATAGAAGGCAACGCTGACAATGCAGTTGGAAGCTTTGGCAGAATCGAAGAAGCACAAAAAGGCCAACTTGCGTTTTTGGCCAATCCTAAATACGAAGACTTCTTATACACCACGCAGGCTTCGGTAGTCATCATCGCAGAAAAATTAGAACTTAAGCAACCTGTAGAAGCGACGTTGATTAGAGTTGCAGATCCCTACTCAGGTTTTGCTACTTTACTACATTACTACCAGCAACTGCAGACTCAGCAGATGAGCGGAGTGCAAGAACCGAGTTACATTTCATCTTCTGTTACCAAAGGAGAAAATGTGTTTATTGGCGCATTTGCCTACATTGGCGATAAAACGGAAATAGGTAACAACGTAAAAATTTTTCCAGGAGTATATATAGGCAACAACGTAAAAATAAACGACAACAGTATATTATATCCAGGAGTAAAGATTTACCATGAATGTGTTCTTGGTAAAAACGTAACCATTCATGCCGGCAGCGTTATTGGTGGGGATGGTTTTGGTTTTGCTCCACAGGCAGATGGCACCTTTAAAAAAGTACCGCAAATTGGTAATGTAGTAATTGAGGACAATGTAGAGATAGGTGCTAATGCTACGATTGACCGTGCTACTATTGGCTCTACAGTGATAAAAGCAGGTGCAAAACTAGACAACCTTATACAAATAGCCCACAACGTAGAGGTAGGTAATAATACAGTTATTGCTGCCCAATCAGGCGTTAGCGGAAGCACCAAAATTGGCAATAATGTTATGATTGGTGGACAGGCAGGTGTGGTAGGTCACATCCAAATTGCAGATGGCAGCAAAATAAATGCACAGAGTGGCGTAAGCAAGTCGATCAAAACGCCAAAGTCTGCTGTAACTGGTTCTCCGGCTTATGACTACACCAGCGCTCTTCGTAGCCAGGCACTTACGCGTAACCTACCAGAAATGGAGAAAAGGCTAACGGAGCTCGAAAATCAAATAAAAATCTTACTGGAAGAGCGGGCTTTGTACGCTGAGAATCATCGTTAAAGTAGCAGTGTTAGTTAAATTGCAACCCGACATATAATTGTCTGCATTCTAATTAAAATCCGATACTTTTCATACTTTCGTGCCCTTTACGGAGCATATGAACAGTAACGGACAGTCATTTCAACATACCATACGTGAGGAAATAAGTATCTCAGGAGCAGGCATCCACACCGGCCAGTCGGTGACCATGGTGATAAAACCTTCAGCCCCTAATACAGGTATCGTCTTTCAAAGGACTGACCTTCCCGGTCGACCAACAGTTAAGGCCGATGTTGATTATGTAGTTGAAACTAACCGCAGTACCACCCTTGAACATAATGGCGCCCGTGTAAGTACCGTTGAGCATTTACTTGCTTCTTTGGTGGGTATGCAGGTTGACAATGCACTGATAGAACTGGACGGCGAAGAAGTGCCCATACTTGATGGTAGCGCACAACCATTTGTAGAAGCCATCGAGAAAGCGGGTGTTGAACAACAAAACGCAGTTAAGATTTACTATACGATCGACCATAACATTACTTTTTCTGACGAAGAAAAAAAGGTTGAGATGGTAGCATTGCCTTACCAGGAGTATAGAATTAATACCTTAATTGACTTTAATAGCCCTGTTCTTGGTACACAACATGCTGCCCTGAAAAATATTGCTGACTTCAACACTGCGATTGCTCCCTGCAGAACGTTTTGCTTTTTTCATGAGCTGGAATGGCTTCTTGCAAATAATCTGATTAAAGGTGGTGATATCAACAATGCTATTGTTGTTGTAGATAAAGAGGTCAGTGAAGAGCAGGTTGAAAGAATTTCGAAGGTTTTTCATAAGAAAGATGTACAGATAAGCTCAGAAGGTATCTTAAACAACCTTGAGCTGCGTTTTCCTAATGAACCAGCAAGACATAAGCTACTTGACGTAATTGGCGACCTAGCATTGGTAGGCTTTCCTTTTAAGGCTCACATCATTGCAAACAGACCGGGACACTCAAGTAACGTAAAGTTTGCAAAAAAGATAAAAGAACACATTAAAAAGAATAAGTTTAAGCAGGATGTACCGAAGTACGATCCTAACAAACCAGCTCTTTTAGATGTACAGGAAATAGAGAAGACATTACCACACAGATACCCGTTCTTGTTAGTTGACAAGGTTTTAGAGTTAACTGACACTGTGGTTATTGCTGTGAAGAACGTTACTTACAATGAACCGTTCTTCCAGGGACATTTTCCCGGAAACTCTATCATGCCCGGTGTTTTGCAAGTTGAGGCACTTGCGCAAGCTGGTGGTCTGTTAGCTATACCAAGAAACACTGATGACAAATATGACACCTATTTCCTTAAAATAGACAATTGTAAATTTAAGCAAAAGGTGGTGCCGGGTGATACTTTGATATTAAAGATGGAGTTACTTCACCCAATTCGTCGCGGCATAGTTGAAATGAAGGGAACCATATTTGTTGGCGAAAAGATTGTGACAGAAGCTACCCTCGTAGCACAAATTGTAAAAAGACCAAAAGCATGAGCACAATAAGTCCGCTTGCGTATATTCATCCGGATGCTAAGCTTGGAGACAACGTAACAGTTGATCCTTTTGCTGTTATTAATGCTGAAGTCACTATTGGTGATAACACGCATATCATGTCTCATGCGGTTATTATGGATGGTTCTAATATTGGTAAAAACTGTTCAATATACCCAGGCGCTGTTATCGGCGCTATTCCCCAGGACCTAAAATTTGTTGGCGAGAAAACCACTGTTGAGATAGGTGATGGTAGTACTATCAGGGAATGTGTTACGGTAAACCGTGGCACCAAAGACAAATGGAAGACAGTTGTTGGTAAGAACTGCCTGATTATGGCATATGCTCACATAGCCCATGATTGTATGTTGGGCGATAATGTTATACTTGCCAATTCGGTACAGCTTGCCGGTCATGTAGAGGTTGGTAATTACGCAATCGTAAGCGGCCTCAGTGGTGCAGTACAGTTTACCCGCATTGGCGCCCATACATATGTTGCCGGCAACGCAGTTGTAAGAAAAGACGTTCCACCATTTGTAAAGGCAGCAAGAGAGCCCATGAGCTTTGCAGGCATTAACTCTGTTGGTCTTCAGAGAACTAAATTTTCAGCTGAAAAAATCCAGGAGATCACAGATATCTACAGGGTTCTGTTTATAGAGAAATTAACTACTACCGCAGCCCTTGAAAAAATCGAATCTGACTTTGCTCCTTCTACTGAAAGAGATGCAATTTTAGATTTTATAAAAAGTTCCAAAACAGGTATCATCAAGCGCCCTTCCAAATTAGCCACTGATGACGATACACCTATCTAACGCCGGCAAGCGTTTTAACAGGGATTGGATTTTCAGAAAAGCTACTCTTACTTTTTTACCCGGTCAATCTTATGCGATCACTGGCTCTAACGGCAGTGGCAAAAGTACGCTACTTCAGGCTGTTTGTGGTAGCCTCGAGATAAGTGAAGGCAAAATTGAATGGACCATTGATGATAAAAAGGTCGAGGCTGATAAGGTGTTCAAACATCTCACACTTGCAGCACCGTATGTAGAAGTAATTGAGGAAATGACAGCAATAGAGTTTCTGCAATTTCACCAAAAATTTAAGCCTCTTCAACCGCAGGTATCAATAAAAGAAATTGTACAGATAATTGGTTTGGAGAAATCTGCTACGAAACAAATCCGCTATTTTTCCTCGGGCATGAAGCAACGAATAAAATTGGCCCAGGCGATTTTTACCGAAGCTCCACTCCTGCTATTGGACGAACCTTGCACAAACCTTGACACTACCGGTTTTGACCTTTATCATAACCTGATTGCTAATTATGCGAAGTCCAAAACAATTATTGTGAGCAGTAACGATGTGAATGAGTATTCGTTTTGTAACAACGTTATTAGTATTATGGATTATAAGTGAGTTGGAGTTGTAAGTGGTAAGTTATGAGTTGAAAGTTGGTAGTTGAAGGTTGATAGTTGAGCAAAATTTGAATCTGTAGAGATTGAAGACTTTGGTTACCGGCATTTGTCTTTCATGGGCATCATCGTTGCGACGCTCCATTTTGACTTTACAACTCTTATCAACTTTTTTCTTAGCGCTACTTTGTGTTCTTTGTGTCTTAGTGGTTCAAACTATATGCTTTGATAAAAGCCAAATAGAATTACAGTATGATGAACGAATTGCGACGCAACGATGCCCGATAGTAGCTATCCTGCCTGTACCACAAAAAAAACCTTACCGGCGGCTCGCCACTAAAAGATTTAAGTCAGTATACTTCAGGTCAAAACGCTGACTAAGGTAAAAGTTGGTAAGATAACCCTTGTACATATAAATACCGCTACGGAGGTTGAAGTCGTGCCACACCATTTCTTCTACGCCGCCTGCCTCGCTGACGTCGAGTAGAAGTGGCATTAGAACGTTGCTAATAGCCTGGCTGGCGGTACGGGCAAAGCCACTAGGTATATTAGGCACACAGTAGTGAATGACACCGTGTTTTACAAACGTTGGCTTTTGATGGGTAGTTATTTCGCTCGTCTCAAAGCAGCCCCCACGATCGATACTTACGTCAATAATAACGCTGCCCGGTCTCATAGCTGCCACCATCTCTTCCGTAACTAGAACGGGCGTGCGACCAAATTCTGAGCTTAACGCACCAACTGCAACTTCACATGTTTTCAATTGCTTGGCTAGAATCTTTGGTTCAATAACGCTGGTCCAAACACGAACACCGAGATTATTTTGAAGGCGTTTCAGACGGTAAACATTGTTGTCAAAAACCTTGACAGATGCGCCTAATGCTAATGCGGTACGGGTGGCGAATTCACCGACAACACCGGCGCCAATGATAATAACTTTCGAAGGTGGTATACCGCTAATGCCACCAAGTAGCACGCCTTTACCATTGTTCGCACATCCAAGATATTGTCCGGCAATTAGCATGATGGCACCGCCTGCAATCTCACTCATGCTGCGAACAATTGGGTAAGTGCCGCTATCGTCTTTTAAGTTTTCGAAACTAAGTGCTGTAATTTTTTTCTCCATCATCTTTTGGAGAAATTCCCCCTTCATTGCTGATAGGTGTATCGGGGAAATAATGGTTTGTCCTGCTTGCAGCAATGGCATATCTTCCTCGACAACAGGTGCACTTTTAACCAAAATAGGCACTTTAAAAACCTTATCACGGTCTTGTACAATCTCTGCACCTGCCTCACTGTAGTCTCTATCGCTATACTTACTTCCTAATCCAGCTGACGCCTCTATGGCAACTTTATGACCATTATTTACCAGCACACTCACGCCTTCTGGTGTTAGCGCAATCCTGTTTTCCTGGAAAGCAGTCTCTTTGGGAATACCAATGTGCAATTGCCGGCCTTGAGGTTTAACATCCAGTTTTTCTTCTAAAGTATCGTAGGTGAAAGAGGTAGAGATAAGAGGCTTAACAGTGGACATGTAAACTATATTAGGTAATAAAAGCTTTTAGGTTAGTAATGCGTGCTAAATTTAGAATAAAGCTAAGACGATTTTATGAAATGGTAGTTGCTACTATTCAATCAAAGCTGATGCTTCGTAATGCAGTATCAATAGGGGCTATTGTGATTGTGAAAACATTTTCCGGCAAAAGTCCTTCAGCACGTTCGGGCCATTCTATCAGGCAAAGATTACCTGAAATAATTGCGTCTTCGACACCTGCCTGCAGCGCTTCTTCCTCATCTTTGAGCCGATACCAGTCCATGTGATAAATAGTGCCGACAACAGGACTTTGATATTCATTGATGATAGCATAGGTTGGACTTCCAATGGCTGAGGTAACACCAAGGTTTTCGCATAGGGCGTGTATAAAGGTAGTTTTACCGGCACCCATTTGGCCGTGTAATGCCCAAACTCTTCGTTGGCCGGCCGTCTGAAAAACCTGTGCTGCCACTTGTTTGATATCTTCTAATGAAAATTGTAGTGTCATAATGTAAACGTATTGCAAAACTATCTGCAATTAAGCAACGAAATGCAACCCGGTGGTAAAGTAAGGAACATGATAAAATCAATAAGGAAAGACAGTAGTTACCTTTGTAATTGATTTAAGCAGAAGTAAATGGAGAAAGTGAATTGGAAAGTGGAAGGTATGACATGCAGCAATTGCGCCCTGAGTGTGAATAAAGTGTTGCAGAAACAAGGCATGCTACAGATTGCCGTTAACCCAATTAGCGGTGATGTAAATTTTGAAACGCCTACTACTGTTGACGCTATTGAAAAAGCAAAGAAAAATATTGAACTTTTGGGTTATACCGTAAGGACGGAAACCGGAGATACTGTTGTTAAACTAGGTAAGAAGTTTTTGAAGACTTACATGCAAAAATTCTGGTTTTGCCTGCCATTTACACTTCTCTTGATGATTGGCCACCTGAGCATGTCACTCAACCTGCACCTGTTACACAATCCAATCTTACAGTTGGCACTTTGTCTGCCTGTTTATGTAATTGGTATGGGCTTCTTTGGTAAAAGTGCCATTAATAGCCTCCGCTCTGGTGTTCCTAATATGAATGTCCTGATTGCCCTTGGTGCCACTGCTGCGTTTGTTTATAGCGTTATCGGCATGCTACAAGGTGATCCTTCTAAAATATTTTTCGAAACTGCAGCCTCTATCATAAACATTGTATTCCTGGGAAATTGGCTGGAAGACCTTTCGATTAAAAAAACGCAAAAAGCTATCAATGAATTGACGCGAGACGAAAAGGTAATGGCTAACATGATAGCATATGACGACCAACATAATGAGAACGTTTTTCCTGTTGACAGCACACGCTTAAAGGTCGGCGACTTATTGCTAATAAAAACGGGGGAACAAGTGCCCACAGATTGCAAAATTTTAAGCGGTGATATTGAGGTTAACGAAGCCATTATAACCGGCGAAAGTGTACCGGTTTTTAAAAAACAAAATGACATTTTAATTGGTGGAAGCATTATTTCAAGTGGGACAGCAAAGACTTATGTTACAGCAGTTGGCAAAGAAACAGTGCTGAACAGCATTGTGCAAATGATGAAAGATGCACAAGGCCAAAAACCGCCTGTTCAGAAACTGGCAGATAAGATAAGCGGTATCTTCGTTCCTGCAGTAATTAGCATTGCAATACTTACACTTGCGGTTAACTACTTTTTTGCTCACCAGGGTTTCCAGGAAAGCCTGATGAGAGCAATAGCAGTTCTTGTGATATCATGTCCTTGTGCGATGGGCTTGGCTACACCTGCAGCTATTGCAGTTGGACTGGGCAGAGCAGCCAAAGAAGGCATACTTTACACAGATGCAAAAAGTATGGAACTGTTTCGTAACATCAAACAAATTGTATTTGACAAAACAGGAACACTTACCAACGGAAAGTTTACAATTACAGATTTCGGATCGGACATAGATGCTGAAGAATTTAAAAAAATTGTATTCTCACTTGAGCGAATTTCAAACCACCCAATTGCAAAAAGTATTGCAGACTCGTGGAAGACATCAACAGGGGTGCGTTGGAAAAAATCTGAAGAAATAAAAGGCGTTGGCGTTAGAGCAGAAGACAAAGAGGGCAATATATATAAGATTGGCTCGGCAAAAATTCTAGACCAACTTGTAGATGCTGATCATAATTTATACGTGACAAAAAATGGTGAACTATTAGGTTGGTTAGACATAGCAGATCAACTACGGCCGGAAGCTAAAGACGTCATAGATTACTGCAAACGAAAGGGGATTAAAACAATTTTGCTGAGCGGTGATACGGTGCAGAAGTCTAAGCAAATAGCGGAGCAATTACAAATTGATGAAGTAATAGCGGAGCAATCTCCAAAACAGAAGCTGGAAATAATAGAACAACTGGTACAAACACAGCCGACAGTAATGGTGGGTGATGGCGTAAATGACGCTCCGGCACTTGCTAAAGCGACCATAAGCATTTCTCTAAGTAAAGCCTCTCAACTAGCCATACAAAGCGCATCTGTTGTATTGATGGACAGCGGTTTAAAAAAACTGCCAATGGCGATGCAACTGGGCAAACATACTTATGGCACTATTAAAGGAAATCTTTTTTGGGCATTTCTGTATAATATAGTTGCTATTCCCATTGCAGCCATTGGTTTGCTTACGCCAACCGCTGGCGCACTGGTAATGGGATTAAGTGATGTAGTGTTGGCAGGGAATTCGTTGTGGTTGAAGTGGAAGAAGTTGGATTAGAAGTGGCACTGGCTTAAATGCCTATGCCATATTTTTTGAGGCAAAAATTAGTAACTTAGCTAAAAGCGACAATTATGGTGACGTTTGCGGAAATTGTGGATACGGTGGATCACTTGTCAGATGCTGAAATCAATGAACTTAAGAAGCTATTACAAAAAAAAGAGGCTGAAAAAAAAGAGCTACAGCTATTAAACATTTCTGAACAGGCAATGAAAGATTATAAGGAAGGAAAATCCGTCACTTTAGAAACGCCTGAAGAAATTACAGCTTTCTTTAATCAGATGATTAATGACAGCAATTAGTTTTAGTGAACATTTTATACGTAAGCAAAAGAAGCTAGCCCGAAAAAAACCAGAAATAACTCCTGTTCTACTTGAACGATTTCTGTTATTTAATAATGACAAGAATTATTCTTCATTAAAACTTCATAAGTTGACTGGAAACCTTAAAGACCATTGGGCTTTTAGTATACAACCAGACCTTAGAATTATTTTTCGTTATACCGAAGATTTAAATATTCTAGTAATCGACATTGGTTCCCATGATGACGTTTACTAACTCAACCTTCCCTATTGCCATCACCTAAAGAAATATTAAAACAATACTGGGGTCATGATAATTTTCGTCCCCTACAGGAAGAGATTATAAACTCTGTAATGGAAGGAAAAGATGTTTTAGCATTACTACCAACCGGCGGAGGAAAGTCTGTTTGTTTTCAAATACCTGCCCTTGCTAAGGAGGGAATTTGCCTGGTTATTAGTCCCTTGATTGCTCTGATGAAAGACCAGGTTGAAAACCTGAAAAAAAAGGACATCATGGCGCTATCCATTCATAGCGGTATGACGTATTACGAGGTGAAGCAGACGTTACAGAATGCTGCTTTTGGTCCGTATAAATTTTTGTATGTTTCTCCTGAGCGACTAGAAACACCGCTGTTTAAAGAGTACATAGGTGCGTTTAATTTAAACCTGATTGCAGTAGACGAAGCACATTGCATATCGCAATGGGGTTATGATTTCAGACCACCATATTTACGAATCGCTAAAATCAGGGAAGAGTATCCGACCGTTCCTGTTTTGGCATTGACGGCCTCGGCCACTCCTCTTGTACAGGACGACATCTGCGATAAACTTTTATTTAAGGGTAAAAACATTTATCGCCAGTCTTTTGAAAAACCTAACCTGTCCTTCAGTGTTTTAAAACCTGACAGCAAGATCAACAAGCTGTTAGAAATTTTTCAAAAGATACAGGGAACCGGTATTGTCTATTGCAGAAACAGGAAGCGAACTAAGGAGATTGCCAAACTACTAAAGCTAAATAACATTTCTGCAGATTACTACCACGCGGGACTAACCCAGGAACAGCGTAATCAAAAACAAGAAGATTGGATTCAAAATAAAACAAGAATTATCGTTTGCACAAATGCCTTTGGAATGGGCATAGACAAACCAGATGTACGATCAGTCGTGCACATGGACATACCTGACAACCTTGAGAATTATTACCAGGAAGCCGGGCGCGGGGGCCGCGACGGAAAACGAGCCTTTGCAGTACTGTTGTATACAGATGAAGAACAGGAAGAACTAAAAAAATTACCGGACGTAAAATATCCGCCGGTAAGTGATATAAAAAAGGTTTACCAGGCGCTGGCTAATCATTTGCAAATAGCGGTTGGCAATGGTGAAGGCATGTATTATGACTTCAACTTAAATGAATTTATTCTCCATTTCAAGTTAGATATATTCTTAGTTATAAATGCTATCAAAGCACTGGAGCAAGATGGTCACCTTAGCTTTAATGAACAGATTTTTTTACCTACTAAAGTTGGGTTCACTTGTGACAAAGATGAGTTGCAAGCATTCGAACTTTCTCACCCGCACCTGGCTGAACTCATTAAGTATTTGCTTCGCAGCTACGAGGGTATTTTTGATAACCAGGTCTCAATCAATGAAAAACTTTTGAGCAGGTTAACCAAGCTAACTTCTGAAGAGATTGATAACAAGCTTAAAGAATTGGAAGCGTTTGGGATGATAGACTATCGGCCTCAAAAAGAAACTCCGCAAATTTTCTTCCTGCAAAATCGTGCACCGGCCCAACACCTATCATTTAAGCAGGAAGACTATTTGAAACGAAAAAGCCTGTACCAGCAAAGAGTACAGGCCATGTCACAATACTTGCTATTACAGAGTTGTAGGAGTATGTATATTGGCAACTATTTTGGTGATACCAAAATGAATAAATGCGGGGTATGTGATAATTGTCTGCAACAAAAGAACATAGAGTTAACTCCTGCTGAATTAAAGAAAATTTCCGAAGATGTTCATCTTCATGTATGTGATGATGGCATAGAAATCCAAGCTCTGTTAAACCAACTTCATCAATATAAAAAAGACAAAGTCTGGAAGGTTATCGACTTCCTGCAGTCAGAAGGCCAGCTAACCGTAAACAAAACAGGTCTCATTGAAAGGCAACGCGAAAAGAAAGCTTAAAACCAGCTGTTACTTTTCCTTCTGCTTGTTGACCGACCGCCTAAACCTAATGCACCCAATAAACTTCTGGTTATAATGTTTGCAGCAGTTCGGCCCACACTTTTTACAATCGGATTATCAAGAAAGCTTTCTTCTTTTTTAGCACTGCCTTTACTAGCTTTTGCATCAGTTTTTTCTTCAGCCTCTGCCTCATCTTTGTGCGCTGCTGCTTCTAGTTTTGCGTTCAAAATCTCGTAAGCACTTTCACTATCTACCACCTTGTTATACTTCGGTGCTAATTTGCTTTCAGCTACTATGCCATCGATCTCAGCATCCGTCAGTACATCCATGCGGCTTTTTGGTGGAGCCAACATAACGTTTACAAGTGGTGTCGGCACACCTTTCTCATTAAGCATAGTTATCAACGCCTCACCAATACCCATCTGGGTAATCAACTCATCTGTGTCATAAAAAGTGGTTTCAGGATAGTTTTCTGCTGTCTGTTTTATTACTTTTCGGTCTACCGCAGTAAATGCCCGAAGCGCATGTTGCACTTTCATACCAAGCTGTGCAAGTACACTTGCCGGTACATCCATTGGGTTTTGGGTAACAAAGAAAATACCGATGCCCTTAGACCTTATCAGCTTAATCACCGTTTCAATTTGCTGCAACAAAGCTTCACTCGCTTCCTGGAAAATCAGGTGCGCTTCATCTATAAACAAGACAAGCTTTGGCTTATCCAGGTCACCTTCTTCAGGGCTTATTGCATATAGCTCTGCCAGCATTTGTAACATGAATGTTGAAAACAACTTTGGCCTGTCTTGTAAGTCTGTAACACGTAACACGTTTATCATTCCCCGTCCGTCATCACCTATTTTCATCAGGTCTTCAACCTCAAAACTCTTTTCACCAAAAAAAACATCTGCACCTTGCTGTTGCAGTTCTACCACTTTACGTAAGATGGTACCCGTAGTGGTGGATGCTATC
>Ga0181465_100238_pt1 | contig 19467 bp, 16 predicted proteins | sample InSIn3gowninarea_FD_119076 | JGI IMG/M metagenome (GOLD analysis project Ga0181465, IMG submission 119076) | Clean room microbial communities from NASA Spacecraft Assembly Facility at Jet Propulsion Laboratory, Pasadena, California, USA -... ... | reverse complement strand
CAGCTGTAACTCCATTTGGGTACTTTTTATAAACATCCTTCATTTCTATCATTATTTAAATCACCTTTGATAGTATTTTCCCTACTGGCTAGCATTCGACATATTTTGTAACAGACCTATTATATCATTTAGACCCCTCAATGAAACCCATAAAAATATTACAGTTTCTTTTCAAGCAATTTCTTTATTGCCAAAAACGACAGAATGTGGATGGAAATACTAGAATATGTAAAGCTAATAGAGGGACGAAAGTGAGGAAACTGTAAGGGGGAAGGTTTTATCAACAAGAAACTAACAATTCAATATATTTCAATCTGATTACAAATCATTTCTTGGTAAACTATAGATAGTAATCATTATTTTTCAAGAAACTACAAGAACTTTGTCGGACCTCACTTTCCATTTGTAGACATATTCTTAGAGAATTCTACTGTTTCCTTCATTAAATAACTCTAATTCGCTTCAATCATGACGTAAATAAAAAACCTGTGAGAGTTTCTCACAGGTCTTTCAGATTACTTTTTAGCAGCTAGCCATTCAGCAACCGCTGATGCTTCTTCACCTTCGAGTAATTTCGGTGGCATTGATCCCTGCCCGTTTGCAATAATGTTTTCAATTTCTTCTTGAGAATATTTTGAACCAATTGCAGCTAACTCTGGACCAGCACCACCTTGAAGGTTCCCGCCATGACAGCCTGAACAAGTTTGGGCGTATAAAGTTTCTCCGCTGGCGCTAGCTGTATCACCGTCGCCACCGCCTTCATCTCCACCGCCACCACAAGCAGCAAGCGCGAGAGATGCTCCCATTAGTAATGAAAATAATAACTTCTTTTTCACAAAAAGTACCCCAAATGGAGTTACAGCTGCAAACGGGATTAACGTGCATATTGGTGCAGGTGAGTTTGTTTATGTAGTTGGACCAAGTGGTGCAGGTAAATCTACATTTATTAAAATGATGTATCGTGAAGAACGCGCCACAACCGGAACGATTACTGTAAATGGAATCAATCTTTCTACTTTGAAAAATAGACAGGTACCAATATTCCGACGCAATATTGGCGTTGTTTTCCAAGATTTCAAGCTACTAAACTCTGTGTCAGTTTATGATAATGTCGCTTTTGCTATGGAAGTAATTGAAGAACAACCTAATGTCATAAGGAAACGAGTTTTAGAAACGCTTGACCTTGTAGGGTTAAAGCACAAAGCAAGGATGTTACCAACTGAACTATCTGGTGGAGAACAGCAACGTGTCTCCATTGCAAGGTCGATTGTCAATTCTCCAAAAGTGGTCATCGCCGATGAGCCAACCGGGAACCTCGATCCGGAGACATCATGGGGCATCATGAAAATCTTTGAAGAAATTAATTTAAGAGGGACAACCATTGTCATGGCAACCCATAATAAAGACATTGTTAATGGGATTAAGCATCGTGTTATTGCAGTAGAAAGCGGCAAGATTACACGTGATCAACAGAAGGGTGAGTACGGATATGAAGGCTAGAACATTCCGCCGCCATGTTAAAGAAAGCTTTAAGAGTCTAGTCCGAAACAGCTGGATGACGCTGGCGTCTATCAGCTCTGTGACGGTGACCTTATTATTAGTCGGTGTCTTTTTCGTCATTATGATGAATTTGAATAGTGTGGCTACGTCAATTGAAGAGGATGTTGAAATCCGTGTCCATATTGATGTTGCAGCCAACCAGCAAGATAAAGATTCATTAGAACAAGAAATTAAAGGAATGTCAGCAATCGGTAGTATCGAATACTCTCCAAAGGAAGAAGAGCTTAATAGTTTAATTGATAGCTTTGGAGATGAAGGAGAAGCATTTAAGCTTGTTGAACAGGAAAACCCTTTAAAAGATGTGTTCATCGTAAAGACGAAGAATCCAGCCGATACTATGAAGGCGGCAAAAGAAATTGAACAGTTAAATTATGTTTCCAGTGTTAAATATGGACAAGGAACAGTTGAGTCACTATTTAAATTCATTGATATAAGTCGTAATGTTGGGTTGATCTTAATCATTGGCTTGTTATTTACGGCCATGTTCCTCATCTCCAACACCATTAAGATTACGATTATGGCTCGAAGACGGGAAATTGAAATTATGAGACTTGTAGGAGCAACGAATTCCTTTATTCGTTGGCCGTTCTTTTTAGAAGGTCTCTGGCTAGGAATACTCGGTGCAATTATTCCTATCGCAGCAGTATCTGCTGCTTATTATTATTTGTATGACTTAGTACAGTCGAAATTAGCAGATAATAATTTTATTAAACTACTTGAATTTAACCCATTTGTTTATCAATTATCGGCCATCTTAATATTGATGGGCGCAGCGATTGGAATATGGGGAAGTCTGATGTCTGTTCGGAAATTTTTAAAGGTGTAATTATTAGTAGAAGGGGATTACCCTTTCTACTTTTACATAACACTAGAATCATAGAGAGAAGAGAAGGCAAATTATAGAGAGATGAGAGGGGTACAACAAAAGTGAAAAAGCAATTACTCTCACTAGCAATCGTTAGTACATTAAGTTTGAGCTCTCTGCTCAGCCCGGTGATGGTGAATCGAGCAAGTGCAGAAGACATATCTAAATTAAAACAAAACCAAGAAGAAATTAATAAAGAGCGTTCAAGCTTAAACTCAGAGATAAAAGAAAAAGAATCAAAGATAAATGAAATTAAAAGCGAAAAGGCTTCTGTTGATGCTGAGATTAAAAGACTAGATCTTGCAGTTGAAGATGCAACAACGAAGCTTGAGGAGAAGAATGCTCAAATTGAACAAACTCAGAAAGAAATAAAGGATTTAGAAGCAGAAATTGCTGTCATTATCGAGCGGATTGAAAAAAGAAATGAGTTGTTAAAAGAACGTGCAGCTTCCTATCAGGAAAGTGGCGGAAACATCAGTTATTTAGATGTTCTTTTCGGAGCTCAAAGCTTCAGTGATTTTATTGACCGTGTAGGTGCGGTTGCAACACTGGTACAAGCGGATAAGGATATCCTCGATCAGCACCAAAAGGATAAAACAGATTATGAAACAAAGCAAAAAGAAGTTGAACAAAAGCTTGCGGACTTAAAGAAAATGAAGGCAGAACTTGAAGCGTTAAAAGCAACCCTTGACAGTCAGCGCGAAGAAAAAGCAAAGTTAATGCAATCTCTTCAACATGAAGAAGAACAAATGCATGCAGAGATGATTGCTGCCGAAGAGGAAAATGCTGTCTTGGCGTCTCAAGCTGCTGCTATTCAAAGAGCGATTAGTCTCGAACAATCACGCCAAGCTGAACTTGAAAAACAAAGAGCAGCTGCGGCTGCGGCTGCCGCATCTGCTAGTACTAGTAGTGCCTCTACACAGAAAAGCAATGGGGGAGGCTCTAACACAGTTCAAGCAGCATCCCTGCCAGCTGTTTCTAGCGGCTCCTTTACATGGCCAGCTTCTGGGGTGGTTTCATCTGGTTTCCGTGGATCAAGATCAAATCATCATGGAGTTGATATCGCGAAAAGAGGTCCAAATGTTCCAATTGTTGCCGCTGCTGACGGTGTCGTTATTCGTTCTTATTACTCTTCAAGCTATGGGAATGCCATCTTTGTCTCACATAGTATTAATGGACAAGTCTATACGACCGTATACGCTCATATGAGCAACCGATCAGTTGGTAGTGGGGCTGTCGTGAAAAAAGGCCAACGAATTGGTACAATGGGTAATACTGGACAATCTTTTGGCCAACATTTGCATTTTGAACTTCATAAAGGTGAATGGAATGGGTCGAAGTCAAACGCTGTTAACCCATTATCCTATTTACGTTAAAACATATGTAAGGAGAGACGTAGGTCTCTCCTTTTTCTTATTCCCTAAAGTACTGTGGGTAAACTTGTTTTGTTATCTCAAGACCTGTACTTAACAAGAGTGATCGTCTTCCTCTTTTTCAATGGTTAATTTTTCTTTATATACTTTTGTATGCTTCCCATCTTTCTCTATCTTCTTTTCAACTTTTAATTTGTTTCTTCTTCTAGAACGAAAGGTTTGTTTAAGAATTTGGTGCCCTAGTACAGCAACACCCGCTGCTATGACTCCGTTTATTATTCCTTCTGTAGAAAATCCAAAAGCAATGCTTCCAAAGCTTATAGAGATTACTAATAAAATCCAGAGGATTGTCCAATCTGGAATTTTTGGCGTATGTTTTAATCCGTACCCTATTACCCATAGAGCTGGTACCATCATATAATAATTTTGATTGAGGAATTCTAGTAATAATTCCATCATTCTCACCTCCCAGCGGAATTTAAATGCCTGATATTTTAAGGAGATACCATGCCCTCTATTAAGGACCCGTTCGTGCTTAACCTACTTTAATTAACGTCTACTGGTATTGTAAACTTCACCATCCCTAAAAAACGGATAGAAGTTACTATATATGTATATGATTTTTTATATGTATTTGCTTGGACAAGGATGCTTAGTGGGAGGGGAATTTCGTAAAATATTCTGTTGATGAAAAGTGCTGTTCGTGAAGAGTGTTGCTGATATCAAGTAGCGAATTCATTAGCGTATGAACAGATAAGTATAGGGGGTTAAATCTATTACAAATTCATTTTTCATGTTTAAAAGCCATAAACAAAAAATTTAGAGTTTAGTATCTTCAAAAGCACCAAAGTTCGGTAAAAAAACCTTAAGAAAAGGGCACATTTGCATGCACCCTTTTCTTAAGGCTTTTTTGTCATTTGCTCTTGTGCCATTCGGACTAATTCCTTTACCATGTTCCCGCCGATTTGGCCACCGACCTTCCCAGCTTCTTCAGAGGTGAGTTTGCCATTGTAACCGTGCTGAAGGGGGACGTTGACTTCATTTGCTACCTCGTATTTCACATCATCTGGTTGATCCTGATTCACCTGATAACCTTGCTTTTTCATAACATCTACTTTTAATTTGTTTAATGCCTCTCGAGCCTCTGGAATAAGTGGTCGTCGATTTCTTCTCGCCATATCCATTCCTCCTGTAGTTTTCCTTAGTATGCACATTTAAGGGATAATACTTGCGATATACACCGATTCCATCTATTAGCAAGAAGGGCTTTAAAGCAGGGGAATAGAATTCCTAGTCAACTTGTCCATAATTAATGCTTCATAACTCGTCCTATGTCATCATATAATGAGAAGCAAGTCCAATAGAAAAAAAGTTAGGGCAAAGAGGCGAGGAGGACGAAAATGAAACGAAAGTGGATCGCACTATTAATGACAGGGTCCTTGCTGATAGGTGCAGGAGGAACGTATGCCGGAATTCAATGGGTAGGGGCGACTGAACATAATATTGGAATAGGATTAGAAAGCTCAGATGGAGAACAGCCACGAGCGATTAGTACCGAAGGTCTTGAAAAAGTGGAGCAGGCATACAGTCTAATTTTAAGTAGCTATGTTGAAAAAGTAGAGCAGGGAAAGTTGATAGAAGGGGCAATTCAGGGAATGCTCACCACCCTCGAGGATCCTTATTCGGTCTATATGAATGCTGAAACAGCTAGACAGTTCAATGAAACGTTAGAATCCTCATTTGAGGGAATCGGTGCTGAGGTGAGTATGGTTGAGAATAAAATTGTGATTGTCTCTCCATTTAAAGATTCCCCAGCAGAAAAAGCTGGATTAAAACCAAATGACCAAATTCTTAAAGTAGACGGAGAGAGCGTTGAAGGTCTGGATCTTTATGAAGCAACAATGAAGATTAGAGGGGAAAAAGGGACATCCGTCCAACTTGAAATTCAACGACAGGGATTGAAAGAACCTTTAAGGATTAAAGTAAAAAGAGATGAAATCCCGCAAATAACGGTCCATGCTGACATGAAACAGCAAACGGGTAAAATCCCCCATAATAGCGCCGATTACTCAGAACGCCAATGAATCCTTTTTATTTAGTTTTTCATAATAGGTCCTATTTTTCAAAGAAAATGACCCATCACCTCAGTAGAGTGGGTCTCTTAGACGAACCACTTAATATAAACACCGACCGCAATAAAGGAAAATAGAATGACCACAACATAAATTAGGGTTAAGTTTGTCGTATTCCGCTTTGTTGCATTACGATAATCTTCGTCCCCTTTTCCGGCTAGAAATAGTGTTCCTACGATGGCAATAAGGAGTATAACAAGGACAATTATGATGGATAAACTCATGCTCTCCCCTCCAAACCCATGATTGTATCAGGGATTACCTCCCCTAGTAATCCGTTTCTTTTTTTGTTTGACCAATAAATTTTAAAAGCCTTAGCGGCAATGCCATATGTTCTTCGTTCACATTAATTAACATTGCTTCTTCTTCAAGCTGATCCTTTTCCTTAAAAATATTGATATCTCTATTAATCCGCTCCATTTTAACATCCAGTTCAGCAGCCGTTGTTGCTGCTTCTTTCAGTTCATTTAGCAGGCTTTGGGGGACCTCTTTATTATATTTATAAAAGATTTTATGCTCAAGGCTGGCCCAGAAGTCCATCGCAATGGTCCGAATTTGGATTTCGACAGGAATGAGTTGTTCTCCATCCGACATGAACACAGGGATTTCCAAAATAAGATGGAGACTCCGGTACCCGTTTGGCTTTGGGTTTTTAATATAGTCCTTACAATCCAATAGTTTGATATCCTTTTGCGTTTGGAGCATCTCACTAATTTTATAGATATCCGAGACAAAGGAACAGGTAACCCTAATCCCGGCAATATCCTTAATATTTTCTTGAATTGAATCCAATGAAAGATCGAGATTTTTTCGCTGAACTTTTTTTAAAATGCTTTCAGGTGACTTTACCCGTGATTTGACATGCTCAATCGGATTATAGTCATGAATATAATTAAATTCGTCCTTAAGAATGTTAATTTTCGTATTCATTTCATCTAAGGCAAATTTATAGGCCATCATAAATCGAGTTAACTCGACTTTCAAAGCCTTCATGTCAGTTAGACTTACGTTTCTCTTCAAGGAATACATCTTCTTTCTCTGTTTGGATAGTTTCTTCTAAGTGATGCTTTGACCTTGTTTTATGACGGTACACTCTTCTGATTCCAAGGAAAAGAGTAATACAAAGGAACAAAATCATCCCTATTTCATATTCATTCAGATCAATGGAAAGAATTCCTGCAGGAATGAGAGCAAGGAAAATAAAAAAAAGGAAGTTCCCTACCATCGTCCCGAATAAAAAATGTTTAAAACGGATCGCCGTTACCCCTGCTAAGATATTAATTAGACTAGTTGGGACAAACGGAAAAATCCGCGCATGAAACACATAGGCAAATCCACGCTTCTCAATATTCGTTAGGTTTTCAGACCGAAAACGGTTTAATAACCGGTCCTTAAAGAGGTATCTTACGGAAATAAAAACCAATACAGCAGCAATGATACTAGTCAGCCAACTCCACAAAAATCCATAAACAATCCCAAATAGAGTGATGTTAATGGTAATGACTAAGATAAGGGGGATAATGGTAAAACTGTTTTGAATCACCATAATGATGCCCATAATCACGTACGCCTTTAGTAGATTATTTGCGAAGTGGGACCTGATGGTATCAATGTCCCCTTCTAGAATCAAATGAAATAAGTCCCGGTTTAAAATAAATAAAAGGAAAAAGGTTACCAACAGAGTAATCGCAAATAGAAATTTTAATTTTACTTTGTTGTTCTTATTAAAAGTTAGTTTGCCCCATTTATTATTCATAATCACCCTATTCTCCATCTTAAAATGATGTTCTCTCCCATAATGATGTCTTTAACATAGAATTACCTGAAACTTTATGATGAGTAGAAATTATTAGAGGAAGTTAGTAGTTGCGTTTAGTAAATGGCATAGTGGCAATACTCAAAAACTCAAATAGATCAAAATAATTATCTCATTAAACAAAGTAGGAGGGCAAGGAAATTCACCTGATCAGCAAGCCCAAAAAGGAAGGACATTCAGTTGCCCTTCCTCTTCGAATTCTGATATATAATAGTGGCTAAAAGTTATTTTTATACCAGTTTTCAGCTGCATCCACTTCCCCAAAAGTTAATTGGTGCCCATGGTTCTCCCAATGCAATTGCACCGATGCATTCGCCTTTTCCAATAATGACTTTAACTCTTCAGATTCCTGTGCAGGGCAAATAGGATCATTAGTTCCTGCCCCAATAAAGACAGGCTTCCCACATAGATCCGGCAATTGAATGCCGCGGCGTGGGACCATCGGATGGTGTAAGATAGCTCCACGTAAAGCATCCTGATAGTGGAACATAAGACTTCCAGCTATATTCGCCCCGTTCGAGTAGCCAATTGCAACGATGTTTTGCCTGTCGAACTTGTATTCTACTGCTGCTTGGTCAAGAAACTCATTTAGTTCATTGGTACGGAAAACTAAATCTTCCTCATCGAATACCCCTTCAGCTAAGCGTCTAAAGAACCTCGGCATACCGTTCTCAAGAACATTACCTCGCACGCTTAGTACAGCTGCGTTTTCATCAATTCTTCCTGCAAGTGGCAGTAGGTCCTGTTCATTTCCACCAGTCCCGTGTAGCAATAATAATGTGGGTCTTGACGGGTCATTTGGTTTCTGAAAAAGATGTTTCATGCTCAATTCCTCCCATCCTCCAATAGAGGCTTTTTTATTTCGGTCGTGTGATTGTAAAAGTTTCACCAATCTTGGCATAGTCATTACCTGCTAATCGGCTGACCGCAGCTAGACCAGTAGGGTCGATTTTCCCTTGTTCATAAATTGCTTCATCGATATGGAACTGAACGATTCTACCGATAATCAAGTCAGTCGTGCAAGCTACTTCTATAGCCTGCTCTAAGACGCATTCCATTCTGATCTTTGATTCCATGACTCCGGGCACGGAGATTTCTGTACTTGGTACAGGTGACAGCTTGGCCAAGTCGATCTCACTTTGCTCAGGCGGGAGACTTGCTGCTGTTTCATTGATTTTATCCACATTATCTTCATCTACAATATGAATGACGAATTCTTTCGTTTCAAGGATATTTCGTGCCGTATCTTTTTGCTTGCCACCTGAACGCTGAATCGACATTGAAACCGTCGGAGGATTCGCAGAAACGATATTAAAATAACTGAAGGGTGCACCATTTAACACCCCTGCCTGCGACAAGGTCGTTACAAAGGCAATCGGTCTCGGAATAATACTTCCAATTAACAGTTTATAATTTTCTCTCTCGGTATTACTTGAAGGGTCAATTGTAAGCAAGGGAATACCCTCCTTCTAGTTTTTCCTTATATTCTCTCATTTCAGTTGGAAATAGTATATCAATTAGCCTTATTAAAATGCCTCTAAAGGAACAGACTATTTTCACCTATGCGAAAAAGCCAAGGGTTAATGGTAACAGCCTTGACCTAGAAATTAGTATTCACTTTTTTTCATCAATCTGTATGTATCTTTTTGCTAACTAAGTAATTCATCGCTTGTTTTACAGTGTTAAAGGTTATTGCGTTAACATGAATCCCTTGATTTACCATCATTTTAACTAAACTTACGGAGAAACCAGTATAAATCACTTCAGCACCCAATAACCTCAGTGCACTTGCAAGAGAATTGATTTCATTTAATACAAATCCCTCATCTACCTCTGTCATCCCTGTAAAATCAATCAGTACATACTCTGCACTCTTTTCTGATGCCATTTGCAAGGTCTTATCCCTCATTTTCCCTATGCGATGCTCTGTTAAAACCCCAGTAATTGGGATTAAGAGAACTTGATCTAAATGCATTTCGATGATTGGGGTATACATCCCCTCCATGATTGCCTGAGTCTCTTCATATTTTGTAACGTCCTTCCAGGTCAAAACGTATCCAACCCTATCTCCAAAACGCTCCATCGGACTAATAACAATATTGGCACGGAACGTATTAAAAAGATTTATTTTCGTGCTATAAGGATACGGGCCATCTTGCATAATCTCAATTTGCTTCTTCGCCTCATTGTGATGAAATTCACTAATATTACGACCATATAGGTCTTCTTTCCTATCAACCTTTATATATGGCCCTATTTTCTTTATTAGTTCATCAACATAGGTATTCGCCCATACAATGTCGAAATTTGTATCTGCTACAAATATATTTTCCCCTATTGCATTTAAGCTCTGAATAGTCTCATTGGAATCAAAGAAGTTCATCTCTATTTGCCTCTCCCTTTTAAAAACGATATTCTATTTTTCCTTTCTCTATTAGCCAAGATGCCATTTATCCTAATTATACAGTTTATAGTCATTCATTTTAAGAAACTTTTTACCTATTTGCAATTATATAAATATTTGTACCCTTACAAGAATAAAAAAACACCCACGATGTTGTGGATGCCTTTCATCATTCTATTATCGAATTGTTTTTAGTGCGGTGCTCCAAGTAACAACCTCTTCAAGCATGCTAGTAACGTTATCAAGGTGTAATTCCTGTGGTTTGAACTCTGACATATTCTCAAAGTCTGTAAACAATGACAAGGTTGGATGTGTACGAACATCGGCAACTTTAATTTCTGCGAGAATTCCACGTAAGTGTTCAGCAGCGCGTGCTCCACCAGTTGATCCGTAACTAACAATTCCAGCTGCTTTGTTGTACCATGCTTCACGAGCAAAATCGATTGCATTTTTCAAGGCACCTGTAATACTGTGGTTGTATTCTTGAACAACAAAAACAAAACCATCTAAACTTGCAAGTTTTTCATTCCAAGCCGCGATACCAGGTTCAGTACCATCTGTAGTTCCTAAAAATGGAAGTTGATAGTCAGCGATGTCTACGATTTCAAACTCTGCATCTGTACGCTGATCTGCAATTCCTTTTACCCATTCTCCAACTTGTGGGCTAACACGCCCTTGACGAGTACTCCCTAAAATAATTCCTATTTTTAACATACCATATTCCCCCTATATCTTTGATTAAAAATATCTTAAATCGAGATATTTAGCTAAATGTATGACTTTATTCAACATACGTACTAACCTGCACATATGTATCATCATAAGAATAAAAAATCTCGAATTCAAAGTAATTGTAACCGACAAACATCCTCCCTGTCAAAGAAGAAGATTGTGAACTTAACAAAAGTTGTATGTATCTATTAAATGTAATAAAAAACGCAGAATTTTTATCATTGTAATTCATCAGAAAGGTTCTAAAATCAGTGTGCCTCTGCTCTTCAAAAAGCATCGAAGATTGATAAAAAGGCTTTAAAAAAAGAAAGGTTCCTGTTTTCTCAGTGAACCTTTCTTTACTTAAAATTTCTATTAAACACTAAACCGCGGCACTATCCCATTTCTTTTCATCCTGAACAAAAAGGATGCCTAGTTGGTGATGGTCACCTTCATATAACGCACGCTGTACGAAGCGGATTTGACTCTTTGTATCAAGAACCTCAAGCTTACAGTGGGCTGCATTTCGTTGAATCGCTTCATAAAAGCTTTTTTCGTCCTTCACTTGAATGCCGTTCACTTTTGTTACAAGCTCCCCAACCTGCAGATCCATTTTTGCTGCAGGCGACCCCGGAATAACACCAAGAATCATTACCCCTTGATTCTGTTTAGAGAAATAAAAAGGACGGTTTTCATCCCGAACTCTCTGAACCAGATAAATCAATTCTCTACCAACCATGGCAAGCCCAACTGCACAAATGGAGGCAACTGGGAACCAATATCCTACAACAGCAACAGCCAAAACGAGAACTCCTAGTCCTAGTACCCGTCCTCCATGCATACGAATGGCTTCCTTTGGTAATTTTCCTTGAATCTGTTGCTGGATTCCCACAGCAAAAGGCACAAGCATCAGAGAATACAACTGATTCCCCATTTCAAAAACTGGCCACCAAGAAAACGGCGGTTCTAACACTTCACCTGGAATAAATAGAAAAACGGGAAGCATCCATAGTCGTTTAACCTCATGAACACCAACGGTTTGTCCACGACGACTCTTGGTAAGTTTTGGCGATGATCCTTTTACACCATTCGTTCGAATTAAGATTCCCTCACCAATCACAAGGAGAGCTAAGAGAATCGCAACAGATGGGTAAATTTGATCCTCGATAGACTCAAAGTACTTTCCGATTACTGGTATTCCCCAATCTTGTCCCGCGGTAAAAATAAGAATAAAAAACGCGCTCCCCACCGCGTAAACTGGAGATAACAATCTCGCTCTGACAGGTATGCTTAGTAGTAGCGTCATAATACCGATGACGATAACTAACGCAAATGGAATAACCAGTCCCGATATAATCGTGATGACAGAAAGAACGAACCCAATGATTAATCCAGTAGGCAGTAACTGCCGCAATTCAAAAAAGGCATCCTCCGCTCGAGTATGAAAGTTCTGCCGCTCACGTTTTACTCGAGACACTCCTAAATACGCTGCAATAAAAAAGAAATAATAGAACAAAGGGTGAAGCAATAACTTCCCTGTTCCTTTTAGCAACTCCATTAACCAAACGAACGTCACCCAATGTCACCAGCCTTTATTGTAAAAATATTATGTTCATTGTTATAGTCAGTTAACTCTATTTTATCAAAACTTCCGGTTAAAACATATTACTAGTTTTGGAAAATCCTATAGTTGTGACCTTTGGAGTAGATTATGATTGTTGCGACTTTATATATATTCTATCTTGTAGCGAAAGTCGGGGGTTTTATAGCATACATAGGATGAAAATGTAGTGTTGCGTAGAAGAAACTAGGTAATTCGTAAAGTAGTTTCTTTTCATCATCCGACTGGCCCTCCTAGGTAAATTTTCAGGATTCTCCAATACCACAAAAAACAAACCAGTCCATCTCTGGACTGGTCACAATCATTTAAAAGCGGTACTTTTTCCTATGAGCATAAAGCTATTGGACTAAAAGCTTTATCGCTGTTCGCAGCTGGGCGTCGTTCTCTTCTTTTTTCATTTCTTCACGAGCTGCTTCTTCGAGTGCCGTGGCGGTTTTAGCATCGATCACGCCAGTTACGTCCATATCCATTTTACGCTGGAAGGCTTTTACGGCCATTTCCGTTTTCTCATTAAAATAGCCATCTGTTCGTCCCGGGACATAGCCGATGCCTTCCAAAATTTCTTGCGCATTTCTCACTTGTTCGTTATTCATATCGAGTTTTAATGGCTGCTCAATTTGGATTGGATGCGTGTGATAGATCATTGGTTGCTCAACCGGCACAGTTGGCTCAATCCCATTTTGATGAATCCAATTTCCATCTGGAGTTAACCATTTAAATAAAGTCAGCTTAATATTACTGCCATCCCCCATTGGCACTGCCTGCTGAACTGTGCCTTTTCCAAAGGTTTTCTCCCCAACCACAGGATAGTCGCCAGCCTCTTTTAATGCGCCAGCCAATATCTCTGATGCAGATGCACTGCCGTTATCGGTTAGGACGACAATCGGATAACTCTTCTTTTTCTTTAGTGATGAGAAGTATCGAGTTTTCTCTCCATCTCGTTCCTCAATTTGATAAAGTGGCTTTTCATCAGGAACCAATTCTTTCAATATTTCTTGTACACTTGATAGAAAACCACCTGGGTTTCCACGCACATCAATAATAAGACCCTCCATTTTTTGTTTTTCAAGCTTTTCTAACTCGTCGTGAAACTCTTTTGCTGTATCTTCAGAGAAAGAAGTGATTTCCAAATATCCGATATTTTCACCCGTTTGCTGTTTCATGTCAGCATGGACCGTTATTTGCGGGATTTCATCTCTTTTTACTTTAATCCTTAAAGGTTCTTTCAATCCCTGTCGTTGAATTTCAAGTTGGACGGATGTCCCTTTTTCCCCTCTAATCTTCATTGTTGCTTCATAAAGATCCAGACCTTCAACGCTCTCTCCGTCTACTTTAAGAATTTGGTCATTTGGTTTTAATCCAGCTTTTTCTGCTGGGGAATCTTTAAATGGAGAGACAATCACAATTTTATTCTCAACCATACTCACCTCAGCACCGATTCCCTCAAATGAGGATTCTAACGTTTCATTGAACTGTCTAGCTGTTTCAGCATTCATATAGACCGAATAAGGATCCTCGAGGGTGGTGAGCATTCCCTGAATTGCCCCTTCTATCAACTTTCCCTGCTCTACTTTTTCAACATAGCTACTTAAAATTAGACTGTATGCCTGCTCCACTTTTTCAAGACCTTCGGTACTAATCGCTCGTGGCTGTTCTCCATCTGAGCTTTCTAATCCTATTCCAATATTATGTTCAGTCGCCCCTACCCATTGAATTCCGGCATACGTTCCTCCTGCACCTATCAGCAAGGACCCTGTCATTAATAGTGCGATCCACTTTCGTTTCATTTTCGTCCTCCTCGCCTCTTTGCCCTAACTTTTTTTCTATTGGACTTGCTTCTCATTATATGATGACATAGGACGAGTTATGAAGCATTAATTATGGACAAGTTGACTAGGAATTCTATTCCCCTGCTTTAAAGCCCTTCTTGCTAATAGATGGAATCGGTGTATATCGCAAGTATTATCCCTTAAATGTGCATACTAAGGAAAACTACAGGAGGAATGGATATGGCGAGAAGAAATCGACGACCACTTATTCCAGAGGCTCGAGAGGCATTAAACAAATTAAAAGTAGATGTTATGAAAAAGCAAGGTTATCAGGTGAATCAGGATCAACCAGATGATGTGAAATACGAGGTAGCAAATGAAGTCAACGTCCCCCTTCAGCACGGTTACAATGGCAAACTCACCTCTGAAGAAGCTGGGAAGGTCGGTGGCCAAATCGGCGGGAACATGGTAAAGGAATTAGTCCGAATGGCACAAGAGCAAATGACAAAAAAGCCTTAAGAAAAGGGTGCATGCAAATGTGCCCTTTTCTTAAGGTTTTTTTACCGAACTTTGGTGCTTTTGAAGATACTAAACTCTAAATTTTTTGTTTATGGCTTTTAAACATGAAAAATGAATTTGTAATAGATTTAACCCCCTATACTTATCTGTTCATACGCTAATGAATTCGCTACTTGATATCAGCAACACTCTTCACGAACAGCACTTTTCATCAACAGAATATTTTACGAAATTCCCCTCCCACTAAGCATCCTTGTCCAAGCAAATACATATAAAAAATCATATACATATATAGTAACTTCTATCCGTTTTTTAGGGATGGTGAAGTTTACAATACCAGTAGACGTTAATTAAAGTAGGTTAAGCACGAACGGGTCCTTAATAGAGGGCATGGTATCTCCTTAAAATATCAGGCATTTAAATTCCGCTGGGAGGTGAGAATGATGGAATTATTACTAGAATTCCTCAATCAAAATTATTATATGATGGTACCAGCTCTATGGGTAATAGGGTACGGATTAAAACATACGCCAAAAATTCCAGATTGGACAATCCTCTGGATTTTATTAGTAATCTCTATAAGCTTTGGAAGCATTGCTTTTGGATTTTCTACAGAAGGAATAATAAACGGAGTCATAGCAGCGGGTGTTGCTGTACTAGGGCACCAAATTCTTAAACAAACCTTTCGTTCTAGAAGAAGAAACAAATTAAAAGTTGAAAAGAAGATAGAGAAAGATGGGAAGCATACAAAAGTATATAAAGAAAAATTAACCATTGAAAAAGAGGAAGACGATCACTCTTGTTAAGTACAGGTCTTGAGATAACAAAACAAGTTTACCCACAGTACTTTAGGGAATAAGAAAAAGGAGAGACCTACGTCTCTCCTTACATATGTTTTAACGTAAATAGGATAATGGGTTAACAGCGTTTGACTTCGACCCATTCCATTCACCTTTATGAAGTTCAAAATGCAAATGTTGGCCAAAAGATTGTCCAGTATTACCCATTGTACCAATTCGTTGGCCTTTTTTCACGACAGCCCCACTACCAACTGATCGGTTGCTCATATGAGCGTATACGGTCGTATAGACTTGTCCATTAATACTATGTGAGACAAAGATGGCATTCCCATAGCTTGAAGAGTAATAAGAACGAATAACGACACCGTCAGCAGCGGCAACAATTGGAACATTTGGACCTCTTTTCGCGATATCAACTCCATGATGATTTGATCTTGATCCACGGAAACCAGATGAAACCACCCCAGAAGCTGGCCATGTAAAGGAGCCGCTAGAAACAGCTGGCAGGGATGCTGCTTGAACTGTGTTAGAGCCTCCCCCATTGCTTTTCTGTGTAGAGGCACTACTAGTACTAGCAGATGCGGCAGCCGCAGCCGCAGCTGCTCTTTGTTTTTCAAGTTCAGCTTGGCGTGATTGTTCGAGACTAATCGCTCTTTGAATAGCAGCAGCTTGAGACGCCAAGACAGCATTTTCCTCTTCGGCAGCAATCATCTCTGCATGCATTTGTTCTTCTTCATGTTGAAGAGATTGCATTAACTTTGCTTTTTCTTCGCGCTGACTGTCAAGGGTTGCTTTTAACGCTTCAAGTTCTGCCTTCATTTTCTTTAAGTCCGCAAGCTTTTGTTCAACTTCTTTTTGCTTTGTTTCATAATCTGTTTTATCCTTTTGGTGCTGATCGAGGATATCCTTATCCGCTTGTACCAGTGTTGCAACCGCACCTACACGGTCAATAAAATCACTGAAGCTTTGAGCTCCGAAAAGAACATCTAAATAACTGATGTTTCCGCCACTTTCCTGATAGGAAGCTGCACGTTCTTTTAACAACTCATTTCTTTTTTCAATCCGCTCGATAATGACAGCAATTTCTGCTTCTAAATCCTTTATTTCTTTCTGAGTTTGTTCAATTTGAGCATTCTTCTCCTCAAGCTTCGTTGTTGCATCTTCAACTGCAAGATCTAGTCTTTTAATCTCAGCATCAACAGAAGCCTTTTCGCTTTTAATTTCATTTATCTTTGATTCTTTTTCTTTTATCTCTGAGTTTAAGCTTGAACGCTCTTTATTAATTTCTTCTTGGTTTTGTTTTAATTTAGATATGTCTTCTGCACTTGCTCGATTCACCATCACCGGGCTGAGCAGAGAGCTCAAACTTAATGTACTAACGATTGCTAGTGAGAGTAATTGCTTTTTCACTTTTGTTGTACCCCTCTCATCTCTCTATAATTTGCCTTCTCTTCTCTCTATGATTCTAGTGTTATGTAAAAGTAGAAAGGGTAATCCCCTTCTACTAATAATTACACCTTTAAAAATTTCCGAACAGACATCAGACTTCCCCATATTCCAATCGCTGCGCCCATCAATATTAAGATGGCCGATAATTGATAAACAAATGGGTTAAATTCAAGTAGTTTAATAAAATTATTATCTGCTAATTTCGACTGTACTAAGTCATACAAATAATAATAAGCAGCAGATACTGCTGCGATAGGAATAATTGCACCGAGTATTCCTAGCCAGAGACCTTCTAAAAAGAACGGCCAACGAATAAAGGAATTCGTTGCTCCTACAAGTCTCATAATTTCAATTTCCCGTCTTCGAGCCATAATCGTAATCTTAATGGTGTTGGAGATGAGGAACATGGCCGTAAATAACAAGCCAATGATTAAGATCAACCCAACATTACGACTTATATCAATGAATTTAAATAGTGACTCAACTGTTCCTTGTCCATATTTAACACTGGAAACATAATTTAACTGTTCAATTTCTTTTGCCGCCTTCATAGTATCGGCTGGATTCTTCGTCTTTACGATGAACACATCTTTTAAAGGGTTTTCCTGTTCAACAAGCTTAAATGCTTCTCCTTCATCTCCAAAGCTATCAATTAAACTATTAAGCTCTTCTTCCTTTGGAGAGTATTCGATACTACCGATTGCTGACATTCCTTTAATTTCTTGTTCTAATGAATCTTTATCTTGCTGGTTGGCTGCAACATCAATATGGACACGGATTTCAACATCCTCTTCAATTGACGTAGCCACACTATTCAAATTCATCATAATGACGAAAAAGACACCGACTAATAATAAGGTCACCGTCACAGAGCTGATAGACGCCAGCGTCATCCAGCTGTTTCGGACTAGACTCTTAAAGCTTTCTTTAACATGGCGGCGGAATGTTCTAGCCTTCATATCCGTACTCACCCTTCTGTTGATCACGTGTAATCTTGCCGCTTTCTACTGCAATAACACGATGCTTAATCCCATTAACAATGTCTTTATTATGGGTTGCCATGACAATGGTTGTCCCTCTTAAATTAATTTCTTCAAAGATTTTCATGATGCCCCATGATGTCTCCGGATCGAGGTTCCCGGTTGGCTCATCGGCGATGACCACTTTTGGAGAATTGACAATCGACCTTGCAATGGAGACACGTTGCTGTTCTCCACCAGATAGTTCAGTTGGTAACATCCTTGCTTTGTGCTTTAACCCTACAAGGTCAAGCGTTTCTAAAACTCGTTTCCTTATGACATTAGGTTGTTCTTCAATTACTTCCATAGCAAAAGCGACATTATCATAAACTGACACAGAGTTTAGTAGCTTGAAATCTTGGAAAACAACGCCAATATTGCGTCGGAATATTGGTACCTGTCTATTTTTCAAAGTAGAAAGATTGATTCCATTTACAGTAATCGTTCCGGTTGTGGCGCGTTCTTCACGATACATCATTTTAATAAATGTAGATTTACCTGCACCACTTGGTCCAACTACATAAACAAACTCACCTGCACCAATATGCACGTTAATCCCGTTTGCAGCTGTAACTCCATTTGGGGTACTTTTTGTGAAAAAGAAGTTATTATTTTCATTACTAATGGGAGCATCTCTCGCGCTTGCTGCTTGTGGTGGCGGTGGAGATGAAGGCGGTGGCGACGGTGATACAGCTAGCGCCAGCGGAGAAACTTTATACGCCCAAACTTGTTCAGGCTGTCATGGCGGGAACCTTCAAGGTGGTGCTGGTCCAGAGTTAGCTGCAATTGGTTCAAAATATTCTCAAGAAGAAATTGAAAACATTATTGCAAACGGGCAGGGATCAATGCCACCGAAATTACTCGAAGGTGAAGAAGCATCAGCGGTTGCTGAATGGCTAGCTGCTAAAAAGTAATCTGAAAGACCTGTGAGAAACTCTCACAGGTTTTTTATTTACGTCATGATTGAAGCGAATTAGAGTTATTTAATGAAGGAAACAGTAGAATTCTCTAAGAATATGTCTACAAATGGAAAGTGAGGTCCGACAAAGTTCTTGTAGTTTCTTGAAAAATAATGATTACTATCTATAGTTTACCAAGAAATGATTTGTAATCAGATTGAAATATATTGAATTGTTAGTTTCTTGTTGATAAAACCTTCCCCCTTACAGTTTCCTCACTTTCGTCCCTCTATTAGCTTTACATATTCTAGTATTTCCATCCACATTCTGTCGTTTTTGGCAATAAAGAAATTGCTTGAAAAGAAACTGTAATATTTTTATGGGTTTCATTGAGGGGTCTAAATGATATAATAGGTCTGTTACAAAATATGTCGAATGCTAGCCAGTAGGGAAAATACTATCAAAGGTGATTTAAATAATGATAGAAATGAAGGATGTTTATAAAAAGTACCCAAATGGAGTTACAGCTG
>Ga0181465_100154_pt2 | contig 19483 bp, 4 predicted proteins | sample InSIn3gowninarea_FD_119076 | JGI IMG/M metagenome (GOLD analysis project Ga0181465, IMG submission 119076) | Clean room microbial communities from NASA Spacecraft Assembly Facility at Jet Propulsion Laboratory, Pasadena, California, USA -... ... | reverse complement strand
AACGTTAGCGTTTAAACTAATTACCTTTAATGTACAGTCGGAAATTTCTATAACATTTGTTATACACAAGGCCCTAAATGAGATATATTATAAAGAGATGACGGGCAAAGCCCGGTTAATCTTGGGCACTAATATATTGATAGGGTACAGGGGTGTTGTCTAGATAAATAGCGAACTTTGTTCGTTAAAAAGACAAAGGGCCGAAATTATGACAGCTTTCTTGGGTTATGTTTTACCTTACGGGCAAATGTCACTATGAGGGGCCACAGTTATTACTAACCTTATGAGTGCTATACCATGAATCGGACAAGATATAGTTGAATTCGTTTGAGGAGGTTTCTCTGTTAATAACGCTACTTTAAATAGATTCTTTTCTCTACATTTTGTGTTACCATTCATATTAGCCGCTTTAGCTTTAATGCATTTAATAGCATTACATGACAGTGCAGGATCAAATAACCCATTAGGTGTATCAGCTAACTATGATAGATTAGCATTTGCTCCTTACTTTGTTTTTAAAGATTTAATTACTATATTTATCTTTATGTGAGTATTATCATTATTTGTATTCTTTATCCCTAACGTATTAGGAGACAGTGAAAATTATGTAATGGCCAATCCAATGCAAACACCTCCAGCTATAGTTCCGGAATGATACCTTTTACCTTTCTATGCTATACTTAGAAGTATACCTAATAAGTTAATAGGTGTTATTGCTATGTTTTCAGCTATATTAATAATATTAACTATGGCATTCGGTGATTTAGCCAAACTAAGAGGTATACAATTTAAACCTTTAAATAAAGCTATGTTCTTTATTTTTGTAGGTAATTTATTACTATTAATGGTTTTAGGTGCTAAACACGTTGAATCTCCATTTATAGAAATTGGACAAATAGCTACATTAGTCTACTTTGGATATTTTGTAGTTACAGTACCTATGAGTACAATCTTTGAAAATAGTATAAACGAATTTTATACACAAATCAAAGGTGGATTGTCTAAATTTTATAAAAGCACGCAATAGCGGACCCTATAGGGTCCGTTATCAAGCTATACCAACTACTTATAGTTTCACTAGAAACAACTGCAAAGCGGGTTTGGTGTAGCGGATTTAGTGAATGTTATTGCTGAATTAGGTAAACAATTTTCGGAGTATTCTCATAACAAAATAGATTTATTTTCTTTTGCTAGATCTAGTGGTATGTCACAGGTTGCGCAAGAGAAAATCGTTTATACGCTAGCGTTTAATCAACTTAAATGATATTATACAAGCTAAAAAAGACCATTCAGGAACTTTTTAACAAAGGAGGTGGTGTAGCAAAAGAAATAGAACAGACCCACCCTCAGTACTCTAAGTTTGCCAAAAAATTTAAGAAATTTACATCTACAACAGCCAAATATAAAGGTAATTAGTTTAAACGCTAACGTTTCTTGGCTAGCGTTTGATAAGAATACTTATTTTTAGAATTATTTTAAAAGATAATAAAAAATATATAAAGGAAAAGGTTATATAAACGCTAGCGTTTAATTATTTTTACTAATTTTCAGATCAGTAGTTAATAATTATGTAAATAAAGCCCAGAAAAACTTAAAAGTTGTTGTATAACAATACATCAGTATATTTATACTTATAAGGTAAATAATGGGTAAGAACTAGGGGGATAAAAATATAATATTGATGAATATACAGTATTGACATTTATTCTCAATCTCACAGATAAAACTTAGATCTGTATTTTTAAGGAATAATAACCGAGCTTTATTCCTTTTGCCTAATAACGTATTTAACTCTAGCGAATCCTAGAGGGTCCGTGAGGGATTTTAATCAAACGCTAGCGTTTATATAGATACGTTTTCAATTAATCTGAGCATAACAGTATATATATTTAATTAACAAAGTATCCTAGTAATGTTTGCAATATGAAATGTAATTTTTCACCATTTTAGCGAGCGAAAGAAATATGTTTTTTCGTTTAGTTTTTTAGATGGTGGAAAGTATATAAAGGAACTATTCCGGATTTATAGCTGTATACCAAAGAGATTAATAAATTAGAAAGATAAGACCTTACAAGGCTCTTTTATGTATATCTTTGTTGTTTTTTAATTATCACTAAACCAGGCGAAAGCACTCGCATGCGATTCGTCTGGTTATAATTAAAGAAAAAAGAATATGTAAACTGTCCAGACTCTTGCTAGTGACAAGATCTAAAGTTCATAAACTCTTAGAGAAATTAAGTAATAAACGAAGTGAATTGAAATATCTTATTAACTTCAGGAAAAGAAATCAAACGAGATTCTATGATTAGTGTGAATGAAAGTAGAAATGCCTAAAATATAAATGTATTTTTTTTGTATTTTACAAGAAAAGTATGTTTATTATATATAAGTAAAATGGATTTCTGATCTGTTTGAATAAAGGGGAACCTTCCTCTAAGGCTAAATATGGTATATAAGCGTTAGAATTAAGTACCGTGAGGGAAAATAATGAAAGAGTAGTTTTATAAGCAGCTTGAGTTAAATCTTAACAAGTAAACGAAAGCGTACCTTTTGCATAATGGGTCAGCAAGTTAATATTAGATGCGAGCATTAGAATAAATTCGTGCGTAGGGAAAACAATCATGAAATAATGAATTAGTATCTAAAATTAGACCCGAAGCCTAGTGATCTTACCATGGTCAGGGTTATAAAAGCCCGAACGGCCTATCGTTGCATAGATATCCGAAGAACTGTGGTAAGTTGGTGAAAGATAAAACTGACTAGGATAGCTGGTTTTCCGCGAAACCTATCTAAGTAGGTAATTCAAATAACATCATAGCAGGTACATACTTACCTCTCAGGTTAAAGCAATTTAACGGCCTTGGTTTACTTTGTAGGCAAGGGCCGCAATTGTTTTGCATACATCGGGGGATCGGAAGATTTTATCGGTGAGAAGGTGTGATCGGAAGGGCAATGATTACTATTGAATAATCGGACATAGTGCGATAAGGTTGTATGTCTAAAGGGAAACAGCCCTAAACAAGAACTAATAAGGTTCCAAAATTATTATTAAGTGAAATTAAGGAAGTTATTATTAAATACGTCCAGGGAATAGGCTTAGAAGCGGCCATTTTTTGAAGATCTCGTAACAGAGCACTGGTTTAGTCTTACCGGAGAAACATTGTTTCTTCGGTAAATAGCGGCCTAGCAAGGCCGTTTAGTTAATAGCGCCGAAAATATAACGGATCTAAATAATATACCGAAAACTTGTCCTTATTTTTTAATATATTTTAAACAGCAGCTTACAAGACTTTTTAAGGCTAGCCTTAAAAAAGTCTTTAACGGAGATAGCGGACCCTTGAGAGTGCGTTAAATTGCCGGTAAGTTCACGGACCCTAAAGGGTCCGCCATGTATATTATAAATAAGGGGTAGCGGAACGTTGGGCTAATCTTGGATTTTTTCTTATTAAGAAAAAAAATTAGATCACCCAAGTGATAATGCTGGCATGAGTAACGAAAAAGGGATAGGAATCTAACGAACAAAGTTCGCTTCCTTTTCCCTCGCCTTAAGCTTATGGTATTCGATTAAAGTAACGGCCTTTAAGTTTACAATCCTAAAGGATTAAACAATGAGAAAATTCTATCATATATTAAAAACCTTCATATTAACTAAGCGAACCAAGCGAAAACTCTGTTTTCGTCTCGTATGTCGCTTACCTTAAAAAAAGCAAAAGCTGATAAAGATGATATGTTTTTTAATGTAAGTGTAAAGTTACATAGCGGCCTAGCAAGGCCGTTTAGTTAAAAGTGAAAAAGGTTCTGGAAAAAGATATATGTGTATGATGGTAAACGTACGAACCCTTTAGGGTCCGTACGTAAGCTTATCATAAATTATAGATACCGTACCTAGGTACTATGAAGTAAGCAAGTAGAGTATACGAAGGCGTTGAGCTAACAATCATTAAGGAACTCGGCAAACTAACTCACGTAACTTCGGGATAAGGAGGGCCATTCCTCCTGATTAATATCAGGTAAAGAAGAGGAGGCATAGAATGGTGTTGTACGACTGTTTAATTAAAACAAAGCACTTTGCGTAAGATGTAAAATCAAAGTATTGAGTGTGATGTCTGCCCTATGTCGGCTGGTTAACGGATTTGCTTAATTGACTAAAATAAGTTAGGCTTTGAAGGAACCCCCGATCAATGGCGGCCTTACCTATAAGGGTCCTAAGGTAGCGGAATACCCTGGCCGTTAAATGCGGTCTTGCATGAATGATTTCACGATACAACAGCTGTCTCAATGATTGGCTCAGTGAAATTGTAATAGCAGTGCAGATACTGCTTACCTCTAGGTAGACGAGAAGACCCTATGCAGCTTTACTGTTACTATTTATTGGATATGATTTAACTAGTTTGAGCGAATAAGGTAGTTGGTAAGATACAATTGAAACACCTTTACTTAGTTTGTCATATAAGTAGAAGAGGTTTGTACTATATATGGAACGTTGTTTCATATTAGCAAAATAAGGTAGTTTTCCGTAACACAGGGTAAAACCAGTGACGGTTAAACCACCTTTACTTGGTTGTGAGATAAATATCACGGCAAGGCAAATTTGGATGAAACTTATCTACAAGCTGATTTTATAACTTATCCTAATAGAAATAAAGGATCATAATAGGTCCGGGAGACAGTTGTTAGTAGACGGTTTATGCGGGGCACAGATCCCATAAAGAGTATCTGGGAATGTCCAAAGTTAATTTCGTAAAATTGCAGCGCGAAGCGTGCAATTAAACATTAAGGATAAAAAACTTATGTTTTTTATTATTATTAATGTTTTTTATTTTTAATTTGTTATTAGTCAATAGTAAATGAGGATAAACGGAGAACACAAGCAAACGGACCAAACGGACCTTTGGTCCGCCCGTCTGTTTTGCTCTCCTGATACCTCGTTATTTTATATATTTATACTTGTATAAATATATTGTATATGGCTAATCCATCTACATTATCTATTAGATTAGAATTATTTTTTTTGAAGTAAGATTTTGACTATATGGAAAATAGATGTAAAAAAAACACTAATTAATTGTTTTGTTTTTAGTTTTTTTATAGGTATGCCAAAAAGATACTTATAAATTGATTTTTATTTTTACTTGTAAAGTTTAATGGCTTAATCTTGCTTTACTGTTTGACATACAAGTCTTACAGTCGCGTAAGCGGGGCATATGATCACAAGATGCAGAAAGGAAAGGTCTTGGATTTTTGAAAAAGCTACGCTAGGGATTAACTGTTAGTCCTCCAGTGTTAAATTTTGTTTAATTATTGGTAAATAAATTGGGTAAATTTCAAGTAAAACTTATAGCGAACCTCTGGTTCGTCAAGTTTATTTGAAGCGAAGCTTTTTTTAGCTTTAATGTATACTGAAGAAAACGAAGCTAGACTTCGCTTATTTAGTTACATTAACGATCTTTTTTATCCAGCGCTTAAGAAAAGCTAAACGGTAAAAAAATCCATAAAAAAAGAACGTTCAAAGACTAGAAGGTGAGTTAAGCTAACAATAATCCTTTTACCAACGCCCAACTTCTATATAAAACTATATATAATAATATTATCGATCTAGATCGGTAAAACTCATTTGCTTTTAAAAACACACAAAAAATATTTTTCTTGTTTTTAGGAAAAAAAACTTTTTGTTAAACACGCGCTTGCGGTCGCTTGCGTTAAAAAAAGATTTATAATTTCTTTTTTCTCGTGCTTTTGCAAGAAATAGAAGTTTAAGACATATTATAAAAACCTAGGTTTTTTGTAATTATGCAAAAAAAAACATTGTTTTTTTTTCGGTAACCTGATTACTGTTGTTTTTACCCGGGTAATCCCGCAATATAAAGATTTAATGACACAATTTAATAACACACTTTGAAATAATAAAGTAATAACTGGGAAAAGATATAATCACATATTCTACATAACAAAACGTAGCAATAGTGACAAATCTTTATCACTTTTGGAAAATAAACTTCCAAAAATAGTTGGAGACACTAGACATTATCCTCCAGCAAACAAAGAATGAAAAAACAGTATATATGCTTATAATAAAAATACTTTGAAATCTTTACCTGCTTTAGATAAAATGGCTAATAAAACAATTAAAAGTTATTTTAGCTTAAGCAATAACAAAAAATTGGCAAGAAGTAAACGTATGCGTACTTTGATTAGACGTAGTACAGTAAAAAGATTATTTGTAAGTAGACCAGAAATTAAACAAACTAGTGATAAAGTTAATATTACTGTTTACACTTTTGATAGAGAAAAACAATTTTTTCTGAGAAAAATGTATTTTTATAATAGAAATATGCATTTAGATAAAGATATCTATTTATACAAATTATGATTAGAAAAAAACTTGTCAGCTTTCAAAAAAACTTTTAACCAAACAGAGTCTGTTAAATTGCTTAAAAACAAGCGGCTTGCCGTTAAAAATAGCGAACGGAATACTCAGCTTGTATTAAAAACAAAGCGTAAAAAAATAAATAAAACATACATACATAACGTTTTATTGAAAAAGTACGTAAGTGGTGAAAAAAAAGCATTATCTATACAAAGTAAGCCTAACTTGTTACACGGGCCAGCTCTCCAAGGCTCGCTAATCAAACGTGATCTATTTAGATCTTTAAAAAAACGTAATTTAGTTAGATTTTTAAAAAAAAGAGAAATGAAAAAAGGATTTAAACGAATAAATTTACAAATGGTGCTTTCAGGGTTCAATAACGGACATAGCCTGTTACAAGCGGGAAGCGTTAAAACTCTAGCGTTTAAAAATTATTTCGGTAAAAAGGTATCTAGAAAAGTATTGTTAAAATTACGTAATAAACATAATATTTTTAAAATTAAACAAAAAATGAATAATCTAAATAGATCGCGGTTTGGTAAAATTCGTCTTCCTTATTCCAATCTTAAATTCAAAAATGAAATAAAATTTTTTTCTTTCAAATTAGTTTCTGAATTGAAATATATTCGTAAACTATTTTTCTTTTACTTTATCAAATACATATTATCTCTACTACAAATAAAAATAAAAATTTCACGAGCTAGCGAATCGGCAAACCGAAATCCGCAAGTTCTGGGTAGAGTAGTTAATAATAGTCAGTTAAGCTATGAATTAACAGTGCTTGAAGACATTAAAGATAAAAATAATAATAAAACGATGAAAGTTATAAAAAAGAAAAAAAATATTAAAGTTATAAATAGATATTCTTACGATAAGTTAAGAAATATTGAAATATTAAATTTAGAATTATTAAATTTTTTAAGATTAACATTGGCTGAAGCCGGGGCTAACGCACGACTTACGAACAAACCAAAACTACTTTTGGTAAAGTCATTAGCTAAAAATTTAACGCTAGGCAACGACCCTAACAAAGAAAAAATTGATTATTTATATCAAATTTTTGAAAGAAATTACTTTTTAACATTTTTATCTAAATTTTTTAAAAAAGAATTTTTATATATAAATTACTATAGTAAATTTTTAATAAACCAACTGAAATTTGGTAAATTCTTGCCAGGTTTAAAGCTTTTAATTAGTAAGATTTATGCTAAAAAAGTAGAATTAAATTTAGTGAATTTAAAATATTCACATTTAAATAGCGACATTTATACAGAATCCATAGCTACTAAATTAAAAAAAAAAGTAGGTTTACTAAGAGTATTAAGATGATCTTTAAAATTAGCAAGATTACCTTATAAATATATTTCTAATAACAATGCAGCTAATCTTAATAAGTTACAAACTTTAAATATTTATAATTCATTAGATGTAAATAACGGCCTAGGGTCGTTAAGCGAAGAAAAAAGTAAATTTATTCCCTTAGCCCGAGAAGAAAACCTTGAGTTTGCCAATTCTCGAATTTTTGCTTCGTCTGAAGACAGACTACATGTAGTTTTAAATAAATTGTATCCAAATTCGCTTGCCCATAGCTTTTCAAAATATTCTTTTTTAACGCAAGCGCTTGATACTGTAGACTTAAATACAAATTCAAACGGAGCTGAAAAAGCTGGTCCGCTACCTAAAACTATGAGTATTTTAAATACTATTAGATATAAATGGGTATCTGGTGTTAGATTAGAAGCTGCAGGTAGATTAACTAGACGTTATACTGCTGCAAGATCTGTATTTAAATTTAGATACAAAGGTAGCTTGAAAAATATAGACTATTCTTTAAAAACAGATATTACAAAGAAAAATATTTCAACTGTTATGTTAAGAAATTATGCTAAACCTAATTCACAATATTCATTCACTAAATCGAAAAGACGTATTGGAGCTTTTGGTTTAAAAGCATGAATAAGTAGTTATTAAATAATAACGATTGCAGAACCCACGAACCCACGAACCAGCGAACCTTAAAGGTTCGCTGGTTCGCAGATTCGCTCCCTCCATAATATTATATATAGTTAAATTAGATGAAGAAATAGTCTGACCCACTTTGTGAAAAGTGGAAATAAAAGATAAAAAGCTTTTATGATAACAGAAATGAACAGGCTAATTGCGCCAGAGAGTTCAAATTGGGTGCGCAGTTTGGCACCTCGATGTCGGCTTAGCTCATCCACATGAATGCAAGAGTCATGAAGGGTACGGCTGTTCGTCGATTAAAGAGCTACACGAGCTGGGTTAAATACGTCGTGAGACAGTATGGTTTCTATCTTCTAGAGGAAATAAGAGTAAAATAAGGATAGCCCCTTCGTACGAAAGGAGTTGGGTATATTAACCTCTGGTTTACCTGTTGTTTATGTGCCCAATATTAACTTTATTAGTAAGAATTTAACGAATCTTTGATTCGCTCGATTTGGTTGTTAGATATTAATCAGCCCAATAGGGATTTTATTACTGAAAATTTAGAAATATAAACAATATATATTGTTTGGTTTGTGGCAACGCTAGCCAAATTATATGTTTGCTTATATAGGGATGTTACTTTCACTTAAGTAAATTTATAGCATAGGCATGGCAGGAAAGCTATGTTAGTCAAAGATAAGCGCTGAAAGCATATAGGCAGGAAACTTTCCTTTAGATACTCAGTAGTAAAGTAGTTTAACACTACCAAGGATAATTGTCCATATATTTATTTTATAGAAAATAAATGATAGGCTTTAGCTGAACAGATTTTGATGTCTTTAGGTATAAAGTACTAATTTTACCGTTTGTATACATTAAGAAAATTGTAAAAGAGGATCTTAATACTTATACATAAAAACACTAATTGTTATACTTATTGCAAATGTTTTTTACAATTGAAATTACAAGCGGCCCCTTGCTTACAAAGACTTTTTTAAGGCTAGCCTTAAAAAGTCTTGTAAGCTAGGGCCGTTAAATTATATGATTACCCGGTATATTATTAAGGCCTGGTTAGCATAAAAGTAATGCACCCGTTTTGTAATCGGTAGAAGTAAGTGCGATACTTACACTGGGCTATTTTATAAAAGTTAAATACTATTTTCTTGGGTTGCAAGAACATATAAGACTAATAAAAAATGGACTAGAACTAGCCTGTAAATAGGGTCATTAGTTTAATTGGTAAAACGCCTTCTTGTCGAGAAGGTATTTCCGGATCGACGCCGGAACGACTCGATTATATGCACTTTAAGAGTAATTTCCCGGGTTTTTTCTTATAAAAACCAATAAACTAAAGCTTGCGGGTTCATAAAGCGTCCGGCGATTAGATTTACGACTTTAACAACTTTAATTATTTTTAACGCCTTAAACCTGGTGTGTAATTATACAAAAATGCGGATTGATGTAATAGTAACATAACTGGCTCATGCCCAGCATATAGAGGTTCAAATCCTTTGTCCGCACATAACGAAAACTTTTTCCTAAAAAAAATTAAGCGATGTTCGTTTAACCTAATAAGGCTATAGCTTAATTGGTAAAGCAAGCTGCTCATGATAGCTAAGATGAGTGTTCAAGTCATTCTGGCCTTAATTGCATTAACTATTAAACGGGGGATAAGTGAACAAAGCTTCGTTTATTGCTCTGGTTAGGTTTAATGCAGTTTGTTTATTAATAATAGATAAATAAAAGCAAACGGACCTTTGGTCCGTCCGTTTGTTTTGGCTTCTATTGTTTTTTGCTAGCCTTTTTAACAAACAAAAGGGCAAAAAACATTTTTCTTGGCTAGCCAAGAAAAGCAAGTGAGAATACATCCCCATTAAATTAAACAGGGGCGAAGCAAGGACTATACGAAACGAAAACAATGTTTTTGAGGTTTCGCTTTGTGTATTTTACATTCGTACCTTTAGCTAAACGGACCCCTGGTCCGCTATGTGAGGATATAAAATCCCTCACGGACCCTCTAGGATCCGCTATATTTTTTGTTAAATTATATAACATATAATATTTAATATCTAATACATATTAGATTTCAGAAGAGAAATTTTTTGAATATATTGAGTTTGATGATGGCTCTGAATGAACGCTATCCAAATGCTTGACACATGCTAATCGAACGTCAAAATTATTCGGGCTAAAAAAATTAAGCGAACTTTGTTCGTTTGAATGCCCAAATTATTTTGAAGTGGTGTACAGGTGAGTAAATGATTTTTCAGCTACCTTGAAGTAAGGCAAATAAATACCTTATAATGTATAAAAGGAACAACAGAAAACCTTAACTGGTTTTCGTTTCGCTTTAAGATGCTTTTAATCTCGGGAAAGTAGTAGTTAAGGTAATTGCTTAACCAGCGTAAAGCCCGTAGTCGAGACTGAGAGGTCGATCGACCACATTGGGTCTGAAAAAACCCCAATACGGATAGTACAGCAGTGAGGAATATTGGTCAATAGCCTAACGGCTGAACCAGCAACTTGGGAGAACGCGGTATATGTTTTTTATAAGTAGGGGAACCCTCGCCTTAGGGTTAAAAGCGTATACCAATGGTTTATCCAACTAAACTTCTAGATAGAATACTGATAATGACAATTTTCTATCTATGTGTCTTGACTAACACACGTGCCAGCAGTCGCGGTAAGACGGGAAAGACTAGTGTTATTCATCTTTAATAGGTTTAAAGGGTACCTAGACGGTGGATCTTGCCCTAAAAGGAACGGATCTACTAGAGTTTTATGGAAGAGGTTAGATTTAGTATTAACGGTGGAGAGATGAAATTCTTTGATACTGTTAGGCACTGGTAACGGCGAAGGCGATCCTCTAAGTAAAAACTGACGTTGAGGGACGAAGGCTTGGGTAGCAAACAGGATTAGATACCCTAATAGTCCAGGCAGAGAATGATGAGTGCCATAGGTTAGATTTAATTTGATCTATAAATGAAAGTGGAAGCACTCCACCTCAAGAGTAATGTGGCAACGCAGGAACTGAAATCATTAGACCGTGTCTGAAACCAGTAGTGAAGTATGTTATTTAATTCGATGGTCCTCGAAAAACCTTACCACAATTTGAATATTATTAAATTATTACAAGTGTTGCACGGCTGTCTTCAGTTAATGTCGTGAGATGCAGGTTAGCTCCATAAATTAACGTAAACCCTTGCTTTATTTTTTATATATAGCAGTTCTCTAATATATCGGATAAGATAACAGGGACCAAGACAAGTCATCATGACCTTAATATTGTGGGCTATAGACGTGCCACGTATACCTAGACAAAGGGATGCAAAGATGCGAATAGCGAGCTAACCCCCAAAATAGGTTATAATATGAATTGTAGTCTGAAACTCGACTGCATGAATAAGGAATTACTAGTAATCGTGAATCACCACGTCACGGTGAATTTTATCTCAGATAGGTACTAACCACTCGTCAGGCGCTGAAAGGAGTATGTGCAATAAGTTTGGTTACTGCTAGCTTGTAATAGGAAAGAGATTTCTATATGTTAGCAAATAATCTTCGTATGCGTGACTTTGATTGGTGTTAAGTCGAAATACGGTTCGTGTAGTGGAAATTGCACGGGATTGATTAATATTAAAAATACACAAAAAAAAAAAGGAAGGTTCCGTTTGTGGGTATGACGGGTTGAACTGTAAATTCAATAGCTATGGCTGTCAAAGGTTCAAGTCCTTTTCTTCCTAAAAAGAAAATTATACTTATAAGATCCTTTTCTTGTACCCAGATTTTCTTTCATTACTTTTATTTTTCTTCGCTTAGCCTTTTAAATAGTTAAGATGTTTAAGAAAGATAAAAAAACTAAGTTTTCCTGTGTTTCTTGCTTAGAGGGAAACGTAGTTTTCCTTTATATCCTCAATTGTCTTTTTTAGATCATTTTACTTAGAAACAAAAGAAATTATTTTTAGATTAAAAATTAAAAATACTAAACGAACATCGCTTTATTTTTTATCTATTATTTTTTAATTTATAACAAACATACAAAATATGGATGTTTGGTTAAGCACAAAGATGAAGAAAACTAACTTTTTTTACTTATGCTAAATTACTCTTAAAAAAATTTTTTATTTTTTACCGGTATAATAAAGAAATGATACAAGCAGCAAAAATTATTGGAACAGGTATGGCTACAACAGGATTAATAGGAGCAGGAATAGGAATCGGTGTAGTGTTCGGTGCATTAATATTAGGTGTAGCTAGAAACCCTTCACTTAGAGGTCAATTATTTTCATACGCAATCTTAGGATTTGCTTTTGCTGAAGCAACTGGATTATTCGCCCTTATGATGGCTTTCTTATTATTATACGTAGCCTAATTATTAAGGATAATACAACCTTATACAAGGTTTTTAGACGTGAATCTCATGTCGAAAGTAATAACTATAACGATATTAGATAATTAAAAGATGATAATTAAAGGACTAAAAAATTTTATTTTTTTTCTCCTTTAATGAAGACTTTTTTTTTAGGAAAAAAGTCTTTGGCTCTACTGTAGAGAAAAAGACTTGAACTAGAGTATAGTAACTTTTCCTAAAAAAGCCTTTATAGCTCAACGGTAGAGCGAAATACTGTTAATATTTTTATAGATGTTCGATTCATCTTGGGGGCTCTAAGAGGCGAAGCCCTATATTTATTCAATTATACGCTAGCGTGTGAAAACTACATATACTAGAATAACCATGTTGTTATTACAAGACTTTTTTATTAAAAAAGTCTTTAACGGGCATAGCCTTGAACACATGTAAAAAAAAATCAAGCAAAGGAAAACTTAGTTTTCTTTATATAAAGGCTAGCCAAGAAAAATTTTATAGCGCATTTTGCCCAATTATTTTTCTAAAGAAAAAAAACAAAAAAAAAAGACTTGCCCTAATTATTAGGCAAGAATTAGCCAACTGGCGACCTAATAGATAAAAGCTTAATAATTATTTATTAGATGAAGATAACTAGATAGGACTTCACCTCTTAAAGTAAACGAAGTTATTTACCTTTGCTAATTTGATTTATATAACGAACAAAGTTCGCTTAACCGAATAGATTAGACGAATCGCATCGCATGCGAGAGAAAAAATGAATTTTTTTTTCTCGCATGCGCTTGCTTTCGCTTCGTTCTTTTTTATTAGTTCAGTTATAAAGGGGACATAGTTTAATTGGTAAAACTGCGATTTTGCGTATCGTTATTTCAGGATCGAGTCCTGATGTCTCCATAGTTTTAACAACTTATTCTTCGACTACTTTTAGCGGATTTCATTGAAATCCGTTAACTAGAGACTAAAATAGTTCACAAGCTTTGGCTTAAATAAAGCTATTTGCTTTTATTTATAACAGTTATTTAACGGACCTGCTAGAGCTGGTCCGCGTGAGCAAACGGACCAAAGGTCCGTTTGCCAGATAAACATTAAAGCATATATTGCTAAATGCAGCTCGAGAAGCTCAATTGGTAGAGCGGAACACTGAAGATGTTTAGGCTATAAGTTCAAGTCTTATCTCGAGCACTGTAAAAAATAACGGACCCTTTAGGGTCCGCTATTTTTTAGCGTTATCTAGTTTAGCACAGCTATGTTTCAAGCGATTTTTTCACTTTTTACTCTATTTTCTTGGGTTGCAATAACTTCGTTCGTTAAAATAGCGATAAAAAAATAAAAAACGCAGTAGTAACGCATATAAAGGCTAGCCAAGAAAAATACTCTCGATATTATAAGTTAGAAAATAAAAGGTAATGATGGCATACTGAGACATAAATAGTTTTATATAAAATAGGCGTGCTGGAATTGGTAGACAGTTTCCACTTAGGATGGAATGGTATTACAACCGTACAAGTTCAAGTCTTGTTGCCTATACATGGAAAAAATAAAATAGCGAACCTTAGGTTCGTTAAATTAAACGAAAACAGATTTATTATTAAAAGCGATAATAAGATCTTAGATAATTAGGCAGGTATATATGCTTATAGGCTTACACCGGGTAATAATAAGTTGTATATAGGTTCAGTTATTAACATCTACCAGCGCTTCGGGCAACCTAGGTACAGATTTTCTCTTTACGATAATGGGCTTAAAAAAATTAGCCCTCGCGAAGCGTTAACAATAAATTATATAATTGGATAAAAAAATACGGATGAGGCAAATTAAAATATGCTATATTAGATAAGATAGATTTGCCTTAAGCGAAGGAAAATAAATAATATTGAAAAAAAAACAATAAATATAAATAAAACAGCAGGCTCTTTACTAGGTTACATACATGCCCCGGCAACTAAACTAAACTTTAGTTTAATACACAGAGGCAAATCCTATAAAAACTAGCGCGGTATTTTTGACTAAGCCTTTACCAAGCCATGATACTATTATGAAACTAAAACCAATATCTAGAGGTGTTTCTCGCAAGCGCTTGTGTTTATTATACAAGCGGAACCAGAAGGGTCGTTAAATCATTCACTAGCATTAAAGAAACTGCTAAGTTTCTAGGCTTAGATTCTAGTAGTGTAAGTAAGTATTTAGCAAAAGGTACTTTTATAAATAATTTTTATTGTAAAAAAAAATAAAAGATCTCTGAAAAAAAAATTTTTTTTTATTTTATCCGTTCAAGTCGAATTTACCTTATAATAATCTATGCATACGAATTTATTCGACTGCTTATTTATAGTTATTTACCTTATGATTTAAATCGTTTTTCGCTTTTTACGGGTTTGCCTTGTTACCCAACGAACCCTTTAAGGGTTCGCTGGGTAACAGGATTGAAGGTTATAAGGGTTAACGCAAAGCGCTATATTTTACTAGCTTCTTAAGGTTAAATTTATATGTTGTTGACTAATTGGTAAGTCATGAATTTTTGGTATTTATTATTGAGTGTTCGAATCACTCCAACATAAAACATTGTTAAGTAAATGTGGATAACTTAGTTTTTTTCCTTGCGTAGCTTTTTAATAAAGTTTAAGAACTAGAAAATCAAACGAACAAAGTTCGCTTAATTTTTTTTTGCAAAGCTAGAGGTTTTCCTATGTTTTCGTGAGGTTTCGCTTTGTGAATTTTTCATTCGTACATATAGCTATTTTCTTGCACGCTTCGCGCTTTTGCAAGAGCACGATAAAAAATATAAAATAAACCCGTATATTACCTAAAGGTGGATATAGTTCAATAGGTAGAACAACTGTATGTGGCACAGTAAGTTCCCTGTTCAATTCAGGGTATCCTCCCAGTTCCGCACCCCAGCATACTTAAGTATGCCTTAGGGCTATTTACTGTATTTTAAAAATACTTTTTATTCATTTATGGATTAGTATGTTACTCTAATTATGCGGATTATAATATAAAGCCCGAGTAGTTCAACTGGTTAGAACATTAATTTCATGCATTAATAATGAGAATTCGAGTTTCTCCTCTGGCTAATAACTAGCTAATACCAGGGTGTATAATACAAATCAACCGCTTATGAAGATAAAACGATAACCTCCTGTGCACATGTTTAATGGTTCATTTGTACATCTCTTATTTATTAAAGGGGTGTGTCCCGCTATATTTATCCTATGTATGGTTAGAAATTCGTTTATAACGGACCCTTTAGGGTCCGCTATAGTGTATACAATAACATAATTTTTCATCGTGTAAAAAAAAAGAGAGTATAGTTTAATGGTAAAATAAGAAGCTTCAAACTTTGAGTTCTTGGTTCAAATCCGAGTGGTCTCATCTATATAAGTAAAATTAATAAATAGTTTAGGGTTTTAACGGACCCTTTAGGGTCCGCTAAAGTGGATACAATATGGTTAAATACTATAAAACAAAAAAGTAGTATTATTTAAAGGCTAGCCTTTAACCTGGAACATAACAATGTACACTTTTATCGTTTCATTAAGTTTCGTGCTTTCTTGTAATAAACGCATTAATTAAATGGTATAATGTTGTGCTACGGACACAAAATTACAAGTTCGAGTCCTGTATGCGTTGAAATATATATTAAGCTTTCAGCCTCCGGATATTGTAACCTTCGATATAAAAACTAATTTTCTGTAAACAGTGTATTAATTATAATTCAATTTGGTTTATTTAAGGGCTAGCCTTAAAAAAAAAAAGAAATAGAATCAAAATTGCAAATATATTTTTCATGCTTTTAGTAGTAGAAGGTTCCATAAATTAACTTTCAATAAAATATCATATGATTCGTTTAAAGGCTAGCCTTTAAAATTCACCTAACTATTTCTAAAATAAAATATTTCTTTAAAGAAACAAACTAAGCGAACCTTTTAGGTTCGGCAGTTTGCATAATTATTTGAAGATGAATGCTAATTTATAGGGAGAACACGGCTACGGCTATTTGATTTGGGTAAAGGGCCCTTTACCTGATGAGCCTTTAGGCTCCGCTAACAGTCAGGTTTATAAACGGTACAGATGAATATTCATATGTGCGGGGTTAAAGGTGTTCACCGTTTATCGCGGAAAGGTAACTATTGACTAGAGTGTTAAACAGGAGAAGGCGAAAACAAGCAAAAAATATAGCGGACCCTAAAGGGTCCGTTATCAGATATAATTAAATTGCTTTTATTTCTAGGGTCATTTTCTATTAGTTCACTTGATTGTATTTTGTCAGGATTGTGACTCAGAATGGAGTTTTTTGTGTATCATAGCTGAGATTATTTATATTACTGTGTTATAGCTTTGTTTGCTAGCAAGACTTTTTTATTAAAAAAGTCTTTGTAACAAGGCTAAATAGACTATGGTATATAATTAAAAAGAATTAGCTCAATTGGTAGAGCGACCGTTTTACACACGGTAGGTTAAGTGTTCGAGCCACTTATTCTTTAAATATATACTGATTAGTATCATATTTACTAAAAAGATAGCGGACCCTAAAGGGTCCGTTATATGTTAGAGGCAAAGCCCTATATTTAATAAATTTTTCCAAAAATTATCTTTCATATTTAAATAAATTCTTATACTTTGTCTTACAAGCTGAATATTATAATATTCGCCTAACTAACATATTTATAGTTTAAAAGACTATAATTATGCTAGATATCTCTTTAGCGGACCCTTTAGGGTCCGTTATGTATAACGTTTAGCATCGCGGACCCTTTAGGGTCCGTGATGTCTAGCCTTAATTATATTATATAATAGATTAAAATGACAATAAAAACAATTGAAATTTCAACAAATATCGCACAAGGTCACAACACTAGTCCTCTAGACCAATTTGCCATTAGAAACTTACTAAGTTTAGATGCACCAATATTAGGAGATGCTAATATTTCTTTAACAAATATGGGATTATATTTAACTATCTCAGCTTTTATTATTATAACTTTATATTTAATTAGTAATAATTATAATAAAGTTGTATCAAATAATTGAAGTGCAAGCCAAGAGTCTATCTATGCTACTGTACACAGTATAGTTATAAACCAAATAAACGAGAAAAAAGGTCAAATGTACTTTCCTTTTATTTTTACTTTATTTCTTTTTATTTTATGTAACAATTTAATAGGAATGGTTCCATACAGTTTTGCTTCAACTAGCCATTTTGTATTTACTTTCTCATTAAGTTTCACAATAGTTTTAGGAGCAACAATTTTAGGATTTATATATCATAACTTAAAATTCTTCTCTTTATTTGTACCTTCAGGTTGTCCATTAGGTTTATTAGCTTTATTGGTTTTAATAGAGTTTATTTCATATTTAGCTAGAAATGTATCATTAGGGCTAAGATTAGCAGCTAATATACTTTCAGGTCATATGCTTTTAAACATTTTAAGTGGTTTCACATATAATATAATGAACTCAGGTTTTTTATTTTTCTTTGTGGCTCTTTTACCTTTAATGTTTATTATGGCATTCTCAGGTTTAGAACTTGGGATCGCGTTTATCCAGGCACAGGTTTTTGTGGTGTTAAGTTGTTCATACATTAAAGATGCCTTAGAATTACATTAATCAAAACTTATGTATTATGATTAAACTGAATTCTTTATGAATAACAGGTTATACCGACGCTGTAGGCTGTTTTATCTTCGAATAAACGAAGTAAAAAAAAAATAAAAAAAAAATTAGCTCAATGGTCAGAGCAACTGTTTTCGATTATTCATTAGCAAAAACTAATAAATTTAAATACAGAAGGTTAAGTGTTCAATTCGCTTATTTTTTTCAAATGTTAATTTCATCTATTTTATTTTTATTAAGTTCAAATGCCGTTACTCAAAGACGTGATAAATCTATTCTATATGCTAGAATAGTTATAACTATTTTAATATGTTGTTTTATACTTTGCATGAATAGTTTTTATTCTCAATTTCATGATAAAGGTTTAGGTCTATTTGGTGGTTTGTATCATACAACTGCTATAACTCATATATTTCACATTTTTATTATATTAGTAACCGCTTTAATATTGCAGTTAAACGCATTTTATCCTAGAAAAGTTTGAACTGAAAATTATAGTTCATTGTATAAATTAGTCTTTTGTAAATTTATATATTTCAATAGTTTTATATTAAACAAGATGGCGGAACAATTTAGAATAATAGAATATCCATTAATAATACTATTTGTTGTAATAGGAGGTGTGTTTCTAATATCAAGTTGTGATTTAATTTCTATATTTTTGTCTGTAGAATTACAAAGTTATGGTCTATATATTTTATGTGCGGTATATAGAAATTCAGAACGTGCAACTAGCGGAGGTCTTACATATTTTCTATTAGGGGGTTTAAGTAGTTGTTTTATTCTGTTAGCCTCTAGTTTATTATATGGTAATTCAGGTAATACTAGTTTTGATGGTTTATATGTTATTAATAATATATCAAATATAAACGATGGCTTCAATACTAGTATTGAAACATCGCTAGATTCTTTATACGAATCTTATTATATAAACTTTTCTTTAGTAATAATGTCTATAGGTTTCTTATTTAAAGTGAGTGCTGCACCATTCCATTTTTGAAGTCCTGATGTTTATGACGCCATACCTACTGTTGTTACTACATTTGTAGCTATATTTGCTAAAATATCTATTTTTATTTTACTATTGGAATTAGTTCATTATACAACTAATTTTTTTGCATCTCAAGGACAGGTAGACTATCTTTCTTCATCAGAAGAGCAAAATACTCTTTTCAATTTTTCTTGAACTT
>Ga0181465_100179_pt2 | contig 19499 bp, 19 predicted proteins | sample InSIn3gowninarea_FD_119076 | JGI IMG/M metagenome (GOLD analysis project Ga0181465, IMG submission 119076) | Clean room microbial communities from NASA Spacecraft Assembly Facility at Jet Propulsion Laboratory, Pasadena, California, USA -... ... | reverse complement strand
CAAATGGAAATTATGGTGGAGCGGTTGTATTAGAAGCTATAAAAGACACCGAGTATGGACATTGTCTTATTGCAACAACAAGAATAAATCAAGCAACAAAGCCTACAAAAAAGGATTTCGAAAGCGCTGAAGTTCTTATAGGTAATTACGCAAATTGGGATGACAAATCAAGTGTTCAATGGTATTTACCAATAAGACACAAGCAGACAGCACATTTAATTGAAAAGGTTGACACGATAGAAGTTCAAATTAGTTACGACATTAATAAATCAATGAATGGTTTCGTAGCCGACTTCGACAGTTGGATTATTCAAGTAGCAGACGAGCAATTTAAATCAGAAGAAACAAAACCACGACCATCAACTAAGCAAACTATCAAAGAGTTGACGAAGAAAAGTAAATGGAAGTTCTGGTAGTGCGACAGAAAGAAGAACTGCCTATAACATGCGTATTTATGCAAGTGTGGCTGGAAGTTGAAACTTCAACTATGTGCTACTATCACCAGCATATCGAGCTTGACGAATACTATTAGGCTTTTGTTTTTTACCTTCATCTTTTGTAACTATTTTGTACTTCAGCATCGGCGGACGGAACACAGAATACCACACCTGCATAAATACGTCCAACGTTAGCTGTAAGGCATGAAGCCCCTAAAAATCTAAGAGACAGACAATGGCAAAACCGAAATCATACAAGAAATTATACCTAAGGATTTTGCGAATTGGTGTTAATAGAGTGCATGAGGGTGTAACTTATAATGAATTGAAAGCGGAGCTTGTCAAGCAAGGATATGATTTCGAGAACGACTGCATCGAACTTTCAGTAAAACAATGGTTTTACGATAGTTTTAATCATACTGGTGCTGACGACAATCCCTATACTTCTGTCAAAGACCTGGAAAATCATCTTGATTGTAGCTTTATACTTAAAGGTGAAAGTTGCTTAAAGCTATTAAGTTACGAGACTTCGAGAAATAGTTGGAGAAACGGAATTGCTGCAATAACGCTAAGTCTTATCGCTGTTTCTGTTGCGATTTATATAAACTTCTGGAGGTCCCCTGCAACAAAAATGGACAATACAAAAGGTACAAATTCAACCGAACTTGAAGCACTTAACCGAAAAGTGGATATTCTCATAAATCGGGATACCAATAACATTGAACCCATAATTGGTCTAAAATCTGACACGGCAAGACCGAAGGATATTACAAAACCTGCTGCCAAGACAAAAGACAAAAAGCTGACTAAAAAGTAGCCCTACAGCTAACAGTGTGTTTATAAAATTGTGGCTGGACGTTAAGCATTTGACCATAAATCAATATTTTGCTTTTGTGGTTAATTGAAACGGACGTTTTTCAAATCCCACAACTTCATAAACACTTTAACGTTAGCGGTAATTTAAAAAACTCGTGACTACACCATTTTCGAAAGGACTTACAAAAGCTGCTATTTATTATGCTATTGCTTTTACCTTAACTTGGCTGACATACCATATTTGGGGTCATGCTTATATTCATGGTCCTGGACTTCATCACTTAATTGCTTTTCTCGCTTTGATAGGTGGAGCAATTTGGACACTACGGGGACTATTCCGATTGATATTCCATAAGCATGACAAAGAAAACTTAGGGTCTTTGATAATTAATGTAGTTGTAGTGGCTTCAGTAGTGACATACTTTTTAATTGAAATAAATAAAGAAAATGTAGCGGGAACAACAGATAACAAAGCTGATATTATTACAATTAACCGGGACACCAGAACAAACTCTTCTTCTATGGTAGACGGATTAGGAGACACAATACTGCTAAAAGTGGGAGACTCTACTATTATTGACAAGACCAAGGAGTGGCCGAAGTAGATAAACTACCGCTAACAGTGTGTTTATAAAATTGTGGCTGGACGTCAAGCATTCAGCTATAAATCACTATTTTGCTTTCGTGGTTAATTGAAGCAGACGTTTTTCAAATGCCACAACTTCATAAACACTTTAACGTTAGGCACAATTATATGAGAACCTTCAATGCGTTAATCTTTTTATTTTCCTGTCTTTGCTCCTGCTCGACAAGGAGTGTTGAGGAAAAAGTAGTAGCTAAAAAAGATATCATTAAAGTTGCAAAACAAACATTTGTGAAGGACACGATTGAAATGGATGATGAGGAGACAGGCATTTCAGAACCTCAATATATAACAGACACTAAGGAGATGCAAATCCTTACCTTAAATGATACTTTATATAAAGGAGACACTTTAGAAATGAAATTTAAAGTGCCGCATTCAAAAGATTTAGCCATTACAACACCTGACGACAATTTCTTTTTCATTGTTTATGCTCAAAGTGAGGTAGAAAAACCATCCCTTGTTGAGTGGAATACATTTGCTACAATGGATTATTTAGAAGTAGTAACTGATAAGACAAAAGCAAACCTGTGGGACGCAAGGGTAAAAGAAAATCGAATAATTTTTACTAAGACTGGTAAATACGAAATTAGACTAAGTGAAAATTTAGAAACAGATGACGGAACACCTGTTGAATTGAAAACGGTTTACTACATTCATAAACGTCGCAAATCATAACTGTGCCTAACAGTGTGTTTATAAAATTGCGGCAGGACGTTAAGCATTCAACTTTAAATCGCTATTTTGCTTTTGTGGTTAATTGAAACTGACGTTTTTCAAATGCCACAACTTCATTAACACTTTAACGTTGGCAGTAAGTTTATCAGACACCCTACTATTCGTAATGACAATTGAATTAATTCCCGTTATCAAATAGGTTACAACAATCAGGGTGTAAAAGAACCGGACAAATATCCTTATTGGAATAATCAAATATTGTGGGACAAATATCACGAAGAAAGCTATATCAAAGCAGGCTTTAGAGACAAACTAATTCCGTATTTAAGCGGTTCATCCTTCTACCGTTTGACTGACATATCAGACGAAAATTTAAAGAAACTAACTATTGACCATACGCAAGACCTAAAAGAACAATCTTGTTCTTTTTTTGGCGGCTATGTTTTACATATTGACGGACAAGACAAACTTTTTCCGCAATGCTGCAGTTTACTTGCTGACATCAATTTTTGGGATAAAATCTCGAAAGGTCAAAGTTCATATTATGAAGGACATCCAGCACCACAGCTTAGCTTCGATGACAATTCAATAACTTTTGACTTGACAACAGAGGAATTTGATGAGCCTTTCCAACCGACACCACTGACTTCAATTTTCAAGGTTGATAGAATTGAACTAACAAAAGCAGTTGAAAGAACAAAAGTAGAATTGAGTGCGTTCGCTTCAAGATTACAAAAGATTAACGAAGAACAGAATTTAAGCATCAAAGACATTGATAACGTTTTGATTTGGTATGACGACAACTACTAAAACCTACTGCCAACAATCGTATTGCCAATAGTTGGGCGGGACGTAGGAGCATTCGGCTTCACGTCGCTATCAGCTTTTGTCCCATCGACAGAAGTTCTATTTAGCTTTTGAATATATTTTTGAACATTAGTAATTACATTGTACTTCGGTTGCCGGGCTGGAAGTTCAATGAATGCCCCACCATCGGCAATACGTAACGTTATGGGCAATATTAACAGACGATGAGAACATTAATTATACTTTCTTTTATTTTCATTTTCATTTTCATTATTTCATGTCAATCATCTAAACCCAGGACTGATAAACATGTTTTGGAGTTTGGAGCGTTCGCTATTGAAGTGCCTAAAACTTGGACAAAAGTTAAGCAGCAAGGCATTGACAGTTATGCTGGAGGAATTGCAATAAGTTCAACAGATACCATAGGGTTTGACTTGGGAGCTTGGTCAAACACATTAACAGAGCCAGAACCCGTAATTTGGGAGCGTCGTGACCTTCAATATCATAAAAATATCGACACTACTCAAATCGTTTTAGTGGACGACCGACGAGGTATCGACCCTGATAAATTTAAAAAGCAGAATTTGACTTGGGACACAATTGATGGTCGTGAGGCTAAAATTGTATTTCCAAGAAAAGCGGAACATGGTATTACAGGCGTTTATATCGACAGTCTTTGGACAAGCAAACTTGGATTGGACCATTTTAACTTATACGGGACAGACTTAAAGCGAGAAAGCCAAGAAGAGTTCTTGAAAGCAATTAAGACGTTGAAGTTTCAACAGCGTAGATAACACTGCCCATAACAGTGTGTTTATAAAATTGTGGCTGGACGTTAAGCATTCAGCTATAAATCGCTATTTTGCTTTTGTGGTTAATTGAAACTGACGTTTTTCAAATGCCACAACTTCATAAACACTTTAACGTTAGCGGTCAGGCTATTTTGACACACTAAAATTTCCAGGGGACAATTGCAGAATTTAAAATGAAAGAAATTATCGTATTGACAATAATTACAGGACTGACGTTTTTAGTTTTCGGACTGTTTTTATTTCTTGGAATATTTAGAAAAAACAAAAAGCTTTTACTCACTTCTGTTTTTGCTTTTATTGTTTTCCTCGGCTTCGCAGGTTGGACAGGCTTTAAGTTTGCAACAAAATCGTACAATAAAGTTGCTGACACTTTGAGACCGAGGAATGGTGACGAGATTTATGATGCGCTTTTCGGCAAACGGCAACCTGACTGCGTGAAAGTTTTAAACTACCAAGACCAAGTTGTTCCTAAGATTGACTATGCTATTTGGTTACATTTTGAAACTTGTCCCGAAGAGGTAAAACGAATATTATCTCGACACAAATTCTCAGTTGAAAAAGTGGCAACGAATGGTTGGGATGCAAAAATTCCATATGGTGAAACACTTGACTGGTTCAAACCGACCAGCTTGGGAGACACAATAATGGTTTATGAATACTCCACAGATAACGGCAGAAATATTCAGACAATTTGGACCTCACTTGACAGTACCAAAGTATTTTGCAGAGACATTTTAGATTAAAAGAGAGAAGCCCGAACCGCTAACAGTGTGTTTATAAAATTGTGGCTGGACATTAAGCATTCGACTTTAAATCATTATTTTGCCTTTGTGGTTAATTGAAGCTGACGTTTTTCAAATACCACAACTTCATAAACACTTTAACGTTGTAGGCAATTTTTTCTGGACATAGCGTTTATATTCAAAAGGCACAAGCCATCAATGAAAGGTTCAAGATTGACAAAAGCTGGAATTCTTCTTTTTGGAATTTTCATACTAACAATTAGCGCTTTTATTATTTGGTGGAATTTACCATTAACAATAAATCGTCGAAGTGACATTGCATTTGGGAATTCCCTTGTAAATAAAATTGAACAGTATGAAAGACAACATGGATTGCCGGAGACGACTGATTGGAAAGCATTGAAAGAGCTTGGCTTTATAGACAAAGGCGACTATTTTGTTCCTAATTATGAAAAGATTAATGACACGACATTTGAACTGGTTTATATAGAAGGTTTTGATGGACCTTATTTGCTTTGGAATTCGAAAGAACGAAAGTGGACGAAGGCGATGCCGACAATAGCAGACAATACAGTAGAAAAAGTTTTAAATTTAATTGAGCAACAGAATATTGTAAAAAACCAAATCAAACTTATTGATAGTTTATCATTTGGACGACGCCACATTACGTTATTACTAACTTTAGATGATACGTTAAAGAACATTTACCTTGTAAAGGTTGGTGAAGACAACGGAACAAACTTGGTCACTTATTACAATTTCTTAGTTGACGCGAACAGAATGGCAATACTTAACCCGACCGGAAAACTTGAAGGACAATAAAACTGCCTACAACAGTGTGTTTATAAAATTGTGGCTGGACCTTAAGTATTCGGCTATAAATTGCTATTTTGCTTTTGTGATTAATTGAAACTGACGTTTTTCAAATGCCACAACTTCATAAACACTTTAACGTTGGCTGCAAGTTTTTCACAACTCTAAATTCAATCAAACAAACATAATGAAAGCGATTACTTTTTTACTTGCTACTCTTTTCGCAGTTACTTCTTTTGGACAAGATTTTGAAGGGAAAATTGTTTACAGAAATTCTATTAAAAGTAAATTACCCAACGTATCGGACGAGCAATTTACTTCAATGCTGGGGTCAAAACAGGAGTATTTTATCAAAGGCGGTGACTACAAGTCTGTCACAAATGGTTCCTTCGTACAATGGCAACTTTACATTAACAAAGACAACAAGCTATATAATAAAATGGCAAATTCAGAAGCGTTGCTATGGAACGACGGAGCAGTAAATACAGACGAAGTTTTAAAATCGGAACTTAATAAGGACGCGACTGAAATTTTAGGTTATAAATGTGACGAACTGGTATTAACCTGTAAGAGCGGCGTTCAAAAATATTACTTTAACTCAAAACTTTCGCTTGACCCAACCCAATTCATAAATCATAAGTACGGTAACTGGTATGAGTTTGTCTCAAGAACTAAATCGTTGCCTTTGAAATCCATTGTTGATAATTCACAGTTTACTTTAGAGAGTATCGCGACTGAAGTAGAACCTATGAAACTCGTAAAGACCCTGTTTGAATTGCCAGAGAACACTAAAACACTGAAAAGTCCTTATTGACAAAACGCAAACCTGCAGCCAACAGTGTGTTTATAAAATTGTGGCTGGACGTTAAGCATTCGGCTTTAAATCATTATTTTGCTTTTGTGGTTAATTGACCTCACGTTTTTCAAATGCCACAACTTCATAAACACTTTAACGTTGGCTGCAAGTTTTTCACAACTCTAAATTCAATCAAACAAACATAATGAAAGCGATTACTTTTTTACTTGCTACTCTTTTCGCAGTTACTTCTTTTGGACAAGATTTTGAAGGGAAAATTGTTTACAGAAATTCTATTAAAAGTAAATTACCCAACGTATCGGACGAGCAATTTACTTCAATGCTGGGGTCAAAACAGGAGTATTTTATCAAAGGCGGTGACTACAAGTCTGTCACAAATGGTTCCTTCGTACAATGGCAACTTTACATTAACAAAGACAACAAGCTATATAATAAAATGGCAAATTCAGAAGCGTTGCTATGGAACGACGGAGCAGTAAATACAGACGAAGTTTTAAAATCGGAACTTAATAAGGACGCGACTGAAATTTTAGGTTATAAATGTGACGAACTGGTATTAACCTGTAAGAGCGGCGTTCAAAAATATTACTTTAACTCAAAACTTTCGCTTGACCCAACCCAATTCATAAATCATAAGTACGGTAACTGGTATGAGTTTGTCTCAAGAACTAAATCGTTGCCTTTGAAATCCATTGTTGATAATTCACAGTTTACTTTAGAGAGTATCGCGACTGAAGTAGAACCTATGAAACTCGTAAAGACCCTGTTTGAATTGCCAGAGAACACTAAAACACTGAAAAGTCCTTATTGACAAAACGCAAACCTGCAGCCAACAGTGTGTTTATAAAATTGTGGCTGGACGTTAAGCATTCGGCTTTAAATCATTATTTTGCTTTTGTGGTTAATTGACCTCACGTTTTTCAAATGCCACAACTTCATAAACACTTTAACGTTGTAGGCTATGCTATTTGACACCTCGTTCAAAATTCAAATCGTGACAGACAGAAAACTCTTCGGGACAAATACTTTAATTAATGAGTTCATCCAAAAGCTGACTAAGACCGATACTCTTGACGGCGGTTGGGCAACAAAATATATTGACCATTCAACGGGACGCTACTGGATTAAGTATGTTGTTGACGACAGAAATTTCTTTGAAAACCTTATGATGGTTTCTCCACCACCGACAACAGAAGAATTAATTGACATAGCTCTATCTTCTCTACATATTGACGAAGTTTCGGCAGCGGCAACAAGACTTTACTTGGAAGAGCAAACAGATAAAAGAGAGTATAGGCAAAAGCTGATTAACACATTAATTCAACTTGACGTAGCACATTTAGGCAAATCAGAAAGAGAAAGATTAAGAACAATAATTCAGGCGTCACAATTGACAGACAGAGTTAATAAACGTGATATTGTAGGCAAACACTTTTCAGAAATACAAAAAGTCGCTGAATTTTTTAACGCAATTGCTGACAGAGCGCAAGAAATATTAAATAGGCTTTAGTGTGACACAGAAGCACAGCCTACAACATGCATGTTTATGTAATACTGGCGGAAGAACATCAACCAATCTCTTATCTTTAATCGTCAACAACAAGTTTATGAAGCATTAGAACTTTGAATGCCAGTACTACATAAACATGTTCAACGTTAGGCGCAATACAAACTTCTTACTATCAAAAATGCAACGCGAGACAACATCGACCTCTTTAAATGAAAGGATGGAGTTAGCCTTCAATAATATCCCGAACGAAAAGTGGAGATACTTTCATAAGAAGTCTGTTGAAAATTTTATTTATTACTTACCCAACATAAAAGGCAGAAACGAAAAACAGGAACTTACTGAAATTTTAGAAGGTTATCTAACGGATATAGAAGCAGAACATGATATAATAGATATGCATTTAAGTGAGTACTTGTTTAACACATATATAGGTAAAGTAGCTCCGATTTTTGAGTACAGATTAGGATTTGTACCAGTTCCAGCTAAGAAAGCCCTACTTGTACTTTTGCCTATCTTGTTTTTCTTTTTATGGCTTGCCTATAGCAAAATATACCTGTTCATTATATTCGTACTTATTCTATTTGCATTCTTGAAAATGAAAGGACTTAAAAAGGCAAAGGGTAAGGTGTATGGCTTTGGCTATTAGCATTAAACACACACTGACTGTAATGCGCCTAACAGTGTGTTTATAAAATTGTGGCTTGAGGTTAGAGCATTCAACTTTAAATTACTATTTTGCTTTTGTGGTTAGTTGAAACTGATGTTTTTCAATTGCCACAACTTCATAAACACTTAACGGTTAGCTGCTATTCAATTTTGACAGTCCATGACTAATAGAGAAAGTATACTAGACCACGAAGCGATTGACCATTTTGTTTCCGACGTTTTGAAGCAGTTTCTTCCTAATGCACGGTATGCCTCTGCAGGTTACTTTGGTCCAGCAGAGGCAACGCGAGCCTCACAAATTAATATGGATTTAGCTGACAGCAACGGAATAAATGTAGGTTCGCAATATTTCTACAACCGCAAATATTCCTTTATTCACTACACAAGTGTGCAAGTCTTACTGAATATTCTCAAAGAAAAGAAAATTCGGCTTTACAACCTATACGGGATGGATGACAAAGAAGAATTTGAAATTCCGTTAAACTATTCCAACAAAAAGCTCACCGACTATGAAATCAAAGAGATAAAAAAACGAATTTTCTGTTTCTCTATGTGTCAGACTAAATTGGAAACTAAAGAGGAAAGCTTACCACAGTGGAGAAGTTATGCTCAAGATGGACAAGGAGTTGGAATTGTCTTTTCATTTGATAAAGCATTCGCTAAAGATTGGGTTCACTTCATGCTTAGTAAAGTCTATTATCATGCAAAGAGCCTTGACACCTTTTTAAAAATAGAGGATTTATACAATGACTTTAAGCTGAAGTATGACTTGACAATTACAAACTTCGACGAAATGTTTTATAAGTATTTTGCTTTTCACAAAAGCAAAATCTATAGTTCAGAAAAAGAGGTTAGACTTATCTATTTTCAAGGTTTTCATCATCATAACGAACCGTCGATAAAAGCGGACGTTAACAGGAGCAACAAAAAAACGAGTTATATTGAATTGGAATTAGAGTGGAGTTGGGATGAAAAAACAAAAGAATTTATTCAGAAGCAAGGGATAGAACCGAAAAATGTTCGTCCAATTGTTTCTATTGACAAAATTGTTTTTGGATACAGACTTAGTAATTCAACCAAGTGGGATTTGGTTGAAGTCTGTAATGAACATCTGAAAAAATTCACAAGAAAACCTGTCATCGAGGACAGTACGCTTCTTTCACATTTCAAAGACAAACCACAATAGTAGAGAACAGCAGCTAACAGTGTGTTTATAAAATTGTGGCGGAACGTTCAGCATTAGACTATAAATTGCTATTTTGCTTCTGGGGTTAATTGGAACTGACGTTTTTCAATTGCCACAACTTCATAAACACGTTAACGTTGGTGGCAAGCTTAAAGAGACCCTACACAGAATGAAGCTTTGGAATTATATAGAAATTTTAGGACAGAAAAAACAAGGTTGGCTTTTCAAAAAGGACAACGTTGAAGAACGACTTATTGCCTTGACTAAAATTTTGGAATTCGGTTATCCAAGTACAATTCATAACCTAATTCCTTTTCTAAAAGACAGCAATACAGAAATTCAACAGACAACTTGTAACGTAATAATTCAACTCTTCAGGAAAATTGAAACAAAGAAAGGTTATTACGACACTCTCAAACATTGTGACATTTCAAAATCAGACATTGACGCTTACCAACAGACATTTTCAAGTGAACAATTTATTACTCTTTTAGCAATTGCGACATTAAACGGAAGTGGTTATGTAAGAGAAAAAGCTGTAAACAAACTTGCTGAAACAAATAATGAAAAAGCAATTCCTTTTATTGTTTACCGTTTAGCTGATTGGGTGCAAGCAGTGAGACAATCTGCACTGCAAGGCATTGAGAATTTTAAAAAGAAAGAATTTATTAATGCACTTGTAGACAACTTGACAATTTTTGAATGGTTGCAAAAAGTTCAACGAACAGATTTAAGTTCCGTTCATTCGGACATAATGAAATATGTAGTTCTTGATAACAAGCAATATGTAAATGATAATTTCAAAACATTTACAGACAGAACGAGACTTGTCATTGCAAAACATATTTCCAATTCCGAAAGTGTAGAATTAGACGATTTAAAACTTTTACTAAAAGACAATCACTTTTTGGTTAGGAATTTAGCTTTAACACACTTTGACAAATTAACTCGAACTGAAATAGACAAACTTTTAATTGACAAATCAGCAAGAGTGAGGTTACAAACTCTCTATAAGCTAAAAGATAAAACAGATTTTTCAGAGATTACACATCCTTTTCTTTCAGACAATTCCGCTTCTATTCGAGAATTTGCACGTTATTCATTGAAAGATAGATTTTCAGATTTTGCTTCGCTGTACAATGACAACTTATTGAATAAAAAAAGAATTATTGGTTCGTTGAGTGGACTTGGTGAAACAAATGGAAAACAATTTATAGGAACCATTGAACCATTTTTAAGCGACAATAAACCAAAAGTTAGAAAAACAGCATTTTTAGCTTTGAAAAAATTGGACAATGAAAAAGCGTACAATTTTGCCTTTCAAAATTTAGACAGTGAAAATATTGGAATTAGAAATATTGTTATTGACTTTCTTTCAAATTCAGCTACACCAGAAGTTCTACAAAAAGCAAGGGAAATTTACGCAAATGGGCAATTTGAATTAAAGAAATCAATGCTGAAGTTTTTTAGCAAAGTCGGAAAGTGGACAACCATTGCTGATATAATGATTGGAACAGTTGACGAGAACGAAAACATAAGACAATTAAGTTTAAGTTTTCTACAACAATGGAGAAACAAAGCAACAAGCTACTTTACTCAACCTAAACAGGGCGAACTTGAAAGAGCAAACCAAATTTTCAGATTTGCTTTTGAACTGCACGAAGGCAAGAAATATTTTAACCAAAACCCATTGACAGGAATTGACTTTTACTTACGCTGAACAAGAAAGCCAGCCACCAACAAGCGGCTTGCCAAAATGTGGGCTGACGGAAGCCGTGTTTCAACTTTTGTAATTCTATTGGGCTGAATATCCAGCTTGACATTATACATTGAGCAACAGAATATGACATCAACATTTTATCTTTACCCATTATCGGTTAGCCGGGGCTGACGTAATTCTATTACCCACACTTCGGCAAGCCGTACCGTTGGGCGAAACTTTTACAAACCGCAATTCTAAAATGCTGAAAAAAATAATCTCCTTTTTATTTCTTGTTACATTGACGAAGTTCTCTTATTCACAATCGAATCTTTATTCCGACTCAATAAAAGTATTCGACTCAACTACACTTATAGCGACTTCTAACCAATATAAACAGTTTGAATTTTGCATCCCGAGAACGTATGACGTAACAAAGGAGCTCAAAAAGTTAACATATGGTCAAGAGAAGCAATATTCTTACGAGAAAAGTCCAGTCGTTATTAAATTAGTAACAAAAGGAAAAATAAGTAAGATTTGGAATGTGCGTCCAGCATCTTCTGTTATAGAGGTAGCGGGTAAAAAATATTTGTTTGACACAATGCTACTTTCTGCGTTGCACAAAAAATTTCCAATAAATTATTTTATTGAAGAAAAAGTTTTCACTTCACAAAAGCAACAGGACGAATATTACTTGAATTTATTAAAAGATAAAACCTTTTTATACATTGTACCACACGATTTTGAGAATGAATGGCGAGAAAAGTTCAATTTGACATTTAAAAAGACCGAAACATTTTCTTCTCCAAAGGCTATTACGAAATACCTTGACAGCACAATATTTAAAACTATTCCTAGGGAAAAGTATTCAATATCTTATAGCCCTTTCGTTGATGCAAAAAAAGATTTATCAAATGAATTTACAATGACAATTTATAGTATTAATGAGTTGTATGAAAACTTAAATGACAGTAACGCAATAAAAAGCGGACTAACTTTTTATCCAACTTATATAATCAGAAAGAAATAAAGCTTCGCCCAACAGTGTGTTTATAAAATTGTGGCTGGAGGTTAAGCATTCGACTTAAAATCACTATTTTGCTTTTGTGGTTAATTGAAAGGGACGTTTTTCAAATGCCACAACTTCATAAACACTTTAACGTTGCCTGCAATTTTATGGACTCTCTCGTCCTAAAATAGGTTGACCAAAAATTCATCAAACATTGGTCAACATGGCAACACAGAAAAAATCGCCCTGTCCAAAAAGAAATGGCAGGCAAGTCAGCTTCGACTTTAAACTTTCGGTTATTGACGAAATTAACAATGGTCTTATTTCGCTCAACTATGCTTCAAAAAAGTACAATATTTCCCGTAGCACAATTGACTATTGGCGAAAAAAATTGAGTAATTATGTGTCAAAATCGAAGCGCATGAGCAAAGATCAAGAAATAAAAAAACTTCGTGAACGCATCGAAGAACTTGAGTTCATCAAAGATTTTCAGCAGGACATGATTGTTGAATTTGAAAAAATTACAGGGGAGGAACTCTCAAAAAAGTTTTTACCCGAACACTTGGCAAAACAGATACAGCGAAAGAAAAAAAGCTTTCAAAATAAAGTGGCTGTATGAAGTGTTCGGGATAAGTAAACAGGCATATTACAAACGCATCAAAGCGCAACAGGAAAAAGAAATGCAGCACCAGGTAGTGCTGGAGAAAGTGAAAGTAATCCGTCAAAGAATGCCGCACACTGGCACCTATAAGCTGTATGAGCACCTAAAACCTGTGCTGCCAAAACATAATATTAAAATGGGCAGAGATGCCTTGAATGACCTGTTGCGAAACAAGGGATTACTCATTCGCAAAACGAAACGTTTTCATATTACTACGGATTCAAAACATTTCTTTTATACGGCGCCTAATTTGCTTAAAGACCTTGAACTAACTCATGCAGAACAGGCATTTGTTGCTGACATTACCTATATAAAAACGGATGAATGTCATGCATACCTGGCCATTGTTACGAATGCTTATTCAAAGAAAATTATGGGCTGGAGCCTGGACGATAACATGAAAGTATCTATGGTAAAAGAAGCTTTAAAAATGGCACACGGCAACAGGAACTGGCAGCATGAAAGCGTGATCCACCACAGCGACAGAGGTATACAATACTGCTGTCCTGAATACGCTGAATGTGCAAAAAAGCTAGGCTTTGAAATGAGTACTACACAGAAATATGATCCTTATGAAAATGCAATTGCAGAACGCATTAATGGCATTTTGAAATACGAATTTGGGTTAAGAAAAACACTGCCCACTCTTGATGTTGCACGAAAGATGGTAAAGCAGGCAGTAACCATTTATAACAATGAGCGACTTCACTGGAGCCTCAACTTTAAGACACCAGAGCAGGCCCATCAGCAATATAATCAACAACAATACAAGTCATACAAATCAAACGCAGCATAAATTATTTTATCTTAGTGGTGTTCATGTGAGGATGGAAACGAGCTCTGCAGTGGTGCAACTCGGATAGTGCCAAAATCATGAACGCACTGAAAAATGAAGTGGGGCAATAAAACCTTGCCCTACTTTTTATCAAACATAATCACCTTCATTTTTTAGTGGAACAAAAACTAAGAAAACCTATTCGCTAATTAAATTAAAATGGTCAACCTATTTTAGTACAAGACATAATGAAATTATCCAATTTCGGAAAAGCTATACTAAGTTTTACAATCAGATGAGAATTTAAATTATAAAGCGTTTAATATGTGCAATATTTCATACAACACACTTGTTTTCGACGAGGTAGCTCAAACCATTACTCTTACAGGGACAGCTTCTAATTGTACTCAAATTAGCGCCGCGTTATACTCTCCACATTTTGCTGATGCGAAGACTACAAATGTTAATGCAGATGGAACAACTTGGTCAATAGTCTATACTAGTGGGGAGCTGCTAGCTCCTTTAAGTGTTATAAAGCAAAGGTGTGGCATAGACGTCAAAATTAATTCTCATTGCATAACTGACGATACGTGCAAAGGTCCTGATGGCTTTATTTTAGCTTGTGAATCGGGGCCATGTCCAGATGTTGAAATAACTATCACACCAGGAGCTTGTGTTGATGGAAGAAGAACCGTTAATATCAAGGCAGAAGTGACATCTGCTAATGATGCATTCTATACTTGGTATTTTGGTGTTGATGATGATATTCAACTAGGAGAAGATAACGAAGCAGGAGGTTGGCTTCCGCCTCCAAATTCGAGTGGTATAAGAGAGGTTGAGACCAATCATGTCTATGAATTATTGGGTAATCAGTCACAAACTATAACGGTAAAAATTATCATTTCATCAGGACCAAATTCCGAATGTGAAACAATTAAATCCTTTACAATAGATCCTTGCACTTGTAATTTAGAAACAACTTTGAGAATTTTAAATAATTCAGGGTCGGTAGTGCTAGCTACTGAGTGCTTAGATCCCGGCGATTATTCTGTTGAAGTAACAAACCCAACAGGTACAGAAATAGAATACGCCTGGTCTGTAGGTGGTGTTAGTGATGAAACACAAATAGGCTCGACATTTGATTTTAATATTTCTTCGGGTGAAGAAAAAACAATATCAGTCAATGTTGAACAAGGTGGTTGTAGTGCATCAAATGGTGTTACGGTAAAAGGTTGTATAAAAGGAGGCAAAGAAGACCCTCCTGTCAAAGAAGACCCTCCTGTTATTATAATCCCACCTCCACGCGAGAGTTCTCTGCCATGCTTACTTTTTAAAGCATTAGCTTTATTGGGCTTAGGTTTAATTTTCTTAGGAGGAGTACTTTTACTTTGTCCAGCCGTAGGTATGCCTTTCCCTCCACAAATGGTAGCATCCATCGGAACAGGGTTAATTATTGGAGGTGGTATTTTGTTTGCCCTTGGATTACTTTTATGGATTTTAATTTGTCAACCTGATGGTTGCGACTGGTTAGCATTTCTATGGCAATCATTAATTCTGCTTGGTTTAGTCATGATATATGCTGGATTTTGTCCCGCATGTTTTTGGTTGTTATTAGGAATAATACCTTTAATTATCGGTTCAATTCTTTTGGCAATTTGGGGTAGAAATTGTAATGTATCTCGATGCGGCGTTCTTGCAGAAACAATTTCGCTTTTCACGCTTGCTGTTAATATAACCGTTGTTTTAGAAATGATATTAGCAGCTTGTGTAATTACAAGTAGTTTTATCCCGGCAACTATTTGGGGACTAACAATAGCTGCTATACAAGCTGGGCTGTGGTTTGCATTTAATCGTAATAACTGTATAAGAAGTTAGAAACAAAGATTTGCCTGCAAACAACATTGCATTGGCGTTATGACGGCAGGACGTTGGAACAATTAGCTTTAGGTTCGCTTATCGGCTTTTGCTCCAGTGTGACCAGCAACGCCGGGCAACAGAACGAACAATGAACTTTTAGCTATAAATTCGGCTTCGGTTCCGGGCTTGACGTTCAATGAATGCCGCCACAACGCCAATGGCTTCAACGTTAGCCGCCATACGCAATCATCCTTATCCGCTAAATGATGATTAAGACGTTTATCTTCCTTTCGCTGTTTTTATCCTTATATACAAGGAATGATTTCAACGAACAAATCCAGGGCAAGGAAAAGACGATAAGTATTTTTAGACCTTCAGGGTTTTATGAGGAATATAAAATCTCTATTGATAAGAAGTACTTTTATGCCGATAAGCATAGAATGATTTCAAACCAAGCGTTTGGCGAGCTGATAACAAAGTATAAAACAAAGAGTAATAATGTGGATATTTACTTAAGGATTAATGGGAAGGATACTTCATTCCGCTATAATATTAGTATCTACGACTCATTGATGATGGGGAGAGGCTGATATGCTTTTTCCATATTCAATGAACGCGAGTATGTTTGGGCTAATGATTAATTTTATTTCAAACAGTATTAGCTGCAAGAGGAGTACGGCGGCTAACAGTGGTGGCTGATGCACAACTACATTTTAAACTCATTTTAATTTTAATGTTGCAACATTGAGGTTTGTTACTAAACCGAGCGATGGAACTGATAATGGAAAAAAAATCATCAAACAATTTTAATGAAACCGCTTTCGGAGCAAACCTAAATCCGAGTGATATTAATTATTAAATACATTAAAACATACTTTTAATGCTGAGACATAGCACGAACGCACAACATTGCATTGCAAAAAGTGGGGCGAAGAACAAAGGCTGAACCAAATAAAATAATTTAATTTTTACTTTAAGTTTAAGCTTCGGAAATGTATTACCCCACCTTCTGCAATGCTTATTCGTTACCTGCAAGCTTAAAATGATGCAACTAAACAATTCAAGATTGACAAAAATCTTGCAGTTGGAAACGTCGAGTGACATTGACAAAGCCGACCATAAACTTAAAGACGTTGCGCAATTATTTGTAAATGCTGCCAGAGACTGGGACACTTTCAATCAAACAGACATATCAGATTTTGTAAAGGAACTGAAAGAGTATTTTGGCTCACCATTGACAAAAGAAAAAATTGCAAATAAGCCGCTTGACATTTCAGGTAACAAAGTTTGGTGACATGACGCTGCAAGTTCAATTATTGAAATGCTTGATTTGTCCGAAAGATTTTGTAATCAGACAGACTTTGACAAAATAGTAGAAGACATTTATTCATATTATGAACAGCAATGAAGAGTTGTGGGAATGCATCTCTTAGCACACAGCAAGAAGGTCGTTCGCACTAATCTATACCTTGATGGTTATCCCTCGTAGCCTACCTCAAGACCCACAGGAATATATACCTGAAACAAGATAACCTATTACTTTGGCTAGATGCCCAAAAACCTTTACCAACCAAAGTAGATATAACAAACAGGGCTTTCACAGAAACGTGTTTGAAAGTTATATTTCACTTGCAGTATTTACTGTTTCATTTTCTTTCATGTTCAAAATAACTTATGTACACGGAACGTGAACAATAAAAATTAGTGAACGCAAACTTGAGCATTTACTTTCGAATTCTATCATGCACAACTTTTACTCATTTCCACTTAAGATAATATCTTTGTAAAACAGTAAACTCTTATCAAGTTAGGTAAACTGTTGGAGTCCTTTGAATTTGATCGAGTAAAAAATCGAGTAAAAAAGTAGAAGTAATTCTTTCTCAATAGGTTAAGAGGTCGACGAGAATCCGCTCGGGACCTCTGAAGTAAGGATTACAGAAATGTGATCCTTATTTATTTTTACTCAACTTTACTTTTAAGTATTTGATTTTTAGCTTCTTTACTTTAATAAATTCCGTTTTTTAATCTTGCTTCCATCTTTATTTAGCTGCCCTTTCGCTTTATTTATTTCTCAATTTTTTTTAACTTCAATCATCCCTCGCTACATATAATATTCCCACAAATTTTTAAGCTGTTCAAATCCGGGTCAAATCATTATTTTGCTTTTGTGGTTGGTTAAACGGACGTTTTTCAAATTCCACAACTTCATAAACACGAAACGTTAGCCGTAATTTAAAAACGATGTCAACAGAAGAGGTGAACATTAAAGAAAATGTGGAGAGGTTCGTTGGCATATTACAGGACAGTTTTGTTGACAAAATAGTTTTATCCCTGGACGTTCAACCGACATTTAATAAAGTTGCTGTTCCCTTTCAATTTGACTATTCATACTTCGCTATAATTGTTACCGATAAGGGTAATTTTAGAGTTATTGCCGCTGCAACTTCTGAAGGAACGGAAACATTCTGGATAGAACAAGTGGAAGAAATATTAGAAGGCGATAAAGTAATAGAAATAAGTTCCAGTATTCGAGGTATCAGATTAGAAACTGCAAAAGGCTTTCAATACCCTTTTAAAATGTCAATCGAGTTTGACAACAAAGAGATATTTCTTTACTGTGGAGAGATATATGACAATGCTGATGAGACACTGAAATACAATTTCAACGATGAAATGATTTTAGTTTTCCACGAAACACAGGAAGCGATGAAGTTCGAAAAGCACATAAACTACGGCTAACAACAGCTTCTATGCAATAGTGGCTTTAGTAATAACTTTTAAACACAACATCTTTGATGCACTTTATAACAGTAGTAACATCAGCAAGCATTTATCTATCATCTTCCGCTTCGGCTGAAAGTTCATTATTCGGCTTTTGTATTTTTCTTGTACATTAGTTCAACATTGGTCAGAGGTACGTGCTGAATAGCAATGAATACCAATCCTTCGCCAATACTTCAACGTTTGGCGCAACTTAGAACCATTACTATGCTTCACCAGCTAATTGCATTGACGAATCGGGAAGATTTCTGGGGTAACTGGCATTTACGTCTTGAGGATGCTCAGTTTTCAGCAGAAACTTTCACCTTTACTGTATCCACTAAAAAGGATGACTATCCACCTGCTGACCATTCATTAAAATGGTGGAAAGTAAAATGCGAGGGAGTCGTAGAGGAAAAAATTATTGACAAGCTTTTCCTGCCTAATTTTACTATTAACATCTTTGACAACCACCCGCTACTTACCAAGTACGAAAAGTCTAAAATTATGAGAATTAGTGGCGAGGTACGCTCCCTTTCCGAACTGTTAGGAGACCTTTTTCAAACACATATCAACGCCACGGGTAATTGGCTTGACTTCCCTGAAATCGCAAGAGGGCTGTACTGGAATCTGGAAAAGAAAGGAAAGGCAGACATGCTCTTACCAGAAAGTCTTCTGAAAACCTACCAGCCCTTACTGCTGCAACATGGACTGACTGTAAAAACAGAAGATGGCTGGGAAGGCAAAAGCAGCTTGAAAGTGCTCTTTATCGGCAATAGAAATATCAGCCCTGACCATTTAAGTTTTGGA
>Ga0181465_100235_pt1 | contig 19509 bp, 18 predicted proteins | sample InSIn3gowninarea_FD_119076 | JGI IMG/M metagenome (GOLD analysis project Ga0181465, IMG submission 119076) | Clean room microbial communities from NASA Spacecraft Assembly Facility at Jet Propulsion Laboratory, Pasadena, California, USA -... ... | reverse complement strand
GATTTCTTATATTGTAAAAGCCATATTTAGAGAAGGATTGCTCTTATTTGTTTTGTTTGTCGCTAGAAACCCTTTAGTTTCTAGGGAGGTCCGCTTTGTCCGCAAAGTAGACTTATCCCGCGTGACAAGGAGGAGCTCTCTTTAGGAGAGAAGAGACTAGATAGACAAACATGTCAATGAACTCACAGTAAGAGTAGGGAAAGTTGCTGACTTGATGAAAGACTGAGGTCCAAAAAATTACTGACCTCTTTTCTCCTTTAGAGTCCAATTTTCTGATGGGAAATTGGAAATAGTCTGACTGATAATATAGGAACAAACGATAGATGTAGGATGAATACTTGAAGACCCCCTCCCTCTCTAAATTCAAGAGTTGGTCATGTCTCTTGTTGGCAATGAATTTGGCATAATTGTATTTGACAGCTGGGGGCTGCCCTAGGGTAAATGTGGACAGTAAGACCAATATATTTTCATCAATATGTTCACTTGTCTTGAACCCCAGAACATAAGATATCATATCAACAAGCAATCTACCCACTTCATTGAAACATCTATAGTTGAAAGGAGGTGGCTCTGTAAGCTGGCGATCTGCTCTCATGAATACTTGGGCAATTCTGGATATCCCTGAGCTGGAGAGTTTGGGACCTTCATCAAGCAAGAATTTCATAGGAAGAGGAAACAAAAGCTGAGTTGGCTTGAAGTTGAGAATTTGATTTATGGAGTCAGGAGTGATATGAAAGAGGATGGTACTAGATGGACTTTTGACTGCTCTTTGGGTTGGTTCATAGTTTTCACTGCAGAGGTGAATTATCTCAGGGAAGACATTGACAGAGGGGAGGAAATATATGCGTAAATTTGATTCCCATATCCCATAGAAATCATTGTTACTTAGATAACTATTCCTGAGTTCACAAAATGTCTGCAGGTGGCTTCTGTCACCAACCAAGTCTTGGATTAGGTAATCCCAATCAGCCAAAGGTAGCAATTCCAGTTCCTTGTGCGGTGCATTGAGAGGAGTAACATTTAAGGCCACTTGAGCCTCCATAGCTTAATTCTATGGTTTTAAAACTTGGAATTTCTGGGTCTGTGTAAGTGCAATTGGTAAAATACTAGCTCTAGGGATTTCTCCTAGTAAGAACAAACTGAATTGAATCTCAGAATTAATTCACTGGACACATTGTAGGGAAATCAGTTTACAAAGTTTCTTCAGTGACAAAACAAACTCAAACCGTTTAGGGCTTTTTCAGTTAGCAAATGCAATTTAATATAACTTCAGTTTTGAATCAGTGGACGATTTTTTTGCAGAGGGAGAGGGAATTTGACAGATATTCAGTTAAAAATTGGGCACAACAGAGGTTACAATGTATATTTGCGAGGACAGCTCAACGTTTATTTCAAATATGGGTTCTTCGGGAAATTTTTCAGAGAAAACGAAAGAAAAACAGGTTTGGGAGTGAAATTGACGTAAATACATGTTTTAACGGTGAAATTAGCAATTGGCAGGTGGCATGTCGAGTAGTGGGGTCGAGCTATGGAGCAAATTTGCTGGGTGGTGGACTGTGCTGTTAGAATGCTGCCTCGGACATAAAAGAGCATGCAAAGGATGCGTAGAGGAGACAAATACAAATGAGCGAAAATGACGCTTTGTGGCTTTTTTAACAAAAAATTTGACTTTAGTGGGCTTTGGCGCATTTTTTGGATGACGTTCGCATGACGTAGATTTGTCGTGTAGCGGGTACGGAGGATGACATGTCAGATGATGTGGTGGGTGACACAAAGGTGAGGTGGTGATGTCAATAGGTGACATGGGGCTGATATGGAGTGGTGGCAGGCGGCGTGGATGTGATGTTAGTTGCTGATGCGGGTATGACGACAGAGGGCAGGCAGCGGGGTAGTAAGCGGTATTCCCTGCACCGTGAATGGGTCGTGGTGGTTTTGGAGGGGGGGCTCTGATCACACCGGGAAGTTGACGTGTGTCTTGGGTACGGCTGGAATACCACCCATCCCCCGGACGCTAACGTTCGGTACATGGGGGGTTCTGATATCACCGACAGCCATTAGATTTGCGGCGCTAGATCCGACGGTCGGCGGGTGGTATAGATGGCGGAGGTTTATGACATCAGGACCCGCCGTAATAATTTAACATTTTATAATGTTTTCACAGGGTTTACAAATGTTTTGACTTTGGATTTAGGCAGAATGGTTATTTATTTAACTGAATGTTAAATAAAACCCAATTTTTGAACATGCAAGGGTTATAATGTGGTTTATGTGGGAGGGTTAGGTGTGGCTATTTGTTTAATCAAGTGTTAAATAAATTCCAAAGACACAGAGGGCTATTATAATGTTTCTGGTAAACCTTATAATTCCCAAACTTTGCTATATGGCTATAGTTGCCAGGGGTAGGGATATTATATATTTTTTGGTATTTTTATGTATAATGGGGTGGGGGGGGGAATATTACATGGTAGCTATATAATAGAGTTAGGGATTTTGTATGGCTTTGCATATGGAGAATGCTAAGTTTATGAGGCAAAACTTAGATCTTTAATGAAATGAAAGGGAAATGGGATGATTATTTTTACACAAGAAATGTGGCTTGCTTTGACTAAGTAAACACAAAGTTTCACTTAGTATTTCTCATAAAATGAAATGAATTAGGACCATTGAGCAGATCTCAATGTCCTTGAAGGGAAGTTAGTAAGTGTTCTTGGGGAAATGAAAGGGGAAATTAGTGATGCTCCACTGAACTGTAGCCACTTTGTTATGATGTTTGTGATACTCATTAAAACCGATCATCAACCTGTTTCTCCAACCTCAAAAAATGTCTACCCAGCCTTACATTCCTAACATTTTTTCTTCACTTTTGTAGGGTGCATTTGAACTAGCAAACCCTTTCTCCCTTGTTTTTGTTTTGACTGCCCTCCTATCTAAATCTATCCTTATTTCTTCCAAGGGCTCAGATTAAGTAGTTGGGCCCTTTGGTTCTCTACCTAGCTAGTGATCTGCCAAGCTTGAATTGTTTGGAAAGACCTTTATTCTCTATTATAAAACAGGAAATTTAAACATGGACTGGCCCAGATTGAGCTATTGGGCCATCCATCAAGTGTGACAAAAATCAGTGTTTGCACATTCTAAACTTGCTTTGCACAAATAGGACAGTAGTGGCATTTTGACTGGCCACTTCCCTGGTCTTTATTTGGGGTTCATTGTTGGCATTATGATGCATGTGTTGTACTTGATGGAAACCCACTCATAGAAGAACATCTCACTTATATACAATCAGATGAATCCACAGAAGAGATAAATAGAGAAAACAGGGCATATCGGAGCAAGATGGAGCCAAGAGGAGCTAAGAGGAGACAAGAGGAGCCATGTCACATATATATGCCAAAGAAGAGGAGCATACACAGCTATCGGGAGCCTATCAAAGCAAGAGAGACATTCACATATGCAAGGAGGTCTTTGGAAGACACTACCAAGCCAGAGGAGCCTATCAGGAGCCATCGGGAGCAACATACAGAGTTATCGGGAGCACAGACAGCCCATCGGGAGCCATCGGGAGCACAGACAGCCTATGGGGAGCCATCGGGAGCAACAGACAGAGTTATTGGGAGCACAGACAGAGTTATCGGGAGCCATTGGGAGCAATAGATAGAGTTATCGGGAGCGCAGACAGAGTTATCGGGAGCTATCGGGAAGTAGAGCACAGACAGAGTTATCGGGAGCCATTGGGAGCGTAGATAGAGTTATCGGGAGTTATCGGGATTATAAAACCCATGTATGCATGCTTTAACACTATCGGCGATTAAAACCCATATATATATGCATTCACAGCTATCGGAGCAACAATGCCAAAGGAATACTCTATCGGAAGCGCAAATGGAGACTAAGGCATGTACATATGCTTTATACAACAATCACAGGCAGAAAGGCCTATACATGTATGCATTTACCCATCGGCGGAAAAGCTCAGTTATATGGCATTTAACACTATTGGATGGCAATCGGAGGCCAAAACATATATATATATATGGCAATCACTCTATTGGCTGAAAAGTTTATATATATATCAGCATACATGTATATCAGCGACATCGCCAATCGGTGGTTCAGCTATGTGCCACCACTGAAACCTCCGATTGTGATAATAACACGGACCCAATGAAGGCATTAAAACAGTTTATAATAATATTGCATCGGGACATCGGGGGAAAGTCATACAATGTTAAGCAGCCCTGTAATCACCGATAGTGATATCACATCAGTACTTCGGAAGCAGCATTACAGTGTGACAAGTGAACCATTGCAATCGCCGATAGCGATTATCGCATTGGGAATTCGGAGGAAGTCATACAGCGGTAAGCGGCACCTTTGCAAGCACCGATTGCGATAAGGTTGTGGACCCAGTGGTGGCATTAAAATCATTCTATAATAATATCGTATCAGAGAGTTATGTAATGCAATGCTTAAAGCCCTGCCTCACCGGTCTGCCGATTGCGATAAGGTTGCGGACCCGACGGGCATATAAAACATGGTTAAATGCTACGTTGCATCCATTTCATCGGAGCAGTAGTGGATCGGCCCATCGGCCATCGGCGACGTTATGAGGAGCGGACCTGATACATTATAGTTGCGAGTCAATTAAGCTTAAAGTCTGCCTCTTAGCGGTTTGGACTGTTTTTCATCATTTTCTTTGTTTTATCACTTACGTCATCGATTAAGTGATCGGTCCAAGAAATTGAGCCCCAGGTTTTTGGATCCTCTGTATTGGTTATCTATGGTTCTGATTCATTGTATTAACAAGAGCTTGACTATAAAATGGGAAAGGAGATCCTTTGGCACTACATCGATGAACGTTGAAGATCTTAAGAAAGAACAGATTCGAAACTCTTGCGATCGGTTGGGGAGTAATGGTTGATATCTCATCGGCATAGTCTGGGTATGCTTGAAACCTGGAAAATCATCTATTCGCAAGAGTGATACGGTGCATACACCCGCAGAGCAGAAGACTGTGCAGGATTCTGGGTGCGCAATTGATGTTGGGTTACTGTTATTGAGTTCTGATAACAGCATGATTATATTTTAGCCTCTGTATTGATGATTGACTAGATCTGGTGGATAACTATCATAATATCCTATTATATATACATTGATCTGGTGCTTGGGTGATTCTGAAGATTTTTTGTATAAGGAAATTAGTTGATTCTCATGTACTTCTTGGATCCAGTCTGAAAATTAATGAAACGTGGTCCTTAAAAGAAGTAGGGGGTTATAGCTCCCTTCTAAGAGAGACTGGAGAACGAGAGAGAGAGTTGTAGCTCTCTGCAGGTTGCAGCCTGCGTACTGGTAAAGGACTGCACCAGTACAAATTCATTGTAAAAGAAGTTCTATTTGAAAGAAGATAGAGACATATTGGAGCAGGTGGTTTTCACCCAGATTGGGTTTCCACCTTATATCTGGTGTTCCTTTGTGTGACTATCTATTTTTCACTGTTCTTGTTCATTATTATAAGGTATTGATATACAAGTTAATCATCAATATCAGAAGAATAATTTAAAGTATAAATCTGGATGGTTTATTGAAAAGAAATTAATAATACTGATTCACCCCCCCCTTCTCAGTATTATTTCAAACAATTGTATCAGAGCAGGTCCTTCAGAGAAGCTTGATCGCTTGAAGGGAGATCCTTCATCATGAGCAACTATGAGAGGGAAGCATCAATCAGGCCACCAATTTTTGATGGGACAAACTTCATATATTGGAAGGTAAGAGTTACTGCCTATCTTCAATCTCTTAGTACAGAAGTATGGGATATCATGGATACGGGGTACACTTTTCCTTCAACAACTCCTACAGAGTCAGCTGAGAAGAATAAATATGAAACAAATGCTAAGGCAGTCAATACTCTGTTGGGATGCCTATCTCAATCAGAATTCATGAAGGTTATGCAATATAAATCCGCAAAAGAAATATGGGACAAGATTTTTTTGAGCTATGAAGGAGATGAACAGGTAAAACGAGCAAAACTTCAAACACTCAAGATTCAGTATGAAAATCTCAGAATGCACAATGATGAAAGTGTGGCTAACTATTTCCTTCGGGTAGATGAGATTGTTAATTGCATGAAAAACTTCAGTGAAGAAATAAAAGAGGCTGTTGTGGTTGAAAAATTTCTAAGATCTTTGTCCCCTAAATTTGAATCTAAAGTTTCTGCAATAGAGGAAAAGGAGAATCTACGAACTCTTACCATGTCTCAGCTACACGGAATTTTAACTGTTGATGAAATGAGGAAAGGAGGACCTTCAGATAGGAGAGAAGCAACTTTCAAGGCTTCAGGAAAAGGAGACTACTATGACTTAGGACATGCATCAGAAGAGGAAGAAGAATCAAATTTTGTCAAGAATCTTCAAAGGGGTACCGGAAGATTCAGAGGTAAGTTACCCTTCAAATTCTTTGCTTGCGAGAGTCGGTCACTATGCTGCCAAATGTCCTCATAAGGATAAAGGGAAAGAACCTATTAGATGGAACAAGAAACAGAATGCAAATAAGAAAAGTTACTACACTCATGAAGATAGTGATGGTATTTCAAATAGTGATGAAGATGAACGAGGTATCAACTATAAACTTTTAATGGCTTTTGGAGATGATGATTACATGGATGCTATAGAGCTAGATGGTTTTTATGATGAGATTTCTAGACTCAAAACTTGTTTAGAAGAAAATAATATGATCATTGACACTTTGCAAATCCAACTTGATGAAAAGGAACAATCTCTTGAAAAGTTAGAATGTGAAATTGTTGGGCTTCGAAAAGAAATTGAGAAATCAAAGGCTCTTAATCTTAAATTTGTTAAAGGATCTGAAACTCTGGATAAGATCATCAATGTACAATGCTCTCCACTAATCAAGACAGGTCTGGGGTATAATGGAGAAGCATCTCAAGCATCCACCTCAAAGAGTTATCTCGATGCAGCAAGAAGATATGAACAAAAGCCAAATGGATATCACCAGGTAAAACAAGGACAAATTCCACCAAGAATAAACAAAGACTACCAGGTAAATCAGGGACAATTCACCGTAAGGGCAAACAAAAGCTACAATCAGCCATAGGTAAGATCTTCTCAATTTGTCTCAAGAATGGATGACAATAGAAACTACAATCATATGACTGGTAAATTTGATAATCGCAGAAGTTTCTTCAATGGCCAATGTTTCTCTTGCCATAACTTTGGTCACAAAGCAGCTCAATGTGTTGCCTATAAAACAATCATGACTAGAGAAGCTCAAAAACAAAGAAGTATGACTGGGATTACAAAAAGAACCTACAACAAATTTTCGGCTCTTGAAAGTGAAGTTGAATGTTCTATTTGTAATAACTTCGGTCGTGAAGATTCTGAATGCAGGAGCAGGTTTCGATAGACTAAGGAACTAGCCTCAAGCACTAGAACATGGAGGATAAAGGAACCACTACTAGAAAGATGTGTAATAGCCCTTTATGCAGAAGGATAGGAAAATCAATGGCATATTGATAGTGGATGTTCAAAACACATGATGGGTGATAAATAAAAACTTGATTCATATAGTGTTTTAGAAAAGGGGAAGAAATTCTCTTTTGAAAATGATACCCCTGCAGTCATAAAAGGAAAAGGCACTGCTCAATTGAAGGAAAAGGTCAAAGCTGGAAATGTTTTGTATGTTGATGGCTTGAAGCATAATCTTTTGAGTGTCAGTCAGATGTGCGATCAAGGAACCGAGGTAATATTTCGATCAAATGGATGTAGTGTTCGCGATCTTGATACAGGAAAAACAGTGATCAAAGGCAGAAGAACTCCAAATAATTTATACATATTTGAAGAAGGAAAACAACAATGCTATTTGAGCAAGGACGATGAACATTGGTTATGGCACCGGAGGTTGGGGCACCTAAGCTTTTCACAAATAAGGAAAGCATGCAAATACGAGGCAGTCCGTGGTCTTCCAGACAACATAATATGCAAATCATGTCAGTTTGGTAAGCAAACCAGAACTAACTTTCCTGAAAAGGAAGGATCAGCTAGCAGGCCTCTTGAGCTGGTACATACAGATTTATGTGGTCCATTTAGGACAAGGTCACCTCGAGGAGAAGAATATTTTATATTATTCATTGATGACTTCTCTAGGATGGTTTGGTTAGGACTTATGAAGCACAAAGACGAAGCATTCGAAAAATTCAAAGCCTTCAAAGCCCTGGCTAAAAATGAATTGAATCACAAAATTAAGTGCCTTAAGTCTGACAGAGGTGGGGAGTTGACCTCAAATGAATTTTTTGATTTTTGTGAAGAACATGGAATAAGAAGGGAATTTTCTACAGCTAGGACTCCTTAGCAAAATGGAGTGGTGGAAAGGATGAACAGAACTGTTCAACAAATGGCTCGTGCTATGCTTGATGAGTCTGGAACTCCCGCAACCTTCTGGGGTGAAGCTGCATTTGCTGCGGTGGTTATTCTCAACAAAACAAATGTCCGAGTGAACAACACTCAAACTCCTTATGAGATCTGGTATGGCGAGACTCCTTCAGTAAAGCATTTCAAAAATTTTGGAAGCAAATGCTATATCAAGAACAATGATGAACAGCTTGGCAAACTTGAACCTAGAGCAGATGAAGTCATTCTCCTTGGTTATTCTCCCCACAGCAAAGCATATAAGTGTTACAATAAAAGACTTGGAAGAATTGTTTACAGCATTGATGTAGTGGTTGATGAAAAAGGATACATTCCTAGGCAAGTAAATTATGAAAATATCGAAGAGGATGAAGACTACCTTCCAAATCAGACTAATGATGAAGAAGAAGAACCTCAAGAGGCACTAGAGGAACAAATAAGGATAGAAGAAAAGACTCCATCTAGGTATGTAAAGAAGAATCATCCAGAATCTCAAATTTTTGGACAAAAGGAGGCAGGCGTACAAACAAGAAGAACAACTGCAGAAGCTTCAAGCTATTTGGCATTACTCTCCTCCACTAAACCACAAAATGTAAGAGAGGCATGCAAGGATGAATGTTGGGTCAAGGCAACGGATGAAGAACTTGAACAGATAAAAAAGAACAACACTTGGGAGTTGGTTCCTAGACCAAAGGATAAGAATGTCATAGGGACAAAATGGATCTTCAAAAATAAGTTGAACGAAAATGGGGAAGTAATTAGAAACAAGGCCAGACTTGTTTGTAAAGGGTATGCCCAACAAGAAGGAACAGATTTTGAAGAAACTTTTGCTCCTGTTGCAAGACTTGAGGCCATCCAAATGTTCCTTGCTCTCTCACGCTTTCAAAAGTTCAAAGTATTTCAAATGGATGTGAAATCAACTTTTCTGAATGGAGACTTAGAAGAAGAAGTATACATTGAGCAGCCAGATGGTTTCATTCTTTGGAATGATCCAAATCATGTATGCAGACTGAAAAAGGCTCTCTATGGTCTTAAACAGGCTCCAAGGGCTTGGTACTACCGTTTGGACAAATACCTTCATCAACAAGGTTTTTCAAAAGGATCAGCAGATAGCAATCTTTATATAAAAATTGAAAATGACAAATTGCTAATACTTGTTGTGTATGTAGATGATATTATCTTCGGTAGCAATGAAGAAGCCATGAGTCAAAGCTTTGCCTTAATGATGCAGAAAGAATTCGAAATGTCCTTGCTTGGAGAACTGACATACTTTCTTGGATTGCAAATCCAACAAAATGAAGGCGGTATTTTCTTGTCTCAAACCAAGTATCTCAAGCAGATTTTGAAGAAGTATGGAATGGAAGATTCGAAACCAGTATGTACCCCTATGGTTACAGGATGCAGTCTCAGTGCTAATGATGAATCAACAACAGTTCATCAACCAACCTACATATCTATGATTGGAAGCCTACTTTATTTGAAAGGTACCCAACCAGACATCATGCATGCAGTGGGAATAGTTGGAAGATTTCAGGCAAATCGAAAGGGAACTCATCTTCAGGCAGTGAAGAGAATTTTCAAATATCTCCAAGGAACTCAAAACTATGGCTTATGGTATCCTAGAGACATAGATCTCACACTTCATGCTTACACATATGCAGATTGGGCCGCAAGTGTGGATGATAGGAAAAGCACAAGTGGTGATGCTTTCTTTATAGGTTCCAGATTAGTATCTTGGTTCAGCAAGAAATAGAGTTTGATTACTTTATCTATAGCTGAAGCAGAATATGTGGTTGTTGCATCTTGTTGCACTCAACTTCTTTGGATGATGCAGACCTTGTAGGATTTTCAAATCACTTGTACACCACCTATCTCCATCTTATGTGATAATACAAGTGCAATCAACATTTCAAAGAACCTTTCATGCATTCAAAGACCAATCACATACCAATTAAGTATCATTTTCTCAGGGAGCAAGTGCTTGAACAAAAGGTCAAGTTGGAGTATGTTCCTTCTAAGGAACAAGTTGCTGATATACTCACCAAACCATTGCCCAAGGAGACTTTTGAATACCTCAGGCAAAAGCTGGGGGTTGTTGATGCATCATATTGTAGTTAAATCTCATCTGTTTTAGAGATTGTTGGTTGTACGAGAGGTTCATATGGGGTATATGAGTATAGGTTTAGGCGGAGCATATATAATGCATTGTTGGCATTATGGTAGTGCAGAAGGAATAATATGTCTCTATCTCCTTCATGATCCGGTTTATAATCAGGAGGAGCAGGTTCTCAGGGGGAGATATAGTCAGGAGGAGCAGGTTTGGACAACCGAATGTATATCAAGGAAAGCATATGTCTTGATCCACCCTTTGCCCTTGATGTCAAAGGGGGAGAGTGATTTTGGTGTTGTTGCCATCAAGTCCAAAGGGGGAGATTTTTGGCATTATGATGCATGTGTTGTACTTGATGGCAACCCACTCATAGAAGAACATCTCACTTATATACAATCAGATGAATCCACAGAAGAGATAAACAGAGAAAATAGGGCATATTGGAGCAAGATGGAGCCAAGAGGAGCCGAGAGGAGACAAGAGGAGCCATGTCACATATATATGCCAAAGAAGAGGAGAATACACAGCTATCGGGAGCCTATCGGAGCAAGATAGACATTCACATATGCAAGGAGGTCTTTGGAAGACACTACCAAGCCAGAGGAGCCTATCGGGAGCCATCGGGAGCAACAGACAGAGTTATCAGGAGCACAAACAGCCCATGGGGAGCCATCGGGAGCACAAACAGCCTATCAGGAGCCATCGGGACCAACAGATAGAGTTATCGGGAGCATAGACAGAGTTATCGGGAGCAATCGGGAGCATAGACAAAGTTATCAGGAGTTATCGGGCTTATAAAACCCATGTATGCATGCTTTAACACTATCGGCGATTAAAACCCATATATATATGCATTCACAGCTATCAGAGCAACAATGCCAAAGGAATACTCTATCAGAAGTGCAAATGGATACTAAGGCGTGTACATATGCTTTATACAACAATCAAAGGCATAAAGCTTCTACATGTATGCATTTACCCATCGGCGGAAAAACTCAGTTATATGGCATTTAACACTATCGAAGGGCAATCAAATGCCAAAACATATGTATATGGCAATCACTCTATCGGTGGAAAATTTTATATATATATCGGCATACATGTATATCGACGACATCGCTAATCAGTGGTTCAGCTATGTGCCACCACTGAAACCTCCGATTGTGATAATAACGCAGACTCGATGAAGGCATTAAAACAATTTATAATAATATCAGATCGGGACGTCGGGTGAAAGTCATACAATGTTAAGCGGCCCTGCGATCGCCGATAGCGATATCGCATCAGTACTTTGGGAGCAGCATTACAGTGTGACAAGTGAACCATTGTAATCGCCGATAGCGATTATCGCATCGGGAATTCGGAGGAAGTCATACAACGGTAAGCGGCACCTTTGCAAGCGCCGATTGCGATAAGGTTGCAGACCTGATGGTGGCATTAAAATCAGTCTATAATAATATCGCATCGAAGAGTTATGTAATGCAACGCTTAAAGCCCTGCCTCACCGGTGTGTCGATTACGATAAGGTTGCGGACCCGACGGGCATATAAAACATGGTTAAATGCTACGTCGCATCTAGTTCATTGGAGCAGTAGTGGATCGACCCATCGGCCATCGGCGATGTTATGAGGAGCGGACCCAATACATTATAGTTGCGAGTCAATTAAGCTTAAAGTCTGCCTCTTAGCCGTTTGGATTGTTTTTCATCATTTTCTCTGTTTTATCACTTAAGTCATCGATTAAGTGATCGGTCCAAGCAATTGAGCCCCAGGTTTTCAGATCCCTTGTATTGGTTATATACGGTTCCGATTCATTGTATTAACATGAGCTTGACTATAAAAGGGGAAAGGAGATCCTTTGGCAATAAATCGATGAACGTTGAAGATCTTAAGAAAGAACAAATCTGAAACTCTTGCGATCGGTTGGGGAGTAATGGTTGAGATCTCATCGGCGCAGTCTGGGTATGCTTGAAACTTGAAAAATCATCTATTCGCAGGAGTGATACAGTGGATACATCCGCAGAGCAGAAGACTGTGCAGGATTCTGGGTGCGCAATTGATGTTGGGTTACTGTTATTTAGTTCTGATAACAACATGATTATATTTTAGCCTCTGTATTGATGATTGACTAGATCTGGTGGATAACTATCATAATATCCTTTTATATATATATTGCTCTGGTGCTTGGGTGATTCTGAAGATTTGTTGTATAAGGAAATTAGTTGATTGTCATGTACTTCTTGGATCCAGTCTGAAAATTAATGAAACGTGGTCCTTAAAAGAAGTAGGGGGTTGTAGCTCCCTTCCAGGAGAGACTGGAGAACGAGAGAGAGAGTTGTAGCTCTCTGCAGGTTGCAGCCTGCGTACTGGTAAAGGATTGCACCAGTACAAATTCATTGTAAAAGTTCTATTTGAAAGAAGATAGAGACATATTGCAGCAGGTGGTTTTCACCCACATTGGGTTTCCACCTTATATTTGGTGTTCCTTTGTGTGACTATCTGTTTTTCACTGTTCTTGTTCATTATTATATGGTACTGATATACAAGTTAATCATCAATATCAGAAGAATAATTTAAAGTATAAATCTGGATGGTTTATTGAAAAGAATTTAATAATACTGATTCCCCCCCCCCCCCCCTCTCAGTATTATTTCCAACATTCATTTTCTTTTTCTTTTGTTGACCAATTCATTCTTCTTGCCCTTTGATTTTTATTTTAGGGCATACCCTCTTTACATTTTTTAAATTTTTTATTTTTTGTAAAAATATGGAACCTTTGCAGCATATGGAAAGGATGATCATATTTGGCACTTCCATAGTCAATCATGAAAAATGAAACCTAACAATTTGAAGTAATTAGGGTGGATTAAAATACATTTCTGTAGACATTTTATTTTTGAGTGAAGGAGCTATTGTACTCAAGACTGGACTAGTTTTGCTGGAAATGAAATAAAGCTAAGCACATTTCACTAGATTCATGTGCATTGTGGAACAAATAAGTATTATCTCTCCATCGTGAAATATTGTTTTCTCTTCATGTTATGAATATTCATATGTGTCTCTTAAGAAATCTAAAAGTAAACAAGGCATGATATCATCACAATTAGCTTAAATTCCCTCTGTTTTAACTATTTACTTTTCATGTGCTTTCTACTAATCTATCTTGATCTGGGAATTCTTAGTTGCTCCCTTACTTCTGTAGTTTACCCCCCCTTAGGTCCATTGTAAACGATTCTTCATTTCCCTTTGCTACTAATCATCCTTCCTTTCTTCATCTTAATCTTGGTTAAGGATTCTTCATTGCCCTTTGCCCTGGTTAGGACTATTTCTTCTACTGGAACCTGCAAATTTTCTCTTGCTGTGCAAGCTTTCCATATGGACTCTTACCCTAGTGATAGATAAGGTCCAGTGAAGCCCCTCTTGATTGACTCCATATCCCAATGGCTTGAATGCTTGCTCTGCCCATCTGTTTTCTTAATTCCACCACCCAATCAAAACAAAACACTATGAGCACTAATAACTAGCCTAAAATCTACCCAAAACAAAGTTAAATTATAAAGAGAGAGCCCTCCCTAGACTTAGGTTGGCTAGAACGTGAGCCTAAAAGATTACATTTGTGGTTAGCTCAGACTATTCCTTCTTTGATAACTTTTAAGGAAAACATTTGAGTGATAACATGCTCTACTTTGATCCCTCAAGTAATAGAGTCACCAACTACAGCTTACACCAAAATCAATAGTAAGACTGAAGGATCTGAGAAAAGTTTTTAAAACACAAATAACCCACACTATATTCCTTCACAAGAGGGAAATCATTTTAATTTAAATGAAGGAGAGGGAGAGACCAATGGAGTTGGTGAGACAGATCCACGTGCCTCAAAATTTGTATCCCCTATGGTGCTATATGAAAAATAATTTTTGAGATCCCAGACTTAAGTAGTGCGGTAAAATCCCCTTGGGAACTAAGTAATCCTTCTTCCCAAATAAAACCTATTGAGCAAGATATCCTGAAGGATTATTGGCATATTTTCAATCAGATGGAAAATCAACAACTTCAGGGCCAAACCTTGACTTTGAAGTATCCTGTAGTCTATCGAATGGCCAATGCCCAAATGAAGGCCATCCCCCTACAAAGCATTCCATCCTTTCACGAGATGACCTCAGAAGATATGACTACACCACCGACCCTTAGAAATTGAAGTTGTTCCATTCTACCTTAAAGGGAGAATCCCTACGATGGTTTATGGGCTTAGGTGGGGGTACCATCAATTCTTGGGATGATATGAAAAACACCTTCCTCACTAAATACCAGGATTATTGTTGAACTTGGGATTTGAAGGACAAAAAATTTAAAATGGATGGAAGAGATAATGAAACCTTAGAATAATACATAGAAATATTTAAGTATAATTTACAAAGATTAGCCTATGCTATGTTTCCAAAATAAGTATTAAAATCTACTATAATAAAAGGGATGAAAGATGAATGGGTAGAAACATTGGATTAAATGGGAAAATGATACATTTATCAAGAAGGATATGATGACATTGTTTAATTATGTATTAGGTGTCTGCGGGGAAGCACAAAAACCAGATTAGGAGCATGAGATCCCATCAACAGAAGTAAAAAAGCTCCCAAAGGGGGCGTAACTCAAACGGAGATCAAAAACCTCCTAAACAATTTTAAGACTGACATTCTGGGGACATTGAATACATAGTTAGATGTTTTGCAGGCCAGACAGATAGGCTAAAGCAGAACAATCACTTGCCATATTCTATCCACATTGTCGAAGGAAACATTGTTAAAGGGAATGTCCCCTGGATATGATTAAGACATGTGTTATTTGTACCAAGGATCATGCAACAAATCAATGTCCATCGCTTCTAGGCCCAAAAGAAATGTTTCAAGAAGTCAAGGAAGAAATAAAGCCGACATATTAGATGACTTAGTGTCGACAACGGCAAGCCCAACCCTCACGTATGTTACGAGACCCTTCTTTTCTCTTTTTTGGGCAATATAATCAACAACGAAATCTTGCTACCCACATGGCAGTTTCATGTTTCCAGTACATGTCTTGCTATGAGTTTTGTGAGAGGATCTCTCGGATCCAACACCACAGAGAGTTGGCCTGCCTTTTTGTCTTACAATTGCATGATGGACATGTCAACCTTGCTGGGGTAGACTTTGTTTTGACACCCGAGGTGATTGCACAGGCTACAGGGATTCCAAATGTTGGGGAGATATGGAACAAGCACAGGGTGCTGGATAGTGTTCACTTTGAGCCTTTTGTCCGGCCACCATTCATGAGACATTTGGCAGGTGTGTTTCCATTCAGGTTTCTCAGGAGTGAGTATGCCCCCATGATGAGGCTCATCATGCTTTACTTTACCTGTGAGGGCAGGTTTTCACAGATATACTCATACCACATTTGCCTCTTGATGCACTTCACCTGAGTACAGATGATGAACATCCCTGTTTTCTTTTATCAGAACATTGAGAGGATGGTGTCCGTGATGCATAGGAAGACCCCGGCACAGCAGTACAGGAGCCTTTGCCATTATGGTTTGATTCAGCTTGTAGTATTGCATCAGTTGACTCAGCAGGGCATCTCATGGGAGGAGTTCATTTCCTGTGAGCTTTTTACAGCACCACCCCCGCCACAACCTGAGGTTGTTTATGAGGAGGGGGGCCCATCTCAGTAGTATGACATCCCTGTCACTAGACCTGTCAGTTCCCCACCGTTGATCACTTATCAGAGAGGCCAGAGGGCCTTATTTGCAGCAGCTCAGCGAGTACTTGCTCCACAGCAGGTGGAAGGGGTCTCGCCTTCATCATCAGCTCAGCGAGTGCTATCTCCACATCAGGTGGAAGGGGCCTCACTTTCTTCACCAGCACAGGCAGAGCAGAGGGGCAAGCAGCCCATGGTCGAGGAGGAGATGGCCGGGGACCCCGACATCGACATTATTGATCTTGATACCAGCTCTCCTACCTCGGAGCTTCAGGAGGTTATTCAGCAGAAAGAGGCGGAGAACCGCTTGTTGCAGCAGAAGCTAGAGATGGCTCAGTGGACCATCAATTATCTTGAGCAGCGCAACAAGCAGTTGGAGGATGAGAAAGTGCTTGATGAGCTATGGAGGATTCGCAGTGACCGTAGCTTGAACCAGAGGAGGCCCGGTGATCTAGTGCCCGCTGAGCGAGAGTCCATGCTCATCCGGGTCAATGCACACTTAGAGAGGCTGTTGGCTAAGGCCAACCAAGACAAAAAGTTGCTAAGGAACATGAAAAATCATTATTGGGCGTGAATGCATGTGTGCAAGGCCAAAATGAGGGTGCTTCAAAGGCGGTTGACCGAGGCGCTAAAAGGGAAAAAGAAGCCCAATCCCCTCCGTATCTTGGCTGAGGCTTCACTCAAGGATCAAGTCACTCAATAGCCTAGCCACAGCACAAATCCCAAGAAATTTTGAGAATTTTGGGTGAATTTTGAATTTTCAGGCAATTTGCAGGTTTTTCCCATTAACGGGTCTCACCCTGCGCGTGACCCTTCATCATGGCAACTCCTTTAGGCAAAAACTCAGCATTTCTAGATTTTTCATGCAAAAATACATATTCTCATGGATGGACTTGAGATTTGGTGAAGTTTTGAACCTCCAAAAAGTCAAAAAACTAGCAAAAAATGACTTTCTGGCCCTTTTTTGAGTTGCAGAAAGCAATCTTGGAAGATTTGAGTTTTGACGGGGCAAATTGACCCCAAATTCAAAAATTCCAGTTGGGTTGGAAAGTAGACTCATAGACCTTTCCAACAAGCCTACTCGTGCTCAATTTGGACACCTGCAAGTGCCCCAAAAGTGGCTCCAAAGGCACGCGACCCGTCAGGCAGGGGCGCGCGACCCGTCAGGCAATTTTTTCAAAAATGCACTGTACAGCTCGGAAAAACGCAGTTTGACCCAGTTTGATTTTTTGGGGTGAAAAATGATTATCTTTGATGTAATTATTGTACTTTTAAGATACTTTTACTCTTATTTAACACTTCTAGAAGATTCATTCATGAAAAGGGTAAATATTAAATGAATGAATTGGTTTCCTAGCTTATAGAGGCAAGTTGTTTTGACTGCCTAGTTTGTAGTGCTTAGTTTAGAAGTGGTTGAAACAGCTCCTAGGATAGTGAGCTCGACCCATGGAGGTAGGGAAAGAGGTTAGATCATCTATATTATGTACTTTCTTGCTCATTTTGATGGTTGGACTCTTGAGGGAGAAGCTATCATTGTATTATTTCACTGTATCTCTGCAATTTTTGGCTAAGGAAGACCAGGGTTTTGCAGTCCTTTTTGGGATTCTTGTGGACTTATGTGTTGATGGTGTGTTTTCTCTATGTACTTGTAAGTGTGTAATGTGAAATCATTTCCTTTCTTTCTTTCCGCACATTAGGCAAATGAAGTGATAAAGTAAGAATTCATGACTGTCATGCTCTGCTTTTAAGTTTGCTTAATTTCGATGTTTTCTACTGTTTAAGGGGAATTCAAAGTAGTATTTGCTCTCCTTAGCTCCTCACCAGTCTTTTCTATCCATCCATCTCAATCAAAGGCATCAACATGGTCTCCTACCTCGCCCCAAAGAACCCCCTGCAGAAACTGTGTCAATCCCCGCACCCAAAATTGCCATTTCCTCAATTTGCCACCAAAAACCCAAAAAACCCCAAATCAATCCTTTTGATCAGTTTACTAGCCTAAAATCAGTGTTACCCTTTTGGTCATCTCATCTCATCCATTGAATATTTTACCGAGATTGACCGGAGAGAGCCTTCTCCTGCCCCGTAGGGCTAGCTACGAGGCTAAATGGTTTGATGTTGCCTTGAGGTTTACCTTTCTCAGCCTGAGGTGAAACTTGAAGCGCTAACACATGACACCCAGAACATTACAAGTTTCAACAATCAGACTATTAATGGCTGCTCCAAGATCCACCATTGTGTTTGGAAAAGTACAACCTTGTATCTGAACAGACACTACAGGATTTCTTGGTTCTTCATACTTAATTGGTACTTGTTTGCCTAAGATAAGGTCAGAAAGAGTTCCTACTACGTGAACAATTGATGGTTTTTAAAAAAAAATTCCAGTCTTCTTTCCACATATTTCTTTAATTGCCTTGGCATAGATTGGGTTGTTTTGTATGGCCTAGAGGAGTGGGATATTATGCACAAGTTTCTTAATTCCCCTACAATGTCGAAATCAAGATAGAAAAATTGTTTAGATATCATAAGTATTTTAGGGAATTGGGAGAAAAAATTATAATTTTATCAGGATTTTGTTGTTCGACTGTGTCTCCTCCCTGCTATGTTTCTGTAGTAACTATAGTTGAAGGATTTATTACAGTTTGTTTTTATTTATCAATTTATTGTTCTTGAATTCTAATTTCCTTAGGAGTAATGACATGCCCTCATCTCAGTCAGAGCTCATTATGTTCTACAGGATTTGCTTCATAGGCCGCATTCTCAACAATTTGCACATATTGGACTGGCCTATTGTTAGGATTTGGATTTGGTTGAGCCGACAATTGGGGGCATATTAGAGGTTGAGGGTTCTGAGATGACTAGAATGGATCTTGCAATGTGGACTAAGATTGAGAAAATGTCCCCATGGGTAGATTAGCTAATCCCATAGGGTGCTACCAATTTTGAGACCAAATTGGATTTTGGGCAGATGTATTAGTCAACTTTGAAGGATAGGAATTATTAGGTGGATTTTGCCAAAAGGGGCCAAAGTATTGTGAATTTTTCCAGCCAGATATTGAAAAGGGTTGGTTTGGCTAGGGTGATATGGGATATTGTTGGGATTACCAGGCAGAAAAAGATGGTTGTCCTTGCCATGTGGGTAGCAAGATTTCGTTGTTGATTATATTGCCCAAAAAAGAGAAAAGAAGGGTCTCGTAACATACGTGAGGGTTGGGCTTGCCGTTGTCGACACTAAGTCATCTAATATGTCGGCTTT
>Ga0181465_100232_pt1 | contig 19543 bp, 26 predicted proteins | sample InSIn3gowninarea_FD_119076 | JGI IMG/M metagenome (GOLD analysis project Ga0181465, IMG submission 119076) | Clean room microbial communities from NASA Spacecraft Assembly Facility at Jet Propulsion Laboratory, Pasadena, California, USA -... ... | reverse complement strand
TTTAGGTAATGGCATGCCAACAATTTGGAAATCTATCATGCGTTCATCTACGTCTACATGAGTAACTTTAACTTTTACCTCATCACCAATTCTAAACAAAGACAGATCGCTATCAACGTAAAGTATCAAATAAGAATTTAAGTTCAAAATTAATAAGAGGTACTTTAAGTCAAAATAAAAAAGGCTTTGCTTTTTTACGCCCAGAAAACGAAGAACTTGAAGATATTTTTATTCCACCAACAAAGATTAATCGTGCTTTAGATGGAGATACAGTAATAGTTGAATTACAAAAATCCAGAGGAGAGCATCGTGGAAAAGTTGAAGGTGAAGTAAAATCTATAGAAAAACACTCTGTCACACAAGTAGTAGGTACGTATAGTGAAGCAAAACATTTTGGTTTTGTCATTCCTGACGATAAACGTATTATGCAAGATATATTTATACCTAAAGGACAGAGTCTTGGAGCCGTAGATGGTCATAAAGTACTTGTCCAAATCACAAAATATGCTGATGGCACAGATAATCCAGAAGGACATGTGTCTGCTATTCTAGGTCATAAAAATGACCCAGGAGTAGATATTCTTTCAATTATTTATCAGCATGGAATTGAGATTGAATTTCCTGATGAGGTATTAAAAGAAGCGGAATCAGTCCCTGAAGAAATAAAAGCTGAAGAAATTAAGGGACGAAGAGATTTAAGAAACGATCTTACAATTACAATAGATGGTGCAGATGCTAAAGATTTAGACGATGCAATTAGCGTTAAACGTCTAGATAATGGCCATACGGAATTGACAGTAAGTATTGCAGACGTAAGTTATTACGTAAAAGAAGGCTCTGCGCTAGATAAAGAAGCTTATGATAGAGCAACGAGTGTATATTTAGTAGACCGTGTTATTCCAATGATTCCACACCGTTTAAGTAATGGTATCTGTTCATTAAATCCTGAAGTAGATCGTTTAACGTTAAGTTGTCGTATGGAAATAAATGAGCGTGGCGAAGTGGTGGATCATGACATATTTGATAGTGTTATTCATTCAAACTATCGTATGACATATGATGCAGTAAATCAAATTATTACCGAAAAAAACACAGAAGTGCGTCAACAATACAGTGAAATTGTCCCAATGTTAGATTTAGCACAAGATTTATCTAATCGACTTATCCGTATGCGTAAACGTCGTGGTGAAATTGATTTTGATATTAATGAAGCTAAAGTGTTGGTCAATCAAGAAGGACTGCCTACAGATGTAATATTGCGAGAACGTGGTGAAGGAGAGCGTTTAATTGAATCATTTATGTTAGCAGCCAATGAAACAGTCGCTGAACATTTTAACAAATTAGAAGTGCCATTTATTTATCGTGTTCATGAACAACCAAAATCAGATCGATTACGCCAGTTCTTCGACTTTATTACTAATTTTGGTATTATGGTTAAAGGCACAGGTGAAGATATTCATCCTTCAACATTACAATCTATCCAAGAAGAAGTTGAAGGTCGTTCTGAGCAAATGGTTATTTCAACAATGATGTTACGTTCGATGCAACAAGCACATTATGATGATACGAATTTAGGTCATTTCGGCTTGTCAGCAGAATATTATACACATTTTACTTCCCCGATTCGTCGTTATCCAGATTTAACTGTTCATCGCTTAATTCGTAAGTATCTTGTCGATCACTCTATGAATCATAAAGAGATGCATAAATGGGAAGAAACATTACCAGAATTAGCAGAACATACATCTCAACGTGAACGTCGCGCAATTGAAGCAGAGAGAGATACAGATGAGTTGAAGAAAGCAGAGTATATGATTCAACATATTGGTGATGAATTTGAAGGTATTGTAAGCTCTGTTGCCAATTTTGGTATGTTCGTTGAATTACCAAATACGATAGAAGGTATGGTTCATATTTCTAATATGACAGATGATTATTATCAATTTGATGAACGACAAATGGCGTTGATAGGTGAACGACATGCTAAAGTGTTTAGAATTGGTGATGAGGTAAAAGTTAAAGTTACTCATGTAGACGTAGATGAACGCATGATAGATTTCCAAATTGTTGGCATGCCATTACCTAAAAATGATAAATCACAGCGTCCTGCTCGTGGAAAAACGATTCAAGCTAAAACGCGTGGTAAATCTTTAGATAAATCCAAAGATAATCATCATAAAAACAAAAAGAAAAAACGTAAACAACGTAAGGGTAAAAATCAACGTCAACGTGATAAACAAAGCGCAACTAAGCATAAACCTTTTTATAAAGATAAAAATATTAAGAAAAAAGCGCGTCGTAAGAAAAAATAATCAGCAAAGAGGTGACATACATTAATGGCCAAGAAAAAAACAAAATCACCAGGTACGTTGGCTGAAAACCGTAAAGCAAGACATGATTATAATATTGAAGATACCATTGAAGCAGGTATTGCGCTTCAAGGTACAGAAATTAAATCGATTCGACGAGGTAGTGCGAACTTAAAAGATAGTTATGCACAAGTGAAGCGTGGAGAAATGTATATTAATAATATGCATATTGCTCCATACGAAGAAGGAAATCGTTTTAATCATGATCCATTACGATCAAGAAAGCTGTTATTGCATAAAAAAGAGATTATCAAACTCGGCGAACGTACAAGAGAAATTGGATATTCGATTATTCCTTTAAAATTGTATTTAAAACATGGACAATGTAAAGTTTTATTAGGCATAGCTCGTGGTAAAAAACTGCATGATAAACGTCAAGCATTGAAAGATAAAGCAATGAAACGAGATGTTGATCGTGCAATGAAAGCCCGTTATTAAGCATAATTGTTGCTTAATCGGGCTCTATTTGTTATGATAAGTAAAGTTGTTTAAATTAAACTGTATCTTATATTTTATTATATTGCGGGGGCGTTTTTGGATTCGACAGGGGTCCCCCGAGCTTATTAAGCGTGTCGGAGGGTTGTCTCCGTCATCAACACATTCGGTTAAATATAACTGACAAATCAAACAATAATTTAGCAGTAGCTGCGTAATAGCGCTCTGCATCGCCTAACAGCATTTCCTATGTGCTGTTAACGCGATTCAACCCTAATAGGATATGCTAAACACTGCCGTTTGAAGTCTGTTTAGATGAAATTTAATCAAACTAGCATATTGTTGGTTGTCTATTGCTTACCAATATGCGAAATGAATCAATAGACTACACACGTAGAAAGATTTGTATCAGGACCTCTGGACGCGGGTTCGAATCCCGCCGTCTCCATCTTAAAGCTTGTAACCCTATTGGTTGCAGGCTTTTTATTTTTATTGCCACAGTATTGCCACATATATGCCACAACATAAAAAAAGCACCCTTACTTAGAGTGCTTCGTTATCGAAAAGTTTAATAATTTTATCTTCCTTATTTATTTCTGCGTATAGTTTTGGATTAATATCTTTTATTTCTTCTTTCTGCAAATCAAACTCAAAGTAAATCCAAAAGGCAGGTGTCATTTGACTAATTGCTTGGATAGTGTTTTTTTCATTGTTAAAACTTAAGTTGATACTAGACTTATTATATATTCTCCAACTGTTTATCATTATATTAGTAACTCCTCATAAATATTTAACTATTTCTTTTTGTGTACTAGGATATAAATGTCCATAACGTGTGCTTACTTCTTCAATTGAAGAATGTCCTAACCTTTGAGCAATAACCATTAAACTAGCACCATGATTAATTAAAAGTGACGCATGGCTATGGCGTATTTCGTGAATTACAATTTTAGGGAAGTCAGTAGGAAGTAACTTATAAGCATTAGTAAACCAACGATCAATTTTACTTTCACTAAATGCTTTGAAAAACGTACCAAATAGCACGTATTCACTTTTATATATATTATTATTTTGATACCAATTTAAGTATTCTTTTAAGTCGTCCATCATGTGAGTGGGTAAGTAAATGTCACGTATGGCTGCTTTTGTTTTAGGGAGTGTCACATCGCCATGATAGTCCGTTTTGTTTATGTGGATATAGTTATCGTCAAAATTTATATCTTGCCACGTCAATGCTCGTATTTCGCCTTTTCTAGCACCACTGTAAAACAATAATTTGAAAAATAATTTTTGTTCAATAGTAGGTAGCACTTCATAGAATTGGTTAAATTGATCTAGTGTCCAATAATTAAGACGTTTGTTCGATTCAATTTCAAAATTACCAACTAATGAAGCTACATTTGATTTTAAATCATGGTACTTCATAGCGTGATTAAGTAAGGACACTAAAAACACATGCATTTTCTTAAGATATTCCCCTGAATGACCTTCTTTTAATTTTTTGTTTTGAAACTTCATAACATCTTGTGTCGTAAGATTAAAAATATCAATTGAATTAAAATGTGGTATTAGATGATTATTTAAATGTGTCTTTAAAGATTTAACACTTGAAGCTTTTCGACGTGCAGAATACCAATCTAAATATTCCTGAGCTAATTTATCAAAAGGCAATTTATTAATTTCTCCTATACCTTCCAACTCGTCCATAATCTCATTACATTTTTTTACAGCTTCTTTACGCTGCTTAAAGCCAGAGCGTTTTATCTCTTTTCTTTTATTTGTTCTATCATAATAGGTGATTCTAAAATAATATGTGCCACGTTGTTTATCTTTATAAATATTGTGAGATATTTTTAAATCATGATTCATTTAAGCACCTCTATGTTTAATGTCCATTTTTTCATCTATTTCCTTTATAGATTTTTGAAGTGCTTTCTCTTGTTCGTATAAGTAAGTTAAAGTTTTTTCAATTTCACTCATTTTTTCTTCAATAATTTCGGAAGTAGTTTTTATTTTTAATTTTTCATTATCATCTAATACATTTTTAATACGTTCATTTAATGTAGAATACTCATTTTTTAGGAAACTCATTTTTTCTAATTCAAGATTAATTTTTTCAATAGTACGCATTAATTCGTTATCTAAGTTACCTTTAATTTGAATACATATGGATAAGTATATATATTTTCTATCTCTATCATTTAATTTAAATCCTTCAAAAAATTTAGTGTTATATTTATCGTTTAAATGAAATGAAATATCATTTATTGGGAAATCATATATCTTTTCACTTATAAACGCTCCTTCATCAATATTCATAGAATTTACTTTATTATCTTTATTGAATATATCATTATCATATTGATTATAGTTTTGATAATATTCCCCGTTAGTGATAGTAGAAATTTCTTTCTTTATTTCTTTCAATTCGCCATTATTAGCAGCTAATGAATATATATATTTTTCTAACACCTCATCAGTAGGAACTCTTTTACCAGTTTCTAAAGAAGCAACATAACTGTAAGAATAATTCATTTTTTCTCCTAGTTCTCTTGTTGTTAAACCTTTCTCTTTTCGTAAATCTCTTAAATATTTACCAAGTGTCTTTTCATTCAAAAAATACACACCTCCACATATAAACAATAACATTTTTTAATTCACAAGTACACAAAAAAGTGAATTAATACTTGCAATAATTTAAACTAGCATTTATAATCGACTTATACACAAGTTAACAAATTTGTGTACAAAAGAAAGGAGTTTTTATAATGACAAATTTATTCTATCCAATGTTATACATTGCAAGAAAAGAAAAGGGCGATACTCAGAAAGAAGTTGCAAAAAAATTAAGTATCACTCCACAGAGATACCAATTAAAAGAAACTGGCAAAGCTAATTTCACTTTACCTGAAGCAAAAATTTTAAGTGAAATGTACGGAATGTCTATCGATGAATTGTTTAGCAATGACATAAAAGTTGGTTCATAGGAGGAACAAGCCGATGAAATTATCAAGACTAATAATATACATTCGCCTTACATTAATTTTGGTTTTTACAGCTTACTTAGTTTTCACAGTAGGATTTTTCGTTGGATTCAACTTCGCTTTGTTAGTGTATTTAAGCAGCTTTGCTCACATTTTATTCAGATTAGAAGATATGGAGGAAAAAATGAATGGCTAAAAATCAATTAGAAGTAATACAAGATATTTATACAACACTAGGAACAACAGCAGGAAACCGAGCAACAGAATATAACCATACTATTAGAGACGGTAAAAGTGAATGGACTGAAACTGTAAATCGCGAAGAACATTTACAAGCGATAATTGAGTGGGCAGTACAACAAATTGAAAATAATTTTGATGGAGTGAAATAAGATGAGATTATTTAAAAAGAAATACGATCATAAAAAAGTAAACAAAGTGAAAGATATGATTTTATATACTTCATATTCTTTTGAAGCTAAAGCATATGAGGAAGCAATTGAATTATTAAAAGGTAACAACAAACAAAAAGCTATCGAACTTATGTATGAAAGATTAATTGAAGCACAAAGAAATGAATATGAGATGAAGTTAAAATTAGAAAAAGCGTCATCTGAGAACTTTGGCGAGAGATCAGATAACGCATAGAAAACAAGTATTTAATTAAATACCCACTAAAATACTAACACATATGAAAGGTTGATTACATGGACGAAGTGAGTTTATATAAAAAGCATTTTGAATTTCATTCAAATTTAGATTATATCAACACGGTAAATTTATCAAGAATTAAGGAGATAAGTAAGCGAATTAATTTCGCTTCTATCTCTACTGATAAACAAGTGTTTGACAATAAGGGCAACGTATATCACCGTAAAAAAGATGATTTTGCAGGTGATTACATTAATAATCTTACCTTAAATTATACCATAAAACCTAAAGAAATTGGGCTTGTATACGGAACTATTTTTGTTAAAACTAACGATCAAGATGAAAAAGAAGCACATTTTAAATCAGATACTTTTAATAATTATGCTCGTTTTATTGCAGATTTAGTTTCTGATAAGGTCATCTATTCAAAACAATTGGATAATTTTCTTATCGTAAAAAATAATCAGTATGAAGTGATTGACGATACTAATTTTAAATTGAGTTATCCCGTTGAACCTAAAAACCAAATAGATGACTTTTTAGATATTATGCTTGAGTTATATCGTGAACATCTAAATTTAGATCATAATTACAAAATTTATCCGTATAGTGTTGCTGGTAATGATTTTATATATAACTGTAAGACATTGAAACTTATACAAGAAAAACCACGAAGCAATGAATTATATGCGATTAAGTATGATGTGAATTATAAAGATTTAGATTTTGAAACACCTAATAATTTTTATGATTTAGTAACTGACAACGATAAGAGCAAACATAATTTAAAACTGGTACATGCTTATACAATGTATCGAAAAATGAAACTTATTCAAGCTGAAAAGTGGTTTCTATTTAAAGATTTTGGGCGTTCAGGTAAAGGCTTGTTTATAACTACATTTAATAAATTGTTAAGTGTAAATAAAGTTAACTTTGATAGTTTAGTTTCAGGTGGATTTGAAGCGTCTAATGAATGGATGAATTTTTATGGTGCAGATATTGCACATGCTAATGAAACAGGCGAAATTACTAAACCTATGATGAGAATACTAAGAAAAATAGCAACAGGTGAAACAATTTCAGGTCGTGGTATTGGTCGAAACGCATTCACATTTAAAAATAAATCCGTTTTGATACTCGATACAAACGAAAGTGTTGATACTGGTGAAATTACAGCTAATACAACTAGAACAATAAAAATAGCTTTCAAAGATAGACCACATGGAGAAACTGACGATGAAAGATACGAGATTTTTGAGCCATATTGGAATTTTGTACAACCAAATGGAGTTGATTCAGAAATAGCAGCAGTTTCATTTTTAATCGTAAGTTTAGAATATCTTAAAGAAACTGGTAGAGAATTTAGATTTAAAGATGTGACATTAAAAAACTATTTTAGCGAAGAAGAATTAACTGAAACACAGATCGTTTTATTGAAAGTATTATCTAAACAAGATTTTGTCTTATCAGGTGATGAAACATTGCAAAGATTGATAGAAGAAGATTATAAAAATATGAAATATAAAAAAGCACAACAAGATATGAAAAAAATAGGTGTAGCAACAAGACAAGATGTAAAAATTGAAGGTAAAACATACAAAGCATTTAAAATTGGAAATCAAGAATTATTTGATATGGCACATGTGTTGGTTGAATAAAGGTGACCGTCACCATTAAGACACCAACATAGACACCATTAAAACAGTTGATATATAAGCAAGTCACCATTATCACCATCATTTTAGCTAACGAATAAATATTTAAATTTAAAAACGTTCTAATAGATAAAAAAAACGGTGATGATGGTGACCGATTTTATAAAGGAGTGATGTTCAATGACAGGTTATCATGTAGCAAAACAATTATTAAAGAAGAATATTGAAGTGATACCACTTAATAAATATAAAACGCCAACAGTATCATTTGCAGATAAAGATGTAACCGATGAATTTATTGAATATCATTCTTACAAATATCATCAAACTAACGTGTTAGGCGTTCTTACTCGTAATGTATGGTGTATCGATATAGATATAGATCATACAGACGGAGAAAATGGTTTTAAAAGTATCAAAGACATACCTTACTATGATGAAATTGTATCTAATGCACAGAATACATTAGTGCAAACCACAGCAAGTGGTGGAAAGCATATCATTTTTTATAAACGTAATGGTATTAATTATGGTCAGAAAATCGGATATTTACCTGGCGTAGATATTAAAGCACATAATAATAGTTACTTTGTACTTGCAGGTAGTCGAACGGATAAAGGAAAGTACAAACATAATGGCATTAAACCAAAGATGTATCAAGGAGAATTTGAAAATAGAATTTTTTCCAAACAAGGTAATTATATGCAGCAAACGTTAGAGCCATATTCAATAAAAAACATGTTACCTAATCAGAGTTTTGCTCATGTTAGAGGTGGCAAAGGTGGAGAAGGTAAACGTGCATACCAACGTATTATAGACGGTCAAAGTGAATATAGAAATGACGATTTATATAAAGCAGTAAGTTACGCAAGACAATGTAACGTGGATATTGAGCCATTACGCATATTAATTGGCGATAATAAAAATGGTGATGTAATAACTGAAAGACAGTGGGAGGCGACAGTTAGAAGTGCAAGCCATTAAAGAAGAATATAATTTAGATGAACAGGCTAAAAGAATCGGATTAATTGTAGGCATATCAAACGAAATTTATTTTCTTTCAATAAGCCATGTATCTGATGTTTATGTTGAATTTATTAAAGGTCAGTGGGTAGCATGGCGTGAGAGTTTTATCCCTAATACAAATCATAGAACTAGCTATAAATTAATTGCTCAAGGTAGTTTTGAGTTGGTAATTGCAAGAACTAAGAATTACTTAAATTTTATAAAGAAAAACTAAAAGGAGTAATCAAAAATGAAAACAATACAGCGACCAACATTTAATAAAGCACATACATTTGAAAGAAAAGCAGCATTGGAAAAATGGAATAAATTTGTAGAACTATTAGAATCATCAACATTAGTAACTAAAAACAAAGGTGAATCAGGTAAAGAGATATTCATTGTTATTGAGGGGGAAGATAAAGCAGATATTGAGTTGTATTTTAATCCTAGTATCAATGGTGATTTTGCTCATGTAGAACTGTGGTATTACCAATTTAAATTAATTTCAATGAATAATAAGCATAATAAAGAAACTCATAATTTTAAAAGTATTCATCAAGCATTTAGATATATTAATGAATTACTTGAAGATATAAAATGGGATAGAAAACTTTTACCAAATGCCTAAACACCTACCACAATTGGCTTCATAGAGCCTTTTGTGGTATAATTTAAGTAAATAATTAGTACCAGGTACTAAAAAAGAACGTGAACAATATATTAAAAGTAAGAGGTGACAATGTGCCGAAATTAATTGATAAATTATTAGGACTAGACAAGATACGAGAAGGACAACGGAAAAACTATGAAATGCTCAATACTGGATTTAGTGGCTTCTCACAATTTACAGGTGACGCTTATCAAAGTGATGTATATAGATCAGCAGTAGATTCTATTGCACGACATATCGCTAAGTTATCAGGTAAGCATGTGGTCGATAATCAAAATGAGGCAAACCGATATTCTAAACTTAATCGGATATTGCAGGATAGACCTAATCCATATATGAGTAGCTTTGACTTTTTATATAAAGTCGCAACGCAATACTTTTTATTTAATAATGCGTTCATACTTGTACAAAAGGATAGTAGGGGCAACTTAACAGGTTTATATCCTTTGACACCTGCAAGCGTTGAATATGTGGTAGATACCAACGATGAAATGTACATTAAATTCTTATTCAAAGACGGAAAAATGGTGTATTTCCATATAAGTGAAGTAGCCATATTAAGACGACACTTTAATGGCAATGAATTATTAGGTGATAACAATGACGCTATTATGTCATCTATTGAGTTGGCACATACTCAAAATGAGGGCATGCGTGAAGCCATTAAGAACTCAGCACAAATTAGAGGACTGGTTAAATATAATCAAACATTATCAGATTCAAAGCTAAAAGAATATAAAGAAAATTTTATGAAAGAGTTTTTATCGATGAGTAATAACGGTGGCGTTATCACATTGGATAATATGATTGACTACACACCGTTAAAGCCTACTGATGTTCAAATTGATACACCTCAAATGGAAGTTGTAAAGAAAAAGATATACGACTATTTAGGAATTAATGAATCAATCGTTAATGGCTCATATGATGAAAATGGTTGGCAAGCGTTTTTCGAGTCGACAATAGAGCCTTTTGCGATACAAATATCATCAGAACTTACTGAAAAGATATTTACAGAACGTGAAAAAGCATTTGCCAATCGGATTATATTTGAGGCTTCTAAATTACAATATGCTAACACTCAATCGAAAACAAACGTGATTAAAGAGTTATTACCACTAGGCGTGCTAAGTATCAATCAAGCGTTGGACTTGCTCAATTTACCACGTGTAGAAAATGGTGATGAACGGATTCAATCACTTAACTATATAGATAAGAAAATCGCTAATGCGTATCAGTTACAGGATAAGGAGGGACAAACGAATGAAGGAAATTAGAAGTGCAGAAATACAAGCAGAAACTAGAGATGATGAAATGGTACTTGAAGGGACTGCAATTGTATTTGATAAACCTGCTTTAATTAATACACCTAATGGATCATATACCGAAGTCATTAAACGTAATGCGCTGGACGGAGTGAACTTTAACGATACAAGACTTTTAGTGTCACACGATCAAAACCGTTTACCATTAGCAAAATCACCTAAAACAATGGACGTATGGAAAGATAGTGCAGGCATGCACTTTAGAGCTAGGTTGGCAAACACTAGCGAAGCACGTTCAGTATATGAATCAATAAAACGTGGTGACATGTCGGGAGTTAGTTTTGGATTCACTGTGTCAGACGGTAGTCGATACGATGTAGAAACTAGAACTCGTACTATAACAAAAATAGATAAGGTATTAGAGTTTTCAGTCGTGAATTTCCCTGCTTATGCTGAAACCTCAGTAGAGGCTAGAAGTGAAATGCAAGAGGCAGAAATACGACAACAACAAATTAATCAAGCAAAAATCAATTTAAATAAACTATTCATTAAGGAGATTAGATAATTATGTTTAATACAGTACAAGAAGCATTTAACCATTATAGAAACTCGTCATTAGAAGAAATTGAAACACGTGCAGCACAAATTAAAGGAACAATTGACAACGATCCTAATGCAGATGTGACTAAACTTAATATTGAGATTGAAGGCTTAAATCAAGCTAAACAAAATATTAAAGATAAGGAGAATCAACAAGTGGAACAAAATAACACAGAACAACGTTCATATAATCCAATCACAGGAGCACAATTACGAGGACAACATGAAGTACCTAAAGAAAATATCTTTGGCTCAAATGAATATCGTTCGGCTTTCTTCAAAACAATGTTAGGACAAAAACTTTCAGATATAGAACAACGTACATTTAATAGAGCAATGGAACAACAAGACATCGAACATCGTGCAGATAGCTTTGCTTCATCTAGTAATTCAAGTGCAGTATTACCTGAACAAACTTTAAATGAAGTAATTAAAAAGGCACGTACTCAAGGTGGACTTATTGCTCATGTGAGAAACTTCAATATGCCTACTAAGATTCGTATTCCAATTGGTAGAGCAACAGATCGTGCTTTATGGCATACAGAAGGTGAATATGTAGAAGCAGAAAAGCCTGATACAGCATTTGTACAATTCGAAGGGAATGAAATCTTAAAAGTATTCTCAATCTCAGTGAAAGCTAAGACTATGAGTATCTCAGCATTTGAAAGCTACTTAGTAGAAGAACTTACTAATGCAGTTGTAGAAACTATTGATTACGCATTAATCAATGGTACAGGCGTAAATCAAGGTGAAGGAATCTTAACAGGTATCACATGGAACGCTGCAAACTCATTTGATATGACAGGTGCTTATACTGATTTCACAAAAGCATTAGCATTATTGAAACGTGGCTACTCAGCAGGTGCGAAATTTGCTATGAGTAACGCAACATTATACAACACAGTTTATAGTGTTATGGATAACAATAATCGACCTATCTTTATCACAGACGCACAAAATGAAACAGTTGGCCATATCTTAGGTAAAGAGGTAATCATTGATGACAATATCGAAGATGGCACTATTATCTTAGGTGACTTCAACTACATGGGCTACAACTTACCTGAGGGCGTTATGCTTGAGCAATCAAGAGAATCATCATTTAGAAGTGGCTTAGTAGATTATAGAGCAATGGCTATTGCTGATACACGTGTATTAGTTGATGAGGCATTTGTGAAGTTATCTACTACATCAGCAGAAGCATAAGTAATATTGAACAGTGAGGACATCAGTAAGTAGCTGGTGTCCTTTTATTAAATGTAAGGAAGTGAGTATATGAATAAAACAATTATTAGTTTAGAAGAAGGTCGAGAAGCATTACGCATTGACGGAGATTTTAATGATGATATTATCGAGCCACTCATTGAAGCCATTCCAAACTATTTATATATTACAACTGGTCGCACATGGCTTGATGATAATGTACCACTAGCACAAACAACAGCTAAATTCATCTTACAACTGTGGTTTGATCCACAAACTCAAGATTCTGAACGTTTAAAACGCACAATTGACGGATTATTGATGTCACTCAAAGCATTAGGGCTGAATTACAATGACTAGAAGTATTTCACGTTCATTTTATAGGTCGAACACATGGAAGAAGTGCAGAAACGCTTATATGCAATCACAAAACTATATATGTGAACGTTGTGGCAATTTAGCAGACATTTGTCACCATAAAATATGGCTCAATGAATCAAATGTAGATGATCCAATGATGACGTATAACTGGGATAACTTAGAAGCGTTATGCATAGATTGTCACAATAAAGAACATTTCGGAAGTAAGTCAATTGACGATGAATTGATGTTTGATGATAACGGAAATATTATAAAAAAATAATATAATAATTAATAAATTTAATACCCCCCCACATTCAACGGAGTGATAGGCTTTCGGCGATACCGGTGCTGGACTTAACTTTTCCTCCATTCGAGTTTTTAAAAATTTAGGGGTAAGATAATCAGATTAAGAAGGTGAATGTATGAAAAAGAATAGTATCTCAATCAATTTAGAACAACTTAAAAAAGAGATAGATAAAGAAGAAATGAAAAATAAATCAGTGGCTTACGACTTGCTGGAGGAACTAGCATTTATGAAAGAAACGATGAATGAACTCAAGAAAACAGTAAGACAAGAAGGGGCAACCTATGTATTTACACAAGGCGAACAATCATATTTAAAAGAAAATCCTGCCATGAAGTCATACAATACAACAGTTACAAAATACAATGCTACACTCAAACAACTTTTATCTCTCATTCCTGCACAAGTTGAAGAATCAGACGCATTTATGGACTTTGTGAAAAATGCCTAATTACATCTTAGAATATTGGCAAGAGATGAAAGAAGGGCGTGTGACTGTATCAAAGCGTATCTATAAGCAGTATGAGAAACTCATTGAAGATATGAACTACCACCCTAAATATGTGTATGACGAAGCTAAGGCAGAGCGACCTATCCAGTTTATAGAATCGTTTTGTAGACATTCCAAAGGTGAACTAGCTGGCAAGCCATTAAAACTAGCACTATTTCAAAAGGCTTATATATCGGCTCTATTTGGCTTTATAGATAAAGACACAGGTCACAGACGCTATACTGAATCATTTTTCTTTGTAGGTCGTAAGAATGGTAAAACGACTATGCTATCAGCAATCGCTTTATATATGATGATTGCAGACGGTGAAAGTGGGGCAGAAGTTTATTCTGTGGCTAGTAAAAAGGATCAAGCTAACATCTTATTCGACCAATCACATGAGATGATTATGCAAAGTCCTGATTTAAATAGAAATATCCGTAAGCGTAAAGCTGATTTATACTTTCCACATAACTTTAGCAAAATGCAATCATTAGGCAAGAACTCCAATTCATTAGACGGTTTAAATGCTCATTTAGTTGTGATTGATGAACTACACTCTATTCAAGACAGAAATTTATATGAAGTAATGAAACAATCACAGTCAGCACGTACACAGCCATTACTTATTATGATTACAACAGCTGGAACACATAGGGGTACAATCTTTGATGATTTATATGAGTATGCGTGTAATGTGGTAGACGGTAATTTTCAAGATGATAACTTTTTACCAATCATGTATGAACTTGATGATAAGGAAGAATATAAAAATCCTGAGTGTTGGCAAAAAGCGAATCCTTCACTTCATATTTCTAAAAAGGTTGAGGACTTGGAACGTAAAGTGTCACGTGCTAAAAATAATCCTAATGACTTAACAGGCATACTTACAAAAGATTTCAATATACGTGAAACGACCAATAAAGCATGGCTCACATTCGATGATATTAATAATGAAGATACATTTGATTTATCACAATTTAAAGGCACATATGCGATAGGTGGGGCAGATTTAAGTATTACAACCGACCTAAGTTGTGCCACATTATTATTCTTAGATCCACAAACTGAGCAGCGATATATTCATCAAATGTATTGGCTACCTGAGGACAATTTACGTAAGCGTGTAGAAGAAGACAAAATACCTTATGACAAATGGCACGAACAGGGGCTATTACGCTTATGTAGTGGCAATACGATTGATTATAGCGACATTACAGAATGGTTTAAAGAAATGGTGAATGAATGTGATATAACGCCACTATGGATATATTATGATAACTATTCAGCAAGATACTGGGTAGATGAAATGGAAGCACACGGATTTAAGATGATTAGAACACCACAGGGGGCTAAGACACTTAGCTTACCAATGCAGAATATGGGAGCAGACTTGCAAAAGAAAAAGATTAATTATAATAACCACCCTATATTAAAGTGGTGCTTAACTAATACAGGCATTGAAACAGACAGAAACGGAAACATTGTGCCTGTTAAGAATCAGTCACCTAAAAGACGTATTGACGGTACAGCGTCAATGTTAGACGCATATGTAGGCTTATTTGATAACTATGAAAGTTTTTTAAGAGCGATGTAAGGAGGATAAACAATGGCATATCATTATAGAAATAAAATAGAAATTTTAGAAGAACAGGAAAATGATGGTCCTGAGGCGTTTGGATCAACTAAAGTTGTAATTGCTACACCTTGGGCAGATGTTAAAACAATGAAAGGGAATGAATTTCAACAATGGAGGCTTACAGCAAATAAAGAAAATGTCCGTTTCATTATTCGATATAGAAAGGGAATTAATCCACGTCAGTATGTTAGATATAATGGAAAAGATTATAATATAGTATCAGTTACTAATGATAATGGAATGAATCAAACATTAACGATCTTTGCAGAAGTTAGTGATTAAAGCCTTATTATATAAAATAGGGCTTTTTTTGACGCTGAGAGAGGCTCTGTGTTGCAGTGAGAAATTATTTTATGTATAAGTGTATTAAAAAAACGCCACAAATAAATGTGACGTTTCAGACATTCCGATTGTAAGATTTCAAGAACAACCTAAATTTCAAGATTTGCATTAATGACAATAAAGTCAATTAAGGAATTAAAGAAAACTACCAAGATAAAAACATTTGGAGTATTCAACTGAAAGCAGGCGAATACAACTGATGTATCAATTTAATAGATTTTTGATACACCTATATTATAACATATTTTTAGTACTAGGTACTAATTTTATAATATGTTATAATTACTTTAATTAAAAAAAAGGTGGGAGTGTTGTTTATGAGTGCTTTAAAAGAATTAAATCAAGATACCGTGCATTTTGTATGTGATGAGATTTTTAATTGGGATAAAAGAACTCAAGATTCATTATTAACTGCTGCAATAGGAAAAAGATATAACGATGATGATATTTTTTTAGTAGTAGATGTATTAACATCAGAAAATTATTTAAAGTATGAAAAGGATAAATTAGTTGATGTCGGAAACGCACGACAAAAATTGAAAAATATTGGATATTTAAAATAATTATTGCCACAAATATGTCTTGTTTTTGCAATTTTAACATTTTACACTCAACGTCTAAATCAATCAAAACATTGATATGACAACATTTATAAAGGTTTTTAAATTTATTAATAATGCAATTTGTCAACTCCCGCCGCCTCCATCTCATAGCTTGTAACCTTATTGGTTGCAGGCTTTTTATTTTTATTGCCCCAATATAGCCCCCAAATATACCCAATAAAAATGCACCCTATAATTAAGATGCAATATTTTTGTATAAAACTATTTCATTTTTATCATTGTGAATTTCAAGGATAATATCATGAATTTTCTCATCTTCACTATAAGTATCTTTCATTTCATTATATTTAAAATATGCTAACTGTCTATTTGTCCTTTGTCCCAGTTATGTTGCGTTTTTATTGATTTTTTTGTTCTAAATCCGTAGAAGCGGTTTATCTTTTTAGGTGGGTTTTTAATAATTAAATTTCCTAGTAAAATCATAAAAATACTTGAAGGAAATAAAAGCATTTGATAACTTCCTTTTTCATGTTTTTGAAGAGCTTCTTTCTTAATATTATATAGAAATAATGCAACGAAAAAAATAATGTAAGTATGATGTTAATAAATTAAAGAATGATGAATACTTTTGACTAACACTAGATATAAGTCAGTTAGTCTAAGACAAAATAGAAATAACGAACTTTTATGATTGGTAAATCAACTGTGGTGATTAAATGTAATGCAATTTATATTTACATTTATGTGATAAATCATTTTGCCTCAAATATACAATGTTTTTAAATTTCAATTATTTATTGTAATAACATTAAAACGTTGATATATTAATGTTTGTAACGTTTTTTTTAATATATATTAGGGTAGTTTTAAAGAAAATAATTTATAATTTAATTGTTTGGAGAGAAGTAATGAACAATCAATCAAAATATTTTCATCATGTAGAACATAGGAAATTTCAAAGTAGTTCAAAAGCAACGCTTTGGTCTTCTTTGATTATTACGTTGATTTTTACAATTGTAGAGTTTGTAGGTGGGTTATATGCTAATTCACTTGCTTTATTATCAGATTCATTCCATATGTTAAGTGATGTTTTGGCACTAGGGTTGTCTATGCTTGCTATTTATTTTGCAAGTAAACCTCCAACGAAACATTATACGTATGGATTTTTAAGATTAGAAATTATTGTAGCTTTCTTAAATGGTTTAGCATTAATTGTTATTTCGTTAGGTATTATGTATGAAGGCATTTTGAGAATCATACATCCTGAATCGGTAGCAAGTGGTATCATGATATTTGTAGCTGTATTAGGTCTTATTATAAATATCATTTTAACACTTATTTTATATAGATCTTTAAGAAAAGAAGATAATGTTAATATTCAAAGCGCATTATGGCATTTTTTCGGAGATTTATTAAATTCAATTGGCGTTATCGTAGCAGTAGTACTTATTCATTTTACTGGATGGGAAATTATTGACCCAATCATTAGTATCATCATTTCTCTTATCATTTTAAATGGTGGATATAAAATAATTAAAAATGCTTGGAAAGTGTTAATGGAGAGTATTCCAGATGGATATGATTCAGATGAAATTATTAATGCAATGAAAAGCGTTGAAGGCGTTATAGATGTGCATGAATTTCATTTATGGAGTATCACTACAAACCATAGTTCATTGAGTGCTCATGTTGTTTTAAGTGATGAATATACTAAATGGCCATATTCAACGGTTAATAAAGTTTCTGAATTGTTGAAAGAAAAATATAATTTAGAACATGTTACACTACAAATTGAAAATATTCATCTTAACCATTTAGATGAAGATTACTTTAAACAATACGAAGAATGATAATTAAATAAGAGTAGAAGCGATGGATAGTAAGAGCGCTTCTACTCCTTATTTTTAGTTTTTATTTATTTTTTTACTATCTACGCGTTCAGAATTGCCTTTAGATTTGTGTGCTTTTGGATTATTTTTTTTATGTGCACTTTCGTTTACATCTTTGACTGTATCATTACTATGACTACATGCACCTAATACTAGAAAGCTTGAAAGTGTTAGTAAGGCTAATTTTTTCATTGTCTCATCCCTTTGTTTTAAGTCGTATCATATTTTAGTATGGCATATTAAATGTAATATTCAATAAATATTTATAAGTTTTAAAAAGATGTCGAAAATAAAAGGTAGAGCTTCAAAACTCTACCTTTTTTATTATTAATTGTTTATTTGGTTTGTATTATTATTCGTATTATCGCTTTGTGTATTTTGAGTTGTATTTGATGTGCTATTTTGATTTACATTATTAGTATTGTTTTTTGTTGTATTAGATTCATTTGTATGATTATATTGAGTACTATTTTGACTATTCTGGGTTTGAGTAGAATTTGATTGTTTTGAATCATTATTTGCTGAATTCGTCTGATATTGAGATGTGTCTTGTTGGTGTGTTGAAGGTTCTTGATGTCGTTGTGTAGAATTTTGGTTATTTGTAGTCGCATTATTTTGTTCAGTAGTTGGGTTTTCTTGTTGTATTGATTGTTGTGTAGTTGGTGATTCTGATGACTGAATTGAATGTTCTTCTGTGGCGGGTGTGTTTTCTTGAGTGGCAGGAGTGTCCTGAATAGACTCATTTGATGTATCCTTATGATCTTTCTTAGAATTATTATCTTTTTTATTATTATTTTCTTTATTTGTTTTATTATCTTTAGGCTTTTCTTTTTTTACAGGAGTGATGTCACTTTTAGAGGGATTATTACTCTCAATGACTTTATGAATACCCAGTGCAAGCATACTTAATAAGATAATAATAATAGCCATAGCAAGCATTTTTAAGTAATTTTTATTCTTAAAAATAGCAATAATACCAAAAATAATGACTATACATGCGATTACAAATAACCAAAATTCTACACAACGACATCAAGAACCTTCAACACACCAACAAGACACATCTCAATATCAGACGAATTCAGCAAATAATGATTCAAAACAATCAAATTCTAC
>Ga0181465_100186_pt2 | contig 19554 bp, 22 predicted proteins | sample InSIn3gowninarea_FD_119076 | JGI IMG/M metagenome (GOLD analysis project Ga0181465, IMG submission 119076) | Clean room microbial communities from NASA Spacecraft Assembly Facility at Jet Propulsion Laboratory, Pasadena, California, USA -... ... | reverse complement strand
AAGTCTAAAATGGAACGGCCGTAAATGGAACAGCAAACTAGAATTAAAGGAATCTGAATAGCAAACTTTAATTAATGGAAATGAACAACAGCAAAGCCAAATTAATAGCAATCTTTACTCTAAGAATAAATCGAACAGCACAAGGAAATAGAACAGCATTGATTAATGATGGAATATGAAACAATGCTGGAAAGTCAAATATAAATACACACGGCACACCTTAATAGTAATCTGATATGGTAACCCAATTATCAGTCTTAGTTATAAAGAATACGACTGTATTTTGTAATGGAACAGCAACGTTCATAGATTCAACAATCGCAAGGAAATATGATTTCTAAGATGAAAATAATACCAATGGTCAAATGTTACAACACAGGCACTCCATAATTGATTAGCAACGGTATCCTGTAAAAACCATTTATATCAGCACTTAAAGAAACAGCAATGCGTTGCAAAATCGATATGATATTTCTGTCTCAGAAAATGAGATTACATGACAGAGCTGTGATGTAAAATAATATAACATACCAGATTACCAAATAAAATGGATAAGCAAACCACGCATAAAACAAAAGAATATAATATACAGTAACAGCAACAGCGTACTCCACCAGAGGCTGGGCCCTTAGCCGCCAGCGGACACTGCTGGGTTACTTCAGAAGGAAAAGAGTGAACAGCAATGCCCAAATTATGTATTAATCATTAAATAGTGAAATCATTACAATAGTTGAAGCTTTGAGACTTACAACATAAAACAATCCTTCCTTCCTCCTATCCTATCATGAATCCTTGCTTCTGAATCTCTAATTCAAATCATCAATTCGCCATCATTCGAATCCCCAAAGTCATCCTGAAGTCTCCCCCTCTCTGATCTTTGTTTTCATTTAAATAGAGAAAGATCAGAGAGCAGTTATAACATAGATAATTACAACATGATTTCTTTTACAAATTTGGGTTGATTCTAACCAGATGATTAACAAGAAAATATATTTCCTTTCATCTCTCAACAAAAGAAAGACGAATTTGGGTTTGCAGCTGAGATTTGGAGGACGGCCGCAACAGCAAATCTGAGAAAATCATGCTCAAAGAACCCTATGTTTCTATCTGTACAAGCCGAATTTGGGCAAACCGTTCTTTAATGAAGTTAATTGGGCCCGTTCTGGACAAAACCCATGTTCCGGATTTCTCAAATTCGTCTTCATTTGCTCAGAATCTCAACCGCAAAACTGTCACTCCTTAAACCAGCGAATTTCTGAGTTGGCAGATTTAAAAATCAAATCTTCAATCTGGAAGTTACCTTGGAGGCTAAAAATGGTGAATAATGTTATAACCAACTTATTAGAACTATCATTGATAAAATAATGCATAATCATCAATTTATTAGAAATAAAGGAGAATAAATAATATAAGAGCATAAATCATCATAAAATGGATTTATATAATAAATTATAATAAATGACATGATGAAGAATGGTAGAAATGGGTGGAATAAACGTTCACAAGTGACAATAATAATGGCATATTAACGACCCAATACATCCAACAAGTACTCCTTCTATCAAGCTACAATGCATTGTAGGAGCTACACTGACTGAGTGCTATGCATCTCACTTCTTCCCTCTTTAGCCTGCGATGAGAAAACTTTGGTGAATTTCCATGAGGGTTTGAAGATTCCTTATCCACTGGAATCCTCTAGAAGTTTCTCAAGTGCCACCTGCGCTATGAGTTTTCCCTTGGATGAAAAAAGGAATTAGGAAACATCAACCTCCTATCCCCTCTTTCATGGAACTAATTTCTAAAAATATAAAGGCATTAATCATCACCATTGATGACACAACCTCCTTTACTCATGTATAAATAGATCAGTCATCTAAGAGATCTGGGCTGAAAAATATTGAGTTGCAAGGAGATGCTGGTGGTATGAGATTAGTATTGAGTGCAAGTATTATGATATTGTTGGAATGTCTTGATTTTCATGAGGTGAAGAAGGATTAATTGGAAGGATGACATTGGATCGAACTCACATTTGTTGTAATCTTTCCTCTTATCAATAAAATTTTTCGATATTTTTCCCTTATGCTTGTGTTTATGTTAAATGCATTCATGTGTATATCATACTTTCAATTCTATGCTATTTATGAACAATAGATCATTATGCTTTGATAGGTTTTTGTTTCTATAAGTTGTGCAAGTACTTCTCAAGCGATTTAAGTACAGGAAGGAGCAGTGAAATCTGTCAAGGGAGATAAGGAACAAGTGGAAGTTACAAGTAGGTTCTCTGTCCTTTATCTTATCCATTGTTTATAGGAAGAATTAAGATTGCTTTGACTATTGTTTCTAGATTAGCTACTAGATCTAGAGGGTTAGGTGTTTGTAGAAACAATAAATATTCCCGAAACAATAGACATTTGTCACCTTGCTTATCAATGATGATTATCTATTCATCATTTTCTCAAATCTCTTAATTGAGATCCCATGAAGATATTTCTTCATTCTTTGGCACCTTCTGCATTGTATTTCAGAGAGTATATGTATTCTTCTCATGTCTCCTTTCTTACTTTATAGAACATTATGATTTCTCACGACTTCAAAGGAGACCTTGATGTACTGACTTCTCTAAGGATAATGAAAATCCTTCTCATTCCATGCAAAACCCTTGATGACCCATTCAATATATATAGGTCTTCTTGCATCCAAGAAGTCATAAAACCAAATTTGATTATATATAAAAAAAAAGGTACTTACTTGATTGTGAAGATGAAATCTTCACCTTGATCAAGTTGGAAGTAGTTGGAGTAGACATATTGGTGCTTCCTTTGACTGAGATCTTTGATATGAAGATTTCCTTCTTTTCCTTTGAGCTATCTTGATTTATGTATTTGGGCTACATAAGGTGATCCAAAATGGATCTAACATAGACTTCTAAGTCTATGAATTTTCCTCATAGAGGAAAAATGAAAGTCATTGGATGATTTTGAAAATAGTCTCATTTCGTATATTGTTTCGTTCTGAATCCAACGCAATTTGAATGGGCCAAAGCAGACTCCGAATGAAGGAGTTATTGTAAAAAGAAGATTTGCCTAATGTCCTTAGAAAATGAGGCATTTCTTATTAAATTTGGCCTAAGGGTTAATATTAGCCTTATGCACTAAAAACCTTTGTTAAGTGCTAAATCTTTATAAAGTGCATTTTACATTGAAAAGCACATGGGCAGTCTCAGCTAGGCGGATCTAAAGAATTTTTTTTAAATGAGCTAAAACCATTTGAGTTCCGGAAGGAAGGTGGTAAACCATATTTCGAGAAGGCTCCAGGTGGTAAATGGTATTGGAAGGGTTGAACTCAATTCCATTCAGCGATAGACATGTAGTAGAGAGGAGGAGAGAGGAAACTACTTTTTCGGGTGGTTAATCCCCGTGCGAGTTGTGTACCCGAAAATATTGTCAGCCATTGGATTAGAGATCGTGGATCAACGATTAGGATTTGATTGGAGATTGGTGATCGAGAAAGATTAAGGGCTATGGACCATGGAAGGAGTGATCGCCAATATGCTGAAACAACGATATAGTGATGAGCCGATAGCACCGATCGGAGCGATTGGAGATCAGGGATCGAGATTGCAACAATACAAAGGGGCTTTTGCCTGTTGCAATTGAAATAAGCGATCAGAGGATGGACTCGATAGTATTAAAGGGGCAATTGAATTCCTTTTGAAATCTTGCTTTGCAGATTTTCATTGGATTTCTTTGTATTTCCTATGTATTCCATTATTTGGGTTTTGTTTGGGTTTATCCATATGCAATGTGATTTACGATGTGCTAATAAGCGATATAGTGATAATGCTGATAGCTGATGAGGCACCAATCGAAGTGATCAGAGGTCAGTAAATCAGACTGCGATGATACAAAGGGGCCAAAGCACCATGCGACGTGCAATTCCAATATGCGATCGAGGCACGAACCTGATAAGGATTATAAACATGATTTCATATTATTTGAAGTCCAAGCTTAAGGCCCATGATGTGTTTTGCGTGCATTTTCCTGTGTATTTCTGTTATTTGGCTATTTTAGCTAGAGGAAGCCAAAGCGATCAGTTGGCCATGCCTGCCGGTTTCATTCCATTTGTAAACAGATTCTTGTAATGAAATAGTCAGTCTTCAATGATGGAGGCAACTGTAACTGATGTATTACAAAAAGCATAGGGAGCTCAATTGACAGGGCTGCTGAAGGTTGCTAAGATTCACTTGGAGGTCGAGCGAACCACTGATAACATAGAGAGGCAGAGTTATGCTCAGGAGAAGCATAGAGAAGCCCAAGAGGCTCAGAGATGCTTGAATGTTGAGTGTAAGCCCAGAGGAGGAAGTCTGCGGAGTCGGGGTGACTCAGAAGTTTGTAGTCGCTTGGAGGCCTAGTGAAACCGGAAGCTCAGAAGCTAGAGCTGAGAGCTAGAGCCAAATCCAGAGCTAGAGCCAGAGTGAGAGCTAAGAGCAAGAGCCAGAGCCAGAGCTGAGAGCTAGAGCCAGAGCCAGAGCCAAGAGCCAGAGCCAGACCCGAGAGCTAGAGAGAGAGTGAGAGCTGAGAGCCAGAGCCAGAGCTAGAGCTAGAGCCGAGAGCCAGAGCCAAGCGCTGAGAGCCAGAGAGCCAAACGATCAGGGATAAAAATGGTATTCTAAGCCCAATGGTTCAGTCATAACCTATTGGAGTTAAGTGTGGAACATGTAAAAGAATTCATCCATAATCCCAAGAGTCTAATCGAGTTCATTACTGATCAAGGAGATGTAGCCCAAGATATCAGGGTGAACTCCATATTATATTGTGGTCTCCTATGGTTTGCTTATTTGCTGCTTTATTTACTGTTATATGCATTTCATATCAGTTTAAGAAAATGAACATAAGCACTTAATAGTTAAAGGAAAACACAAGTATACACCTATTTCAAGTTATTTATTCCACAAATTGTCAATTATAAGCATAGATCTTGGAATATATAAGCTTTGGAGTGGGAGAGGTTCTTGTAAGAATGACAAGAAGCCTTTAGTGCCCCATTTCAGATCATAAGGAATCTATGCAGTATCTTCTTGTGATTGCTTTCCATGATACAGAGACCCATCAATTAGTGTTATCAACAAACACCTTCACTCTTCAATGAGTATTGTTCATACAAATCATGTTATAGATGATGTGTTTCTTTGAGTGAGAATCTGAGTTGTTAGTTATTGAAAGGATCAATTGTTGTAATGTTTAGATCATGCCATGACATGGATTGTGGGAATCACCAAAGTTGTTTCTATGCATCTTGAGATCTAACTATTTCATTCTCTAACTATTGTCTTTCAAAACCCTTTGTTGTAGACTTGATGATGTAGACTACCCTTTAGATGTAGGTATTGTTCTTTGATTGTAGATCCTTCAGCTAATTTGATGCCTTGACCTATAAATGTCTCTTTTCTTCCTTTTTCCTTGACTGTTGAACCAATTGCTCTGATACCATGTTGAAGAATCTATGGCATGCATAATTAAATTGATTCTTCAATACATGATAACAATTTGTGAAATGTTTATACAATTAATCTTAGCTTGTTGTTCCATCATTATTAGTGTGAGTGTTTACTTCATCAAACTGCTATCAAAATTAAAGGATACAAAAACACAAATATTTTTCTTACTGCTAGGGCCAAAACCTCTCCCTCTTGGAGAGGAAAATCCATGCAAAATTATTCTTATAGATATTTCATTGACGAATGCCAAGACCATGACCCTTGACACAATCTACCTCTCCATGACCAAGACATCAATCCTCTTCTTCATTGTTGTTGAAATCATCATCCTTGCTGCTCCTCTGCCTCATTGAGATCTTCATTATTATGGACATCATTGTTGCACTATGATTGTCCCTTGAGATTGCCACAGAGGCGACCTTTGCTTCTTCATTGAGATCATGATATTTCAAGAGCAAGATCATGATATTTGTCACTGATCATTATTCTCATCATAGTTTCCTTTATGATTCTATATCATAACAATTGTTGTCATTACAGTTTCCTCGTCTGCACCATTTGGAACATCTTGAAAACCACATCATTGCTCCTCCATATGTCTTGGTTTCACAATTCTCTTCAACATGTTTATATATAATATACATATGCCGAGACTGTAGTTGTCACTACTCATCAATACTGTTTCTCCTTATCATTGTGATATTTATCATTACAATGAGATGAAAGTGATTAGCTCTACATCTTTGATCTCATCAATATTGTAACCAATTATATCATTGTCCTTGAGATATGTGAGGTAGCAGAAGCAAAGTGTATATGTCGAGATTGTTGTCACAGGACTTAAGATGATGTCGAGACGGTTATGTGTCCTCATCTTGAACCCTTTCTTCTCCATACGTTTGATATTGACACATGACTAGGCCTACAGGTATGCTAAGATCCTCCATCTAAGATCTACATATTCTGTTCATAAATACGTTGATATTATCATCACAGAAACTATGTTTACGCCCAAATCACATGTTAATACTCAACCTTTTCTGCTTTATCCATCCAAGGACTTCACCTTCAGATCATAAGTATTCCAAGAGGAGATTAACCTAGGTTCTGCTACTCCTTATACCTATTCGAGGAGGCAGATGAATGCTAGATCTATCCTACCTTAATGGGGGTATTCTGCTCCTCAATCACCTGAAAATTCAGAGACAAATTGCAAGTTCTCTTGTGTTATTTACGTTAACCCTTCGTGGGTATTTATAATAGTGTGTGCTCCTATTTGAGCTGACTTAAGTGTGAATGGATTTGTCTCTTCCTTTGAGCTGACATGACCTTTATTTATGCATTTTAATTCATATTGGAGCTGACATGAAGAATTCCTTATCCTTTTCACTTGCAGACTTCTTGGAGGATTATGCTTGGTCTTTGGAAGGCTTCTACACAACTTTGTTGACATGTTTACATTTACATAAACTCATGAGGAGTTTCTACACACATGACATGACTCTTTGACATATAAATAAATCCTAAAGACATCAAGAAGAAGTCTTTCACCTAGAGAAACTTCTTTCTCATGAAACCCATGTATCAAGGCATACAAAAATAATTTATTTCCTTTTATTACATCATTTACAAAGATCATGTCATTATGAAGACAGAACCTAGTCACACTTTCTTCAACATCGTCAGGATTATATGACTAGTTACATGATTATATGCAGCTTGATTACATCCTTGTATGTTAGGTTGCATTCTTGTAAGTTTTATTATAGGTATCAATCTTGTAGTTTGGTTACAATAATTGATCACTTATGCTCGACTACATGCATTCATGCGTATGTGTAGTAGATTAGGCATTGCTTATGCATGTTGATGGTTGCATGTGGCAATGTGTACAATGGAGTAATGGTTGTTGTCATGCATGAGGTCATGGTTTGTGTATTTGATATAGTCATGCATTGATGACTGGACTCTAGCTAGAATGATGTGAATATGATCTGGTACTGATGTGTTATATGTCTATATGCAGTTGTCATGCATGTATGGTCTTGGTTATAGTTATGCATAAATATTAGGTAAAACATGCCTTGTGAAGTCATGGTATGCAATTTAGGTTATCATGGTGCTATTGGAATGTTATGATGCTAATGTGTTGGTTGAGATAGAGTAGGAGATGCATATCATCATAATGAGGTTGTAGCATTGGACTTTGGGATAAAAGCAAATCATCATATAGGTATTGTATGTTTGGCATGCAGGTATATAAGACTAGGATTGTTATACACATTAGGTTTATGAACATGTCTTTTGATGTTATGATTAAATTCACTATAGATGTTAGTTGAATAGTGTAGCTATATGCACATGTGTCGAATAGTCAAGAATGATAGTAACTTGTACTTGTATGCATCACTATTGTTTTTTAATATTAGATAACCTAATGATTATGTTATATGTTGTGGATGAAGTATCTTGTTGTTGTTAAATGATAGTTAGCTTGATGATTAGGGTTATAGGATTTATAGCTTGATGTTATATGTATCACACTAAGTTGGATTGGCCTATGTAGATGATTAGGGTTATGACATTCATGTATGAGTCAATGTATCATGTTGCATTGTGTTGGACTAATCTAGACCAATCGTGCATATGTGATTGCTATGCACAAATGATAATTGGGTATGAGTTATGATGTAAACATGATAGCTAGTGACTATTTGGATATCATGATCCTATTTATGTTTGGGTTAATATATTGTGAAGTTATATCATGCTAACTAGCTTGATTGTGTAGACAATATAGCCTCCCTTGAGATACAGCAAGGTACAAATTTTGTTATGTCATATATTTGGTGCTTGATTGTTTGATTATGTCATCTATTTGGTGTTCGAATGTTTGGTGTCTATTACATCATCTAGTTGATTCATTTAACATTGTATGTTTGCAAGTTGGTTGAATGTTTGATGAATTGCATAATATGAGTACGTGTTCAAATGATTTTGTTTTAAGATGATTGTACTAACAATTATATGTTGAGACAGTTGATATGTACTTGAGTTTAGTAGGTGATAGTTGTAGCATTGTGTCTAAGGACTATGAGTTGACTATGGATTATGACATAATTGTTAGCCTTGGTAAAGGTTGATTTCAAATTGTTAGATATGATTGTTTTGATATTTAGAACGTGAGACTAACATGTGTGAGAAAGTTGTAGGGAAACATGCTTGTTATTAGCATGACAAGGTAACACTTGATGTGCTTATATAACTAATAGTTGGGTGATGTGACAGTACTAGTAAGCCTCGATTGCAACCAAGTAAAAAGGTAAATGGAAGGAATTAGACAAGAATTTCTTTGGCTATGTTTGGAAACCCTAATTCCAAACGAATGAGTGCTTTGCATACAGGAAGTCTTCTTAACCCTAATTTTGTTTGACATTATGTGGATATGTGCTGGACTCGTGAACATGTCCTTGATAGGTACATTAGCTAGAGGAGGATCTATCAAGGGGATTGGAGTCTCTTGAGAGATGGTGTAGATGTGTTTAGTTACAAGGCAATGTGCATGACAAAAAAAAGTAAGATGACCAATGTATTATCATCTTTAATTATATGGTGAAAATTATGTGTTTATGGTAATATGATGGAAGGAGTTGCATGGCAAGAGAGATTGCCATGAAATATTGAAGGAGGCTCAGGTTGAGCTTTTCTTGGGAACCATGGGGATTGAGTCATGGTGTCTATTTTTAGTCTTGTGCTTTTGGTATTTTGTGATTGTAGCACTTTATTTGTGATTTTAAGTGTATGTGGTGCATATCTATGCTACTTTGTTTGAAGTGTCATATTGTTGTTGGTTTGCCATGGTTTTCTTCTTGTTGTTTCTTGGGTTTCCTTTTATGTTTCGAGTCTTGGGAATTGGTTAGGAAAGAGGGAAGTTAATGGATCTCGGTGTGAGTTGTTTGGTACCAAATAAGTAATGTAAGACTTAGATGAAGCTCTATGCACGGGTAAGCACATCAGAAGGTAAGACTATGATAGTCAGTTGGACTGGTTGGGTCCATTATGGTAAATGGACGGTGGAAACACAGACATGAGAAAGGTAACTAGAAAGGATAAAGTAAATGGATCTAAGGTGTTGGATGCCGTGGCTATGTTGGGAACCGTTTTTCTCAATGTTGTGCATGTTGTGCATGAATAAATGGATTTCTATTAACCTTGACCTTGATATCTGGTAATCACGTTATGATCATGATTATGCCAATGTTTATATATATATAGGTGTGTATCTATGTCATGCTTGACAGGGTCATCATGGATCATGATTATTAATGCTAACATTTATATGTATATATATGTGTGTATGTATGTCATTGTTTGATGGTACCATGATTGTTTTATATTAATGTTTATATATATATGTATGTACATGTCCATGTATCTATGTCATTGTCTAATAGGGTCATCATGAATCATCCTTAAGGAGGAATGATTTCTTATGTAGGAAAATGGCATGAAGAGGTTCTTGGCTATGAGGAATAAAGTGGGATGACTAGTCATGACAAATATACAAGGTCAGTATCATATGGCTATGAGTTGATATTATGTGATTATATTATGTCTATGTTATGGATAGGTCATACTGAGGGATAAAACATTGAAATGAAAGCAGTGTTGTCTACGACATGATGGGACAAGCATCGATAAGACACTAGAAGCAAGGTTTCTTAACAGAGATAGTATGGTTATGGATGTGTGGCACTATTGTTGTGCACGTGATGTTATGTTCATGTAGATGTTGTATATGCAGTGCTATGTACATATTGTACTGTGTGCATGATGTATATGTGACGTTGTATGCATATGGTGCTCTGTGCATGTTGGATATGCGGTGCTGTGTACATATGATATTATGTACATGTTGGATATGCAATGTTATGTATATGTGGTGTTGCGTGCATGTTGAACATGTGGCACTATGTACATATGGTATGTTGTGCATGATTGTACAAGTTGTGTTGTGTGCATGTAGTGTTGTGTACATGTTGTACAAGTGGCGTTGTGTGCAGGTGGTGTTGTCTACATGTCATGCATGTGGCGTTGTGTACATATGGTGTTGCGTACATGTTGTGTGTGTGGTACTGTTTACATCTAATATTTTGTACACATTATACAAGTGGTGCAGTGTTCACATGGCATTGTGTACATGTTGTGCAGGTGTCATGTACATGTGATGATGTGCACACATTGTGTAGGTGGTTGCAGTGTGTAGGTGGTATTGTGTATATGTGGTACATATGGTACTAGTGTAGATGCATGCATTCCATGGTGTTGTATGATGTGTGTAGTTGTATGTGTGTGATGCACACTATGTGTATGTGCATAGGGTTGAGGAGAAGGCACTGGGTGTTTGTCTGGTGGGGAAACTGATCGAGAGTGTATATGAAATAATGATAAAGGTAAAAGATAAGGATTGACGAAAGGATAAGTATCAACATCTTATTTCAGTTTTATTATGCATATGACTATGGTATATGATGATTATATGTGATCTATGATTCTGGTTTATGATGGTTACATGTGATTTATGATGTTGATCTATGATGGTTGTGTTTTGAACAAACCAGATGTGATATGTTTATACATTATGTTTTGGTCAAAGATGCTAGTTTGACTTGTTGTGACAGGAAGCAAACAAGATTGTAAGTACACCTTATTGACAAACTACCAATGAGGTTTGTTTTGAGGTTATTTCAATTTATTTGAATCTAATGTAAATTATGTGCTTGGAATAGGAATGCATGAACATGCTCAGTTGGGTGGTTGAAATTTACTACAATAATTGGAAACATAACAAAATAAATTGGAACATGCAGCAGTATGCTGGTATAGAACTTCAGGTGTAGGGCCATTATGGGGCACTGGTACCCAATAGTGTCCATTGATTTCCATGAGCATGCTATGAGTGGTATGATGGTTTTGAGGCAACTATATGCCTTGTTTGTTGATCTTCCAATTTGAGGAACCATTTCCAAGGATGGATCGCTCGAGATAGGAGATTCCTAGGAACTTGGAAGGTGAGTGACTACACAGAAGGGGGTGACGGATTTCCCGAGAGACTATGTAGTAGAGAAGGGAAGGTCATGGATGTATTTGTTTTGGTCATTAGCATTTCCATATGGAGTGCCCCCTGGAACAATAAGATGGTAACTGTTCACTAAGGGGACACATGGTGCAGGATCGTAGTGCTAGACCTTGGATGCAACTTTGATTGTGATAGTCGATTTTGGATTTCCTGGGAAGGAGGTGAATCCTAGTATTACTTTGAGGGTGGAGGTGTGATCCTCTGGATTCCCTTGTTGATTGATATGGGCATCGTATTCTTTATTTGCTGGTTTAGAAAATGTGCATATGTGTATATGTAGTTATTGTAAATACCATAATGAGTTGTGTTATAAAGCTCTAGTATGCAGAATGGTTATTATTTGGTCATGTTGTCATGATGTTTTTCTTTTGAGAAGGTCTGTCATTGTAAATATTGAAATGAGATCAGTTATAAAGCTCCATGGGTTGTATGTTTTTTTCAGTGGTTTTGCTGAGGTCTTGGTGTGGTTTAACACTGAGCACAATGTTCCCCAAGGGGGAGGGTTATGTAATAACGCCGGTGAAAATTCTATGTAACAATGTAAGTAAAGGCAAAATAAGACCACAGGTAAGAGACATGTATTCCAAGTTGAATGTTGGGAAAATATATCCTAATGGGAATCCTTGGATGTGTGTTTTGGCTAAGGAAAATTGGCAAAGGCATTAAAAGGAGAAAAGGCATTTTTTGCACATTTGATAATGAAAATAAAGGAAAATAGGAGAAAAATAAGGTGAAATGTCACATGTTGCATGTGAGGAGGAAATTGAAGGGAAATAATGGAAAATGAAGAAATTAAAGGCCTCCTTCTTAAAAAGGCTTATGAGGATCAATTGGCAAGTTTCTTAGACAATGTTAAGCTCTTGGCTCAAGCTTAGTAAGTGTGAACCTTTTGTCAGTTCAAGTTTGGAGCTCTCTCATTATTTTCTCTCTCTCTCTCACACTATTGGTCACTTAGAGTTTTCTTGGAGCACTCCAGCTTTGGATCAAGGAAGGAAAATCAAGCAAAGGGAAAGGAAGGAAAGAAAGGATAAAGGAAGAAGAGTAGGATCAAGTAGCTTCAACAGGAATACTTGCAGGCAACCTTTTGCATGTGTGATTTCCTAGTTGGTCTGGACATGCATGGCTTTGCATGTTGGTGTATGGTTTTGACGGGTTGTGACATTGGTTTTCAGCCTAGCCTTGCCTTTTTCTCGATGCCATGGTGTTGGGATGTATATTTTGGTTTTGAGCTTTGGCTTTTTGGATGGATTTCAGAATCCAAGGTAGAAGTGGTCTCAAGGTTCATTCCCAAAGGCCTAGGAGTCCCTTGGTTGTTCTTGGATTGGTTGTTGTATGTTATCCCACATTCATGCTTGGAATATGGCATGGACGTGACTGGCTAAAAGAGAGATTTGATTCAGCCATGTCTATGGTCGGGTAGTATGTGGAAGTCCCAAACCTAGTCGGATTTGTGTATGATTAATAAAATCTAAGTTCTTTTACTTTTTCATTGGTTTATATGTGGACTTAATGGTTGTCTTATCTCTGATATTTATATGGTTTAATGTTGGTTATAAGTATGGTTAGGTGACTAGTTCATGTCATGGTTATTTCATGTATTTAATTGTAATTATTAAATGGATGGATATGAGACCTAATTGATGATATAATAGTTCAATGATGAAGGAGATGATCCTTCTGGTTATGTTTCATAAGTTATTTCAATCATTTATGCTCTATCTTATATCCCAGACCTATAGGTTGCATTGATGCCAAGTGTTTGATAGAATTTCAGTCATAGATGGGGATACTAAGGCCTAGTCTTGAGGTTGATTTTTGATTTATCAGCATTTTTATTGCATCTTTGATCGAGGCCAAGATTCTGGGCTAGAAAAGTGGCTCAAATCTTGGGGTCGCTGGCACAGGTCTACCGAGAAATGTCCACAATCATTAGTACATAGGCCTATGAGAGAAAATTTGGGTTGTTGGTCATTTTCTTTCCTATAACATGAGAGAAAATTTGAGTTAAAAGGCTTAAAACATCAGTGGGACCCAAGGACAGGATGTCTGAGTGGCTGACATGTCTCCTACAGTGTAATTGTTGATGTGGATGGGTTTGTTTAATGGGTTATGTCAATTCCGTTTCCTTAAGGTCACTAGGAGATTGAATACCTTATAGTAACCTCTCTCATCACATGTTTTCCCAGCTGGTTGGCTTCTCAAGTGGACTTGGGAGGAGGGGGTGTCACAAAAGTATTTGGATTCTGCAACATATTGATCATGAGTTTATTGTGGAAGGAAGTATGCACGATGGTGCATATCGTCCCAAGGATAATCATGGGTGGTCATGGATTCCATGACATTATCATCATAATGAAATATGGGAGGACACTGGGAGGAAGAGAGACCACATGATGAAGAGGAACAATGTGAGGCATCTTCATGAGAGACAGGGTTCACATTCGCATTGTCAACACTCAGAAATAGATGAATAGTAGATGTAACATCTAATGATGTTAAGACCGAAGTTTTCATCGAAGAAGATTCGACTGAATCACAATAGGAAATTTCAAGAGAGTCCCAATAGATCGATCCCATGGATGACGACAGGTAGAGAATAGGGTTTGAACTATCTGTTATTTTGACGTCAAGGGGAGGAATCATGATGGATGGTTGAGATTCCTCCTATTATGGCATAAGAGTAGGACCAAAAATTATAGGTACAAGGAAGTGGAATCACTACGAGCAGCTTCCAACTCAAAAAGAACTTGAACTATATTACGAAAATCTTCGAGACGGGGACAATGATGAGAATAATGGCCATAGTTATCACCCGAAGCACAAGGGTTATTCGTGTGTAAGGATCTGTTCTTCTTGGTTGACTCATGTAGGGTGATGTGGACCCTAGGAATGTTGGAGTCAGGAAAGTTATCAGAGACCAAATTATTGGTATGAGGGAGCTTAGGAAAAACATTGGTGGCATATCCAACAACATCACACAAAGTGCATGGAGGAGTAGGCTTTGGTGTCTTAGGAGGAGCTGGAGTTGTTTGGGGTGCCTCATTTTTGGTTCCATTTTTCTGGGCTTTCCCCCCTTACTAGATGCTTTCACAATTAGAATGGCTTCCTGTTGAGGTTGTTGTGGAACTAAATCAAAGGAAGGGGAAGGAACAATGGTTTGAACTGAGGTCAAAGAAATATAATATTTGAGTTGACCAGGAGGAGTGTTTGTGAAAGGATCAATGTACTAGATTGGGATCCATAAGGTGATGTTAGGTAAACTCAAAATGGCCATGATAGGTGTAGAAGATATTCCTAGGGTAGGAATAAGAAGGGTATCTGACAAGAAGGGTAATGACCTAGGGGAACTGCTCCTGGATCATTAAGACTTGAGGGAATGGTTTCAGACTGGAAAGGACTAGGAGATATACCAGAAAAATGAAATGTACCTTGAGGAATGATACATGAAGGCTGGGTTGAGTTGGGAGAAGCAAGTTGTGAAGGTGTTGCCTATTGTGAAGGCGTACTAGGCCCCTTGTGGGTAGCTCAGATGCTTGAAGCATGCAAACACTGGAAGAGCTAGGCTCCAAGGGGGTAAGTGGTGGACTATAATAAGAACAAAGCAACATGGAATATTTGTAGACTCCAGGTGAAACATTAGTGAGGGACAGGATAGTCTTATTGCTATTCATTGATGAGATAGTGGACTGAGGGGAAGTTTGAGACTTAGGATCATAGTAAGTCAACTAATCAATAGTGACAATCTTTCCATGATGAGGAAAACACATCTTGAGAAAGACTATAGATGTGACAATGAACATGGCATAGGTGTAACTACGACCCAAAAGGATGTTATAATCTAATGGGGCATCAATGACCTCAATGTTAATGGAGACTATCTTACCGGCAATAGTAATTGGATAATTGCGATATAAGCTAGGGGCTGTGAGGGATGACGTCCCAAGCACAAAGAGTGATGGTGGATGGGGACAAGTCAGGTGAACCAAGTGGCTTCCGAACACTAACATCCATCACCCATGTGGATGTGCCTTCATCTATGATACATTGCTGAACAATGGTGTTGCTTATGGAGACTGGTATTTAAAAGGAAACAGATGAAGGAAGGGGGGAATGTTATGCTTTGTTAATGTCAAAGAAAATCATGCGATCGTAAGAAGGATCCAAAACTCCCAAATAAGATAGTAGAGCTTTCCATTGGGATTGGAACGTCTAGAGGACTTCCAACATTGACATGGCAACAAGAGACTGTGCCAAGTCATCTACTATGTTATAGGTATGGGTGGATTTAGAGGAAGCATCGTTTCGACATAATGGAAATTTGGGGTTCTTAGGGACAACCTATACTGTAGGTGGAGGGATCTGTAAGGTACCATTTGATGATGTCAGAGGCTCAGTAAAAACTTGATGTTTGGAATTAGTTTATGAATTTGCAGGAGGCTTGTCATATTAGTGTGATCGAGTCTTAAGGTTGACTTATTTGGTATTGACTTCATTGGAATTCATCATTGTTTCTAGATTGTGAAGGTTGGGGAGTTGCATGACCTTATGCAAATAGAGCAACGACATATCCTTGATGAGGAAAAATATTGGTAAGCACAGTTGATTGAGATGAAACAGGAGGAGGAGGAGGTGGAGGAATGGGATGAGGTCCTCGACAAGCAACTGCTTGAGCTTCCCATACTTGGCGCAGCTAAGGTAAAAGGGAGCACTCATGAGTATAATGGAAAAATACACCGCAATAATCATAAGGTTTGTTCATATGAAGAGCCTTGGTTTGCTTGGTTTGTTCGCCCTATTGATGGGTTGCGAGATTAGGCTGGTTTCGCTAAGGTGCATTAGGTGGAGACTCTAGTTACCCTGGTTACATTGAGATGACTGGTTCAAGTTACCTTTCCCCTTGTTCTATTTCTTGGGGTTGGGGGGATTGGCTGTGTTCTGTTGACCATATAATTGACCTTAAGGAGGAGGTTGTTGTTGTGGAAGAGGTAGAGGAGGTATGGAGGGATGGGTTGCTAGTGCCAAAGGAGATGTATCGTTAGGTAGTGCATACAAATAGTAAGGAGATGGGGAAACATTAGGATAAACAGGTGCAATGATAGCTAGCCCTGCAATCTACTGATTCAGATGGGGATATGCATATGATGTGCTTGGACCTGGATAAGTGTTGCCACATGAAGTATTGGGAGGGGGATAAGTGTAAGAGGAACTGGTCCCCGATTAGGGTAGACCATAACTAATCGGAGGTGGAGCATATGGTGGAGGTTAAGGGTATGAGAGGGATTCAATGATACCATTAGCGACATGAGATTCCCCAGTGCATTAGCAGCACCAAGCCAAGGCAGGCTGGGAATGTCAGTATAAACATATCTTGATTGTGCATATATTAGGTTATATTTCAAAGCTACTTGGAGAGCATCTTCCTCAAACTAGGGGAAGTGGGAGTTGACATATTTACCAATGCGGGCCAAAAGTGATCTAAGGAATCAATCCATGTAGAAATAGTCTTCAAATTCATGAGCTTTACATATGCTCCTCCTCCTATGCCATTCGTAAACATGATTAGATAGGAAGGTTTTGATGGAAAGAGGTCAAGAGTTTGGTACCAATGTCATATCAGAGGGGAAATTGGAAGTATGATAGAAAATCTTTGGCTAGAGTCATGAAGGTGGAATGGGAGGCATGTGATTGGTCCACATACCACTAGGTGAGAACTCCAGTAAGGGTGTGTTGGAACATACAAAGACAAATGGAGTCTTTAGTGATGCAATTATATGAACACCATATATGAAATGAGCGAACATGATTTGTGGGGTGTCCCTAACTATTACCTTCAAACTCGCGGATATCGAAAGGAATCTTGGTAGGCATAATAGTCTAATTGGGGTCATGGAGAAGAGGGTCATTGATGAGCTGGTTGAAATCAAGGAGGCTCAAACCATCCATAAAAAAAGAAAAAAAGAAATGGAGTAGGAGTGACCATACCAGTAGAGGTTCTGATTATGGGGTTACCATCTTTACAACCTTGGTTACTGCCTAGGTTTTCCACACCCACAATGGTTCCTAACATAGTGGCGAAATGGGGTTGCGAAGATACAGAATCAAAGGAAGAAGTAGAAGAATCAACAAAACCAAATTTAGAATGAGGAATCAATAAAGGACTAGGAGGATGAACTCTAACTCGACAGGGAGGAGTAAGATGTCCTAAAGGAAAGTAGGGTGAAGGCGATGAAGTCTCCATGAAAAATGCCTATGGTGTGCAATGATGTACAAACAAAGATGACTCAATAAACCAAAGGGTGATGATAGGATAAAAATAGCAATAAACAACAAGCAAAGACCTAGTGCATTGGTGCCAAGTGTCATACTCTAATTAAAGCAAACAGGTCCTATAAAATAAAAATGACCTCTAGCCTATAAGTGATATAAATCCTCAAACAAGTCCTAAATCTACTATTTCAAATGATCTTCCAAAATAATTCTTACTTGACGAAATCCAACCCTCGCAAGTAGAGTTATCCAGAGAAAGGTGGGGTAGAGAACTAATTGTTGCCCACAGCCAGTCCTATAGGGTGTTTTCCTAATATTGGTCACTATGGTTACCTTTGTCCCATGGGCATGACTGAGTCTTGAGCTTCTTGGTGATCAACCACCGCACGAGATTCTTTGCCACGGGTTGGATAGCCCTGAGGAGAGCCACTCAGTTGATGAGCTAGCCTAACCCCCTTTGAATCAGGTTTCTGACTCACTTCAGCTTTGGACTATGGGATGGTGAAGGATTTTAAGCTCCCTAATATGTCAAATTATATGTATCAATGTAATTGGTTGATGGGTGTTATTGGAATCCTATCCCACCAATCCTACACCTAAACTACATATATTGTTTTGGCCCTGGTGCCTAAGTGGGAATAATCTATGTGTGTTGAATTATTAAGGTGTAGTGTTTCAAGTCTTGGCTTGGCGGTGTTAATCAAGCTCATGTTTTCTCATGGTGCGAGTGTGTGAAAATAATGTGTCAAGTGGATGAGTTAATTGAGCATGTCTTATGATGCCATGTGCTGTTGAAAATAAAGTGCTGAAAAAATGTAAATAATGCTGAAAATGTACAAAAAACTAAAGAGAAAATAAAGCACGCAAAACTCCACCCAATAAGGTTATCAACAACTAAAAAAATGAGGAAAACAAGCTACTCAAAGACACACAAATGGCCTAAAATATCTAATGTAAAAGGGACTATGATCTATAGGCACTAATATGTTGTAAATGGTGTAGACAAACAACAAAAACTAGAAGTGAAAATGTTGCGAAGGATAGGCAAGAAGCTCCAAAACCTAGGATACTCAAGGAGATCCTAAGGGGGAAAGGAAAAAATAAACTCTAAAAGGAGTTAAATGGTGAATAAACCTATCCTAGAGGGTTTTAAAATAGTAAATTATACCCTCAAAATCAGTGGTTAGAAAATTTTGAAGCTTAGACTCCTCAACTCAGTAAATCTCTTCCTAAAAAGGTGGAGGTGTACTCTACACCCTAGGAGACTTTTTATTTCCTCAAAGAGAAAAAAAATAAGAGAATATACACCTAGGGGAGTCTAAAAAGAGAAAAGAAACCCTTCCCAATCAGCACACAACACAGTGGATAATTCTAGAAAAATTCTGAAAAAAAAAGTACAAAATGCAGGTACTAACCTAGAATCAATGCAAAACACAGTAAATTGGGCCAAACATGTGTTCCAAAACGCAGAAAAGGGTCTAAAAAGTGTATTTTTCTCCTAAGACTCTTGATCAGTAGATCTCGCCAGATTATGTTGTCTCTTACTCAACTGATACTTGTGACTTGCGGAAAGATCCAAAAAACCAACAGAAACTGAATTTTTTTTAGAAAACAAAGTATATGTAAAAATAGAAATTGAGAAGCTAAAAAT